>WNGD01004758.1_pt1 | contig 14131 bp, 21 predicted proteins | sample 5400671 | NCBI WGS metagenome assembly WNGD01 (sample SAMN13153369, study PRJNA577476) | soil metagenome | isolation source: 40 cm soil or saprolite under grassland replicate 2 | place: USA:California | collected 2016-06-15
GCGCCAGAGAGAGGAGATCCAGAAGCAGGCCAGGGAAGCCATTACTGAAGCACAGGTTGCGACCGTGACGGCTCAGGAGGAGGCCAGACAGGCCAACATTCGTGCCCATGATGCCGAGGCTGAGGCGCATGCACAGATCGCCACGGCTGAGCGACTGGTGAGTGAAGCGCGCGCTACCCTGGACCGCGAGCGTGCTGAAGTGGACCGACTGCGATCAGAGTTGGCGGCGATCCGCATGCAGGTCGAACAAGCCAACACGCGTGTCGAAGCCGACCGAGCCGAGGCCCGTACAGCTCTGGACCGCGAACGTGCCGAAGTGGACCGACTGCGATCAGAGCTGGCGGCGATCCGCATGCAGGTCGAACAAGCGACCACACGCGCCGACCGCCTTGCAACGGTAACTGACGAGCTCCGTGCGCAGCTTATCCAGATCCAGACGGAAAGAGAAAAGCCCAATCAAGCCTGAGTCTGCTGAGGAAAATTACTACGCTAGCCAGTACCACTCTGATACTGGCAAATTGTTTTTCAACGACGTACCTTGAAGTCCGCAGTACCTTCTCGTTCCTCAAAGCAATGCCTCTTCAACGACTTGCCCCGAATCTCTTCAAATAGGTGTTTGTTGACCTTCAATCGGATTCCTCAAAGGGCCGCAAAAATTCGCGCACCTTTTGTAGTCAAGAGTGAACACAGAAATCAGTGTTGGACAGACGAAAGCAGGAGAAGTATGAAAATCCGTAGACTGAAAATCATCCTTCGCCGGCGCGGGTATACCGCACGGCCTGGAAAGGGGAGCCATTGCATCTGGGTCCATCCCCACCGTCCCGAGCAGCGCATCGTGCTGGCAGGCGGCAATAACGATGATGCACACCCCTATCAGGTTGCGCGGGTATGCCGTGGGCAGCATTTCCATCGTAGCGCGTCCCTCTTTTACGGATCGTAGTGCGTTCTTTTTCTGCTCACCTGCGTACACCCTCGAAAAGTAGCACAGATGAGCCATCACCGTAAAGGTTCCCTTCAGAAAGGACTTGACCCATGAGTACGAAGCATACCGCTGCATCCGACTGGGCGGTCGTGATACGCGCCTGGTGGACAGCGGCGAACTTCAGAAGTGTGTACAGGCTATTCGCGAGCGGCAAGACCGCGAGACACGCTTGGCACAGGCAGAGGAGCGGCGCACGCGTGATGCGGCCATACGACAGCAGCCCTTGAGGCGAAAGTTTTGAAGCGTATTCAATCGTAGCGCGTTCTTTGTGCCCACTGGTGGGCCTCGAAAACACACCAGCAGGCGTTACCCACAGTTCCCATTAAGGCTTGCAGGCTATTTCAGTATAAGGCTGAGCAAAAGCCAGTGCAAGCCAATAGACAGAAAGGCTTACACACATGTCACAATCTTTCAGAGGCACCCCTCGCGGCGGCAATGGCGGCGGCGGCAGCAAAACCCGTAAATTTGATGATTTTGAAGAAGACGATGACCTTAATCTCGACAATTCCTCAGACGAATCGGCGGCAGAGAACCCGCCCGCGCTGAAACTCGCGATCGGCATCTGTGAGTTCATCTTCGGCTTCTTCGCAAACTGTGTCCAGGTGACAACCACGACCATCGCGATCATCAGCATGATCCTGGGATCGATGGTCGCCCTGCTCGGCTTGCCTGAAGTGATCCATCGCTTCCCCTGGTACGCGCTCATCGGCATGGTCATCGCCTGCGCGATCCAGCTCTTCCTGCACAAGAACGCGCAACCGATGAGCGGTACGTTTACCCGGCTGCGTCATATCCAAAATTTCCATATCAAGAGCACTCAATCGCTCAAAGATGTTCAGAGCGCTATCACCGTGAATAGTCTCTACTTCATGGTTGCGCTCGGCGCGGATATCATCAGCGACGCAACATTCATCAACATGTTCACGCATAACACCTTCGTGATTCTGTTCTGGATCGTTTTTTTGACCGGATCAAGCACGCTGCTCCTCTATGATGGCGCAACGCGCGTCTGGGGAGCGATCGAGGACTTCAAGGATTATCACGCGTATCACCAGGTGAATGATTTCGACGAGGGCGAGTAACGAGGAGCGGGCCGGATCTCCCGGCCCTTTCCTTCGGGAAGGAAAAGAGATGTCCAACATTCATGAACACGTTCAAAGTCTCAAGAGTAAACCCCTGGTGGGGCTCCTCTTCTTCGTCCTCGTCGCCGTCCTCTCTTCCGCCTTCAGTTCCTTGGGGATGGAGGGGATCTTCTTCGCGGTCCTGGGTGCAGCCCTGATCATCGGTGGCGGCGCGATTGTGCTGAAAGTCATAGGACAGCAGGCACACGCCATGGTTGCAGGCAAGCCGAACCGCATGGATCACATGCTTGCGCCTTCCGGTTACAGACGCCGACGCTATGCCGAGACCGTCGAGCAGCAGGCGGCTCAATCGATCGTGGTTCCTACCCCGAACAGGCCGCTCGTTCCTGCTGAGCGGATTGTAGACGCCCGACCGTCGCGTTCAGATGGAGGGGCGATATCAACCGCCGTCGTGCCGCAACGTATCGCGAACAAACAGCAGTTCTTGAATGCCTGCCTTGAGCTGGCCAGTGACTTTAATCCACCACACACGCAATTCATGGGCCGTGCCATTCTTGGCGTCGGGCAGCGAGGCAGTGGGAAGACGAACGCCGCTGCGCTCGTTATTGAGCAGATTGGGAAGTTTCCTGTTCCTATGGCCATCTTCGACTACGAGGAAGATTACACGACCCTGCCAGAGGTGTTACAGCGTTGCGTCATCGCAGGCAATCCGCAATGGGAAGAAGCTTGGCGCTACAAGAACTGTTACTGGCAGGTTGACGAAGAGAATGCAGAGGATGTCGGCTATGAGATCCTTGAGCAAGGGGTGCAGCTCGTCCTGGAGATCGGGACGTATGAGACGCTAGAAGAGGCGGCGCATATTATGAGCCGCCTCATTAAGGGTATGTTCATCTGGGCAAACGAACGCGATCCGAAGCAGCGCGTCCCGGCCTTGATCCTCCTGGACGAAGCTCAGCACTTTCTTCCAGAAAACAACGGAGTCTCCAATATCCAGAAAGAAGCCGCCGCTGAGCTGCTGAAAGCGTTTATGGATCTCAACGCACGCGGGCGCAAGCGTGGACTCACCCCCGCCATTTTCACCCAGCGTATCCAACAAATCAAAAAAGCGGTCATCACTGGCAGCGAGATCTACTTTCTCATGCGGCAGACGACCCCCGGCGATCTGGAGCTGTACGAAGAGATCTTAGGGAAAAGCAATGTTGACCGTCGGCACATCGCCAGTTTTCAAAAGGGGGACGCCATCATCTTCGAGGGCGGCGAAAGCTTCCAGGTGCACTTTGATGAGCGGCAATCTGAGCATAGGGGCAAGACACCCGATCTGAACAATGCGATGTTGCGCTATCAGGTGCGCCCAACGATCCAGAAAGTACGTGGGATAGCGCGCCCCACCGATATCGACGATGAGGATGAAGAGGATCAGGACCAGGCAGCCTGGGTCAATGAAGACGAGGACGATCCACTGCACGTGAGAGCTCAACCGCAACCTGTAGAGCAGAAACCAGTCAAGCAACATCAACCCACGGATTTAGAACGTGGTGTCAACGCCTGGCGTGAAGGGGCAACTTCCATCGACAAGTTAGCGGCTGCGCTTCATCTCACGTCCCATCAGGCACGTAAATTAAAGCCTCTCGTAGAAGCAGAAATAGCTCGATTAGAAGCCCTTGAGAATGAGTGAGAGGCATGTGTGTGCGTGTGTGTGCGTGTGTGTGAGAGGGCCCCTGAGCTCACCAGGAGCGGCCCTACGGGCCTCACACACACGCACACACAGGAAAAACAGAGGAGGTAGGGCATCAGACAGGCACTCAGAGAGAGTGAGAGAAAGGACATTTTTATGATACCGCAAGCGACCACAGAGCGACTGTGTATGAAACTGTTCATTGAAATCATGTATCGACTGAACTGGATTGCCGCACTGTTCGCTGCTTCCCTGGCATTTCCACCAGCGGAATCGATCTTCGGCTTCGTAGGACTGATCCTGGCGATCTCTTGCCTGGCACGCGCCATCGGGATCGCCGCGATATCGCTTCTGTCTGAAGAACATGGGAGCAGACACCCGTGATGGTACGGTACGAGAACAGCACGAGAACAGCACCAATAGCAAGGAGGCACTTCTATCAAATGAGCAGTCAAGAGCGTGTATATTCGCTTCACACGCGCAACGAACCGGCATTTTCCCTCTCTTTTTCGTTTGATGAGATCGCAACAAAAGTACGGTACGAGAACAGCACGAGAACAGCACTGAAAGGAAACAACCAATGACACCTTATCCAATCTTCAGCTACGGACACGACTTTGGCAATTCAGAGACGTGTGCGGTTCTCACGAGCACAAGCGGTCGCTATGAGCGGCGTATTCCCAGCATTACCAGCATTGGCTCCTGGCGCAAAGTACAGGCAACTGCGCAGGGTGCAGGCCGTGAGATCGCAGAGATCCTGGCACCTCACCATTATGTGCTCGAATACGACAATGCCACGATCGGGCGACGCATCGAAAAGTTCATCGGTCAGAAAGTCATTGACGACGGGGCCAAACCGATGGATACCCATGGCGATAGCTCACGCTACTGGATGAATAACTACAGCCTGGAAATGCTCATGGTCGGCTCCGCTTCCATGGCTCAGGCCCATGAGTACGGTCTCCATATCGTCACCGGCCTACCAATTAGCATCTACCTGGACGATCCTACCAACGTCACACGTGTCCAACAGGCACTTCTGGGAACGCATGTCTTCAGCTTGAACGGAGTCCAGCGGGTGATGCACATCGAGAGTGTCAAGGTCATCATGGAAGGGGCTGGCGCGCTCATCGCCTACGGCTCTTCACAGGATGTGCTCCAGGGCGTGATCGATATCGGCGGTCGTACCACCGATCTCTATGTCGCACGAGGTCAGAAACCACGCGCTGCCAACAGTAAAGGGTTCTCGCTGGGAGTGGCCGCAGCGGCTGAGCGCTTCAGTGAAAAGTTCCGCGACGCTTATCACTACACGCTCTCCTTTGAGGCACGCATGGAGCTGCTCAAGCAGCATGTGTCGGGCGCACCGTATCGCCTAGTTAACGACAAAGAAGGCGTCCGCGTTCACGATGACCGCCTACAGTCGTTGCTCTCAAGTGCTCTACGCGAAATCGGTCAAGAGATTACAACCACCGTGGTCGCCGCGTGGGATGACATCCTGATGGAATTCGACACGATTCTCATCGTGGGAGGAGGCGCGCACTACTTCGCGGAGGATATCCAGACACGCATTCGCCGCTCGCACACCAGTCTCAAACCGGAACTGGCCAACGCGGCGGGCTATGCAAGCCTGGCTGAGGCAGTTACCAACAAAGCCCGCCTGCAACAAAGGAGTGCGTAATGGCACGTGATACGGAGCGGTATGCCTACTTCACGATAGGCATACCGCGTGACTCGGAAACGCTTGAGAAGCTGCTACAAGATGCAAAGGATACAGGCATGCTGGATACCATCGCCAAATTGCTTGCGGTCAGAATTACCGACTTCTATAAGCAGACAAACACCACAATAGTGACCAGGGCACCACAAGCACAGAAGGTGGAAGAGCCTGAAACGACGCAGCTTGATATTGCAGCGCAAAATGCGAACGCTGCACTGGATGAATGGGGTTAAAACAGCAGCCAGATCCGTCAACGCGGTCAGCCGAGGTGCAAGCCCGGCCTGGCAATGAAGGATGGTTTCGTAGCGCATCAATGGAGAGAACGGCAGTGCATGGATCAGAGAACAAGCAAACGAGGAAAGAAGGGAAATAACCCTCATGGCAAAAAGGATTTCAGGCGGATTATTACAGGTCCTCAAGTCGTCTACGGTCGCATGGTATCGCGGGGCCGATGGAACACGGGCCTACTACGAACAGCCAACAGCAGATACCACCGGGGTCGTTGAGGTAAATGGCAGAAGAGTCTGCAGGCTCCACATCGATCCAGAAGGGCTCTATTGGGATCGTCCTAGCCCACCAGTTCAGCACCGCCTTCTCACCCTTGGTGTTGATCTGGATAGCGGATGGACCGGGGTAGAAGAAGAGCATGGTGAGCATATCAATGATGCAATGAAGCAAAGTCGCTATGAAGCAGTCAGGCACCATAACGGACGCATTTCTGTGCAGAAGACAAACGAGCAGCAGGCTGTCATTTTCGTCAACGGGCAGAAACACTGGACGGTAAAGATAGCCAATGCTCACGTCGCTTTAGAAGAGTTGGGAGTGGAAACCTGGACGGGCTGGTATCCCGTGCAGCAAGACCTGCTCCAGGTGACGGCACGTGAATATCGTCGAGAGTTGCGATAGCAAGGAAAGGAAAGTCGATGGCAAAGAGAGTTGCAGGATCATTGAAGCATGTGTTGAGAGTATCGCGGGTTGCCTGGTATTACGGTGATGATGGAACCCGTGCCTATGTTGAAATGCCCTATGGAAATGTACGCGGCCTGATAGCCGTCAACGGCAAAAAGATTATCAATCTCCGCGATGATGGCAGGGACGAATTTAGCCCTGATGTGCGAGAGAAGATTTTATCCTACGGGGTAGCTCTTGATGCAGGATGGTCCTGTCGAGAAGAAGCCTATGGAATGGAGATCAATGAGGCCATGCGACAGAGCGGGTATCACCACGCGGTCAGACATCACGATGGTCGACTTGCCATTCAAACCGTCGACGAGCACCGATGCACCATTTTCGTTGATGGTGAAATCCGATGGACCGTGAAGATTCATCAAGCACATACCGTGATAGAAGAACTTGGCCTTTCTATGGCCGATGGCTGGTATCCGGTTGAGAAAGATCTCTTCAAGCACTATCAGGTGAGAAGGCAAGCTTGAAGCACTAGAGAAGAAAAGGAGCTTACCTATGCACCACCGATTAGAACAGATTGCCACATGGGTAACCTGCTACATTGTGATCTTGTTTATCGCCGCGATGCTCTTTCCTGCCTACGAGCACGTACTGGGACTCTGCGGCGTAGTGCTCGCGCTGCTCGCACTTCTCTGCAGCCTGATCGTCATCGTGAGCTCCTACTTCCAAAGAGATTAAAGGGGAAGACATTCCCTCGGAAAGGAATCGAACATGGTTCAGAGAAAAAGAGCCACACGAAAAAGCAGCGACGAAGAGCGCCTCGCTTACCTGACGCACAAACCAGGTACATTCACAAAGCGCGAGAACATAGAGTATGCGTACCTCTCTCGGAAATCGCGTGGACTTCCTACACCCCCAGAAATGCTGCAACACGCCGCAAACCGCTCGCTCTGCGGGCGCACGGGGGGATACGTCACCCTGACAGAGTGCAAACGGTTTCTTGAGCAGCAACGTCAGTAACCAGGCAAGGAAGGAGAAACATATGCACCTGGAAAGTGGCTTTGAGAAAATACGCATCGCGAAGAAGGGGCCAAATCAGGCACACGTCAACCGCTTTTTGCGCTGGGTGGAGAACCAGGGCTTCATTGTCTAGGACCTGCATGGCGACACGCGCTACGAAATTGACGGCATCAGTAAAGCATCCCAACAGCACATACAGCGCTACATGGAAAGCTTAGGACGAAATTTCCGAACGATCCGGCGCATACCATAGAGGAAAAGAAAGAGCATGAGCAAAGAGAGAAAGTTCGCAAGGCCCAAGTGGCGGTCCTTGCGCGACAAGAACGGGATGAACCTGGAGACCAGCTACTGTCTCACCTGCTTCCTAGAGGATCACGCATATATACGCAGAATCATGCGGATTGTCCGACATGCCCGCAACCTTCGATTGGCGGCAGCACATGTACGCAGACTCGTCCTCCTGGGCGATGCGCCACAGATCATCTACACCTTCTTTTTTAATCGCCCCCCGAGATCCTCGTTCAACGACGTTGACTGGCTTGCCCTGGTCCGTTACCTCGCCGAGCGGGGCAGTGGCTGGATGGATATCGACGAGATTCGCTAGCCAGAGAAAGGAGACCACCAGCATGTGGGGAAGAAAGAAGCGAAGAGCACAACCGAAAAGCGAGCATCCCAATACCTACACGCCGGTCAGACCCGCACAGCCACAGCGAGGACAACGGCCCTTTACCCCTTCAGACTACAGCTATAAAGGGCAGCAACCACGCAAGCGGCAATGCTCCTGGTGCTTTAAAGGGACTTCATCGACAAGCGTGGTGTGTAGCAATTGCGGTTGGAACGAATATACCCGCTGTCATGGGTAAGTGTCGGCTCAGGTCAGCTCCTTTCCACGGCCGCTGACCTGGCCCTAGCAATCGGAGGATTGCAATATGTATTATAACCCACGGCGACGACGACGGAAGCGCCGACCTGAGAGACCGATCTCTCAGCAGCGGGCACCCTATAGTGGCAAGGTCTACTCGGCCAGGCGGAGACGCCCCAGGCCAAAGAGCTACACGGCGCACGTGATTCTCTTCCTGGCAGCCCTGGCAATCATCGGCTGGTTCGCTTTCAAGAGTCTCTTCCCATCGGTATCGTTTTCGGGTACAGGACCAGTTGCGGGCTGCCCCGCGACACCGAAAAGCCAGTATGTCCCTCTCGCCTGTCAGGCAGCGCGTGACGCAGGCATAGACCCCGCCGTCTTTGTACGACAGATCAATGAGGAGAGCGGATTCGACCCTGGCGAAGTCTCACCAACAGGCGCAATCGGGATCGCGCAGTTCATGCCAGAGACCGCAGCAGGTATGGGAATCAACCCGTGGGACCCACAATCAGCCTTAGAGGGAGCCGCCAAGTATATGGCACGCTTGCAGGCAAACTTCGGCGGTGATTATGCGAAGGCGCTTGCAGCCTATAACGCAGGTTCTGGCACGGTACAAAGCGCGGTTGCACGCTGCGGCCCCGCCTGGCGAGAGTGCATTCCGGCTGAGACACAAAACTATCTCAACGTGATTTTGTAAGAGAACAGTAGAAACCAGGGACGGGCCGTACCCGTCCCGACCAATCAGAAAGGACCTAACCCTTCATGATCAGCACCGACAGTATACCGACAGAACGCTTTAGTTACCATAGCCTGCATCTGAGCACCGGCCTACCCCTGCTGGAAACGACACAACAACTGGTGCTCGACCATTCTACCGGCTACAGCATGGTGATCGACTGGCAGCAACAGATGATCCGGAATGCAACCACCTTCACTGAAGAGGAACTTGCAGTCGTCTTCACCCTGGCAAGCAACTGGCCCTCCTATGTTCCCTACGAAACACTGATGACCAACGAGGCTGGGGAGGGACCAACTCCCTCCCAGATTGACGATGCGCGTGCTGCACGGTACCTGGAGACGCTCATCGCCCCACTCAAGGCGTTGATCGAGACCTGCCGCGCAAAACTGCATACGCTCGGACTGGATATCAGTGAGATCGATCAGTACGGCTACCGGCTCGCCAGGCTGAATGAACGAGAAGAGGGGCGTCATTGAGGAGTCGGCACAGGTCTGCTCCGCTTCCACATAGGCGGGCCTGACCCTAGTAATCCGGGGACTGCATGCAAATTCTATCATGGCAGTTCTCTTTCTGAAAGAGCGATGAGAAGAAATCAGGGAGGCATGAGATGAGAAAACGCAATGGATCGACTTCGACGCCTGCACAACCAGTTGCACCGATTCAGTTACTCACCATACCAGAGGTTGCGAGACGGTTGAGCATCGGGCGAACGAAAGTGTATGGACTGATCAAGAATGATGGACTCCCAGCAGTTACCGTAGGGAGTGCGATGCGAATAGCGGAGCCATCTCTTCAGAAATGGATACAGGAACATGAGCGCGTTTCATAGTACAGCCGGTAGAGCGTAAGAGTGGACGACAGTACTGAAAGGGAGGAATATCTTTCTCCTCCCTTCGCCTCACACCTTGAGAGAAAAGAGGAACACATGAGTAAGAATCTTGAGCTAGCGCTCGATATCATCAAGAACACCTTACAGCAAGAACACGAGACAGGCCGTGTCAACAGCCTGACCGATATGGTTGATAGCCAGCACCGACGTCAGACGATCGATCAGCATTGGCAAGTGATACAGACCGAGATAGCCTCGATAGACCAACAGATCAGGGATCTCCCGGCTTTGCCGCCACACGATCAAATTGCATGGGCTCAAGCGGTCCTTGCCATGCGGGATCTGGCGTTTCTGGAACTGGACACGACCGGGCTAGAGGCGACCGATGAAATCATCCGCTTCACCCTGATCGATAGCAGCCTGAACAGCATTGATGATTTTTTCATCAAACCGACGGGCCGCCGTTTGAGCGCCAAAGCCGGTTTTGTCAGTCAGGGATCCATCCTGTGAGACGGGAGGGGCTTGCATGGAGTGCAAGCCTGAACCTGACCAGTCTCAGTCTTGAAACAGAGACTACGTTACGGGAGAAATTAGGTACGGCAGGGTGCGCGGCCAGCTCTGCCCTCTACGGCAGGAGGTTAAACATCTGTAACGGATTAAGGAAGTGCCTACTGCGTTAAACCTTCCGATAACATTGACGAGGCCACCATCACCCTCGCAAGAGGAGGTCCGAAAGGACAATCATGAGTAAAGTTTTCGTCTTAGATACCAACAAACAACCGTTACATCCGGTGCATCCAGCGAGAGCAAGAATACTCCTTGACTCTGGAAAAGCGGCAATCTTCAAAAGATATCCGTTTACCATCATTTTGAAAGTTGCCATTGATCACCCTGTAGTAGCTCAATTGCGGATCAAGCTTGATCCAGGATCAAGAACCACGGGCATGGCAATCCTGAACGACGCCACAGGCGAGGTGGTCTTTGCAGCAGAGCTTGCCCATCGTGGGCATAAGATCAAAGAACGGTTAGATAGCCGTCGAGCCATTCGGAGAAGTAGGCGCACCCGCAAGACACGTTATCGCAAAGCCAGATGGCACAACAGAAGACGAAAGCAGGACTGGTTGCCCCCCTCTTTGCAGAGCAGGGTAAGCAACGTGCTCACCTGGGTGCAGCGTCTCATGCGCCTGTGTCCTGTCATGCATATCAGCTTGGAACTGGTAAAGTTCGATACGCAAGCAATGGACAACCCTGAGATAGTAGGGGTGGAATACCAGCAAGGCACTCTTGCAGGCTACGAAGCGAGAGAATACCTCTTGGAGAAGTGGAACCGTGCGTGTACCTATTGTGGCAAGCAAAATATCCCATTGCAGGTAGAACACATTGTGCCACGTGCCAAAGGTGGCACGAACAGAGTAAGCAATCTCTGCCTGGCCTGCGAGACATGTAACGTTGCTAAAGGTACGAAAGATATTGAGGACTTTCTCAAAAAGAAGCCGGATCAGCTCAAGCGCATTCTTGCACAGACTAAAGCGCCACTCAAAGATGCTGCTGCTGTCAATGCCATTCGATGGGAGTTGTTCAGGCGATTGCAGTCTTTCGGCTTGCCCATTGAGTGCGGGACTGGCGGACGTACCAAGTACAACCGAGCCATGCGAGCGCTTCCTAAGACCCACTGGTTAGATGCGGCGTGTGTGGGAGCATCCACGCCCGAGCACATCCAAGCATCTGATGTGGTGCCACTCTCTATTACCGCAACAGGACATGGTAGTCGACAGATGTGCAGAATGGATCGGTTCGGGTTCCCGCGTACAGGCCCCAAGCAGCACAAGCGTGTCCAGGGGTTCCAGACAGGCGATATCGTGAAAGCTGTGGTCACGAGCGGGGCCAAGCAGGGAACTTATGTGGGCAAAGTGAGCGTACGGACACGTGGCAGCTTCAACATCACCACGGCGCAGGGTGTTGTCACCGACGTTCATTATCGTTTTTGTGCGCTCGTTGCGCGTAGCGATGGCTACACCTATCATGCGAAAGGAAGTGCCGCATGTTTTATGGAATCAAACCAGAGCAGATAGAGCGGGAGGGCCTCTCCATTCTAGAGGCGTGGCAACGCATTCAGGCGGCACTGAGAGGGCGCTATATCATCAGCTACAGCCAGCCATGGGATGTGCAACAACTCAATACCACCGCGCAGCGGCACAAGCTTGAACCTGTAATACTTCTCGGCGATGACCTTCAACGCCACAGCACCCTGTACTACCACCGGGAATACTCCCTCACACTTGCAGGCATCTGTGAGCGCATTGGGCATCCCTTGCCCAAACATCCCCATCAAACCAGCCTTGACCGTGCGAAGGGGCAAGTCCATTTCATGATCGCTATGGCCAATGCTGTGACTGATATGAGGCCGACAAAGACCCGCAAAGCCAGCGGAGAAGTCGACACCAATAGCGATACCGACGAGCTGGAGGACGTAGACAGCCATCCCTTTTAGCGCAAAACACTTGAGGGGTCTTGCGGTTTCTACATCAAGGCCCCTCGCGGAAAGAAGAATAGGAGTGCTCGCTATGCCAGAAAGGAGAGAACAGCCCTTGAGAAAAGTCTACCCCGTTGGCTATGGGATGGGTGGCGCTCTTCAGTATGTCGATCAGCTTATGGCGCTGCCCCAGATGCTGCTTATTGATATCCGGTTCCGCCCGAAAAGTTGGCGCGCAGAGTGGCGCGAAGCTGCGCTACGGGAAAAGTATGGCAAACGGTATCGGACAGCAGGCGCGTACCTGGGCAATGTGAACTTTCAGGGAGGTCCGATCACTCTTGCTGATCCCGATGAGGGGCTTCGAGGGCTACGCATGTACCTGACGGAGGGTTATGATCTCATTCTGCTCTGTCAATGTCCTGACTATCATGTGTGCCATCGGAAGGTGGTTGTAGATCTGCTTGTAGAGCGGGCCTCCGTTGAGGTTATGCAGCCGGAGCTGACTGGAACAGCAAAAGAGACGATGGCATGCCTGTCTACCAGGCAGCCCTATGCACATTGGCTTTCCAATCCTGGGCGATTCCTGAATGCGGGTATCCTGCCAAAGACGATTGAGAACCGCGACTGGACAACAAAGTATCGAGGGCCGTTGCTCATTCACGCCAGCGCTACCTTTGAACACGATGCGATTGATTGTTGGGTTGGGCGATACCCTGAGTTAGAGCATGTGATTCCCCTGGATGAGCGAGCATACACCAAGGGCGCGATCGTAGGTATCGCCGAACTGGTCGATATTGTTCATCAAAGCACTGACCCCTGGTTCATCGGTCCCTATGGGTTTGTACTGGCAAATGCCCGTCCGTTGGAGCCGATCCCCTATCGAGGGCAAGTCAAGTTGTTCCCGGTGCCGATTTCTCTTATTCACGCACAACGACCAGCGACTGGCGTGGTTACGGGAGAAGCACAAAGCGGACGTGTAGATGTGATCTTGTAGCATTGCGTGAACAAGCAGATGCCATGAGCGATGGCATCTTTTTAGAACCTTTTGGCGTTTTCAAGCAATGGGTGCGCGAGATTGAGCAGGACAGGGAGAGGTACAACTATGGCAAAAAGAAACCAGGTCGTCCTGAAAGTAAGCTAGAGGCGCTCATAGGCAAATCATTGGAAGAACAAGGGGTCTCTGTTCAGTATCAGGTGAAGTGCGAGGCTGGAATCGCTGATATTGTCACTCCCGATGCCATCTATGAAGTGAAACCTGAAATTCGTTATCCAGCAAAACTGTATGAAGCCATTGGACAAGTACTTGTCTACCGCCAAGTGATCAACCCCTCGGCGCAGGCTTTTGTTGCTGGCTATAGTCATACTAGCGGCCACAGTCAGGAGCAACTAACGGCCATACAAGCCGCTGCAAGGGGATTTGGAGTCCAGATTGTCTTTTGTTCAAAAGAAGAGGCAGATCCTCATGGAGAAAGTGAAGGAACCAGATGACAGTAAGCCTCATCACACCAACCCCACCATTCGGTAGCATCAAACTGAAGTTGACTCGTTTTAGAGGCGTGCTTGTGTTTTATAATCCAACTTGCTGCCACTTTTTATTCGAACCTGGTGCCATAATAAGAGGGATATTGCCATCATGCCACAAGGCGGTGAGGGGCGTCCACACCTGGTCTGACGACCTTGCTGGACACCTCAGAAGCGACAAGAGTTCTCGGTCAGAAAGGTCTCATGAGTGGCTCATCTGTCAATTATAAAAAACACGTGCTCAAGAAAGTGCTGAAGGATGTGTTCCCAGACTTCATCATTGAGTATCCAGGGCTCTTCGCGAGAGGTAGGAACCGGACCTTGG
>WNGD01004276.1_pt1 | contig 14128 bp, 11 predicted proteins | sample 5400671 | NCBI WGS metagenome assembly WNGD01 (sample SAMN13153369, study PRJNA577476) | soil metagenome | isolation source: 40 cm soil or saprolite under grassland replicate 2 | place: USA:California | collected 2016-06-15
GCTCCTTCTTGTAACGCGTCTCATGGATCTCGCCGTAAGCCCGCGCCACAAGGGATTCGAGGTAGAGGCGCATGGCCGGCTCGTGCGCAAAAGTCATTAGTCGCGCCAGGTCTGCCGAAGCCCTTTGGTACAGGTAGTGGAAACGCCGCGCTTGCTCGAGGGACAACTGCAGATTGGGCTCTTCTTCCAGCTTCTTGAGCGACAGCTCCAACTCAGCCCAAGCGGGCCGCTCGTCGGCGAGGAATTTTTCAAGATCGATGATCATAAGTTCCGAGCTCCTGACGCCTTCTTTGGAGTGCGCAAGCTTGCTTGCGCTTTAAGGGCGATGGAACATTTCCAGCCGCACAAAAGCGGCAGCAAGCTGCCGCACTCCAAACCGCGCCAGGGAATTCGTGGCCAACTGAAACGCCACGAATTTCACGAATTCCACGAAAAGGAACGATTCAAATCAACTGGCGCTGCTTGACGTTCATGTACTGACTTACCATCTGCACGCTCAGAGCATCCTGCTCCACCAGGGAGAAATGGACACCGGCCTTTCTCAGCCCGCGCTCCAGTTCGCGCAGCTTGTCCCACTGCAGATGCCCGCCCAGCCGCTCGTAGACCTCATCCACCGTCCGGGCATCCCCTCCCGTGAACAGCGGCCGGACACCCGCCGGCCGCAGCATCTGGACCAGGACCAAATGTTGACGGCTGATGATCTTCAAGTTTTGGCTGAAGCTCTCAGCCAGCACGGGATCGTCGAGATCGGTCAGAAATATCAGCAAGGCGCGGCGGCGCAGCCGCAGTCGTATGAAGGAGAAGAGCTCTCCAAAGTCCGGCGTGACCAGGCGCGGCTGCAGGGCAAAAAGCGCGTCACGGCAAGCGCTGTAGTGGGCTTTTCCTGTCTTGGCCCGAACGAAGTTGTGAATGCGATCGCTAAAGCTGAGGATGCCGAAGGCGTCTGCTTGCCGCTGCGCCACCAGGCCAAGAACGAGCGCCGAAGTCACGAAGCGTTCGAGAATCGGTTCAGAGCTCCGGGTTTCGAGCTCCGAATTGCCATTGCCCGTTTCGGGTTTAGAACTTGCGTTGCGAACCTCAGAGGTCTGAGCCCGCGCGCTGAGGCGTGAGGCATCCACAATCACATACACTTCCTGCATGCGCTCAATTTGAAAGACCTTCGTCACAAGGTGAGCGCGCTTGGCGGTGGCCTTCCAGTGAATCTCGTCCAGACCGTCTCCCGGGATGTAGTCGCGCAGGTTCTCGAAGTCCCGGCCTTGGCCTACCTGCCGTTGTGAGTGTATGCCCAGTCCTGTGCGGTTAAGAAACAGAGACGCCAGACTCTTGCGGTCCTGAAGGAGGTTTGGATAAACGCGGATTTCGGTACGAAGCGGCGCCGACGTCCGCCATGTCCAGAATCTCAGCGGCGAGGGCGCCTCCAGGTAGCAGGCCTCGAGCCGATACTGACCCCTTCGCCTGGGTGTGCATTCCCAAGCCAGCCGTGAAAACTCGGCTCCAGCGGGCAATTGGGCCAGCATTTCATCATGGGGCGAGTAGATCGGAGATGGCAGGGGGAGCCCAAGCCGCAGGCGGCACGCGCGCTGCTGTTCGTTGCGAACATGCAGTTCAATCTTGCCGGGCCGGTCCTTGGATAGCCGCACGACTTCAGGAAGCTCGACGGCGATGCCGGCCAAGGCGCGACGCGCGACGAGCGCGTCGAATGTCACCACGCTGCAAAAAGCGGTCAACAGCAATATCAGGATCCAGAGCGATGACGGCGTTAGCCCTGCGAGCGCGGCGGAGGGGCCCACCAGAAGCGCGACCCAGAATAGCAATCGGGAGTGCGGGACGATCATCGGGGAACCGCAATGTCCTGGAGAATCTTGTGGATTACCTCAACGGCGGTTAAGCCCTCAATCTCATATTCGGGGCGCAAGATCAGGCGATGTTCCAACACCGCGACGGCCATGGCCCTGATGTCATCCGGAGTGACAAAATCGCGCCCGGCAATCGCGGCTTGCGCGCGGCTGGCGAGCAGCAGCGATTGTGTGGCCCGCGGGCCGGCGCCCACCAGCACCGCGTCGCTCTGCCGGGTGGCTCGGACGATTTCCACGACATAGCCCACGAGCTCGTCCCGGACGCCAATGGCCCCCAGTCCGCGTTGCACGTCCATCAGCATCTCTGAACCCAGCACCGGGCGCACAGCACCGTTGGCGAGAGCCGCTTCAGGAGAGTCCTCTCCTAACATGCGCCGCGCCAGTTCCTGTTCCTCATCCCGGTTCGGAGCCGTCATGGAGATCCTCAGCATGAAGCGGTCCTTCTGCGCTTCCGGTAACGGGTAGGTCCCCTCGTACTCGATGGGGTTTTGCGTGGCAAACACCGTGAAATGGGGCGGCAGGGGGTAGCTCACGCGGTCGATGGTGACTTGCCGCTCCTGCATGGCCTGCAAAAGCGCAGACTGGGTTTTGGCCGGCGCCCGGTTGATCTCGTCCGCCAGCAGGAAGGATGTGAAGACAGGGCCACGGACCAGCGTAAACTCGTGGCGCTGAAGATTGAACACGTTCGTGCCGGTGATGTCAGCAGGCATCAGATCCGGGGTGAACTGGATACGTCCGAACTCGCAGCCCAGTACCTGTGCCAGCGTCCGCACCAACAACGTTTTGGCAATCCCCGGCACGCCTTCGATGAGGGCATGCTGACGGGTGAAAATGACGATGAGCGTCTTCTCCACGACCTCGGTCTGCCCGATGATGACCTTGGCGATCTCCTGCTTCGCCAACACCAGCGCTTCTTTCAGGTAATCCACACTTGTATTCACGCAATAATCTCCTTGAACCTCTGTACTCCTGAATCAAATGACCAATGACAAATGACAAATAGAAGTGAGAAAACCGGATAACGAACTGCCATTTGTCATTTTTCATTGGTCATTGGCATTTCTCTCACGCGCTCTCCGCGGTCGTGAGAAAAGATGTAGCGCCGGCTTCCAGCCGGCAAACGGTCCTGTTGACACAAAAGGTTCACATGCCGGCGAGACGCCGGCGCTACGATTCTTTCTCACGTGTTTGCTCGCGTCCCGTCGATGATTTCCCCTCCAGCACCTTGCAAATCGCCTGGTATGTTGAGACCGCATGGCTTGTCGAGCCAGACTCCGTCTCTGCCATTAACGCGCGAACCTGACTGACCCTGGCCCGTTCCGGACTGCTGGCCGGCAACGATTTTTCCCACTGCCGGACGCAAACCGAAATGACCGTAGAAACGGGGACGCTGCGCCGCAACAGATTGACGAATCCGGCAGCCGAGTCACGGCCCACATGGATTTCCGCAGCCTCGGCCGAGGTTGCGGGCGGAACCAGGCTCGACATGTTTTTCCAGACAAAGAGCCCGGCCAACAAGAACAGGCCGGCGAACAGACCATGCAAGCGATACTTGCGCAGCAAAGACACGACGCCAGGATTCTCCCGTACGCCCAAATGGGTTTCATCGAAAACCACCTGGTGATGCTGCCCGATCAGCCAGGCTAGCAACCGCGGCTGGCGCTCTTTCCAGAGCGCTTCATTGCTCAGGAAGTAGGAATCTGAAGCCAGCACCAACGTGCCGCTGCCGAACGGCCGCTCGATGAGCACAGGCTTGTCCTCCCGGCGATAGATAACCCTCCAGTCAGGGCTGAGTTTCCGGAAAGACAGTTGACTGTGCCAAGAGAGCGTTTCAGGAAGATCTGTGCCGCCCTGCAGCGAGACGGTCGAATGCTGCCTTGGCTTTCCCTTAGAGTTCGCGGCTTGCTTGGTCTCGAGCTCGACGCCCCAGCGTTGACCCAGAGCCACCTTCCGTTTCCGAAGAGCGATCTCCTCCTCAGAGCGCTTCTGCCCTCCCGCATCTTCAGGCTTCGTTGCGTCCTTCTGATCTTTGGCCGCCGACGGTTGCCCCTCGTAAGGGTAGAAGCAGATCACGACCCGCGAGCCGCTGCCCAGCAGGTGCTCGATGGGCATCAGCCAGGCGGGATCCTCCAGCCAATAGGAATGGCTGAATCCCGCAAGAACGAGCGTTCGCTTCGCGTCGAGGGAAAGGCGAGAAAAGGGCAAGGTATTGCGTGAGACTTCCATGTTGCCGACCTGCTCCAGGCTTTGATAAAAGACACGGGCGCCTAGCGGATCGCTGCGCAGTGACGAATACTCCGGGTAGACGTCGCCCGTCTCAAAGCGGAGCTGAAACAAGCGGACCCCTCCATAGACAGACAACGCAACAACCGGCCAGAAGGCCGTCCACAAGCCGAAGCGTCTAGCGGCCAAGGGTTCGAATCCTTTCCACATTGGCGCGAAACCCCGCGAGCCGTTCCTGATCGGCTTCGTGAAAGCCATACCACACACGCTCGAAGAGGGTCACGTTTTCGCCGAAGACAGCCTGCAGTCCCGGATGGGCATGGGCACGGCGTCCCAGCTCTCGCAGATAGTCCAGGTTGGACTTATAGCGGGCAATGGTTAACAGCTGGCGCTGCTCCAGATTTGCCAGGCTTGCAAAGTAGAGAGCCCGCAAGGCCAGCCGCGGTTCGCCTTTGCCAATCAACTCTCCTGCGAGCGCCAGCCACCCTTCTTCGGGCAACTGGCTGGCCGCGACGTTTTCCTGCCTCAAATCCGGTACTGAAGCCAGGGCCACGCAGGCAACCTCCACCTCCGTGCGCCGCCCGCGCCAGCGCCGCCAAAGCAAGAAACCCAGCGCCACCAGTAATACGAAAACACCGCCCAGCATCAAAGGCCGCAGGGAGCCAAGCCAACCGGACTTGGAAGGGGCGCCAGACGGCTTGGGTTGAAAAGGGCGAGAGAGCTCATCGAGCCATCTCCGGAAAGCGCGCATCCATTGCCGCATCCTCTCGGTCAGGTTACGGAGTGAGCCTTCCAGCCAGCTCTCCTCGGCTTTAGCTTGTTGCATCTGGCGCGGCAGCCGCCACCGGTATTCCCGGCCAGCCAGAACTTGCTCGATGGACCGGTCAAGCTGTTCAGGCGGGATATGCCGCGTCGCGGGCAAATCACCCGCGTTTGGTGGTGAGAGCCGGCCGGCCGAAGCCGCCTCGGTCTCCTTTCCATGAGCCCCAACGTTGGCCTGGGTTTGAGACAGATGGCTTGCTGAGCGGTCCGGCTGTGGGGGGCGGTCTTCCATCCCGGCCCGGAGCTCGAGTGCGAAGGTCAGGAAGAGAAGGACCAGCGGCGCGGTCCTCTGCAGTCGAAGCGCCTTGAGCGCGGAATACAGGTCGAGCCCTGAATGCCGCGATTCGCCATGGAAACAGCGCAGCACATAAGCAGCTTTCACGAGCGGATCCAAAACCAGGCACGTCAGAGCGCATGTGACCGCCAGCCATGTAGAATTCATCATTCCCCATGCGCCGCGGGTGAACTGTGTCTCGATACCGAACAACATTCTCAAAAGTTCCGGGAGCAGGATCAGAGCGGCCGCCAGGTTGAGGGCCACGGCGATCGCGAGAGGACACAGCGCAAGCATCAGCAGACTGAGCAGTGAAACGGCCAGCCAAACCACGCCCAGCGACCAGGCGGGCGCGATGGCTTGCAACCATGGAACGATCGCCAGAAACTGCGCTGCCACTAACACCAGCAGGTAGGGGCTGACCATCCATATGAGCCAGTGGTTCTGCACGGGCCAGAGGCCGGACTGGCGCCACGCCCGCTGCCATACCTCCCGGAGCCGACCCTCCCGGCCATCTCCCAGGATCGTGACATTTTCGTAGAAGGCGTAGACCCATGCGAAGGGCACAGCAAGCAGCAGCGCCAGCGGCACCAGAAACAACCCGGCGGGCTGCAGGGCTGATTGGGCAGCCACCATCCGGCGAACACGGAGCCAGGTCCATGGCGCGGGTTCGCCGAGCTCCAATTGCTCCATCAGTTGACCGGTCCAGACTGTCTGCCAGCACTTCATCCAGACGAAGAGGAAGCCCAGGATTATCGGCCATTCCAGCAGACGCTGGCTGGCCGCGGCATCGCGGCTCATGTCGCCCCAGAAATAAAGCAGCCCCAGCAGAAAGGGCAAAGTTCCCAGATAATAGGCAGCCCAAGCGCTGAAGGGAGACCGGCGCAGGAGGGCGACGGCTTGCTCGGTCAGCTCCAGTGCTTTCGGCTCGGTGAAGCGGCTCCGCCTGGCTTTCATGGCTTCTCCTGCCCGGAAGCTTCCCACACCGTTCCTTCGTGGAAGGCTGTGGGAACCAGCACCAGCCCGCGGCCCAACACGTAAAAAAACATCCATGCGATGAACAAGCCTGTTACAACTTGCACAAGCCGCACGATGCCGTGCAGACGGCGTCTGCCATGGATTTGCGTCTGTGCGAGCCCTTTGAGGCAGGCCGCACACAGGACGCGGTCTTCGTGCTCTGTGATGCATTCCCGGCAGTAGAAGCGGCGGCACTGTGGGCACCGCGCAACGGCCTCGCGCACCGCATGGTTGAAGCAGCGCTGTTCAGAGAAGACAGACATAAGAGTGGCAGCGAGTGGTCATCCAATTCAGATCCGAACGGGGAAGCCCGCCTGTTCCGAGGAGCTGCGATTTGGAGTGCGGCAGCTTGCTGCCGCCTTCATCGCGACTGGAGGCTTCCAGCACGCAATCAAGGCGCAAGCAACCTTGCGCACTCAAAACAAGAGAATCGCGAATGTGTTGCGATAAATACATCATCGTGAACATATGTCCTTGACCGGGGCCGAAGGGCCGGCAGTAAGTAGCCCCGCCCGTGAGGGCCGTGGGGTCTCCCATTTGAAATCTCAAATTTGAAATTTCAAAATTTCCCGCGCCTTATGTTTTCATAAATACGGTGACGTATTTTTTCCAAATGACTCCGGGCGCCCAGGAAAGGGCGCTGGGAGCTTAGGCGGGGGCGAGCGAACGCGAACCCCCGGAATATTGCAATAAAGGAATGCGACCCGGGCAGGGGCGCGGGGAGTTCCTGCAACCCCTGCCGGGGTGCGTATCGTTGTTCCTCTTTTACCGGGGGTTCGCTTCGCTCACCCCCGGCTAAGCTCCCTTCGCCCCGCCGGGGCGGAGCGCCCAAAACCTCGCCAGGCCAAGCCAGCCTGGAATGGCGATGGCCAGCGAAACAGCGATGGAAAACACGCTCATCCCCATCAGCCAGGGCGATTCCCAGGCGGAAGTTTCCGACAGCGCAACAAGCGACTGCCAGTAGCTGTCCGTGGACTTCCCGCTCAGGCCGGCGGCCGCGTTGTAGGCGGCGCTCAGGAGGAAATGGGCGCATACGTAACCGAGGCTCGCCGGTACCTGCCAGCGCAGGAAGCGTCCGATGTCCGTGCGGTTCTGATGAATCAAAGCAACGACGACGGCCACGGCCACGGCCAGATAAATGAAAACTCCCGCCACAGTCAGAGCGAGATGGTTGACGGCAATGTCTGTCGCGGCTGTCGCAGCCTTCAGCAAGAGTAAGCTGAACAATACGGCATGGGCAGCTCCGGAACTGTGGGTCACACGACGCTCGGCCTGCTGCAGGTCTGGATGGGCGGCTCGAGACGGGGTTCCGGGAGTCAAACCAGGTTCGAAGAGGTTCGACACCGGGCCGGCGGCATCCGCTTCGGGATGGAAAAACTCCGGACCCAGCTTGCCCTGAATTGCTTCCACGCGCGGTTGCAGCAGCCGGAGGGCCTTCAACGCGGTTCGCAGCCGGTTTAGAGAGCGCAGCACCTCCGTTTGCACCGCTGTCTGAAGCCGGCATTCACACGTTTCGCCTCGCAGCCAATTGACCGCAAGCATCAGTCCTGCAAGGCCCGCGAGACAGCCCAGAAACACGGCCCACGCCCCTGGCGAGAATAATGCCAGCAGCGTCAGAGGCACGCAGACGGCGGCCCAGGCAATCAGGATCGATTGCCTTCGAGTGCTCGGCAGCAGGACGATGGATTGAATATCGCCGTAGTAAAAGCGCTTGTAGTCTTCGGCATAGCGGTGAGAATCCACGCGCAGCAGATGGTCCGGGCCCAGCCACAAAGTGGATGTACCGCTCAGATGGCGGCCGCGGCCGGGCAATCGCCGATATTCCTTTTCTTTTCTGGCCATGATCACGATACCCCGTGTCTGGCCAGAATATTGAACCTGATCAGCATGACGGCGATGATCCAAACCCAGCCGGCCACTTGAAGGCCGGCGATGAGGAGCGCTACCACAAACCGTATCTTGCTACGCTGCAGCAAGCTGGACGGGGCTTTCCAGTAGCGCAGAGCGACAAAGATGGCCGCGGGAGCCGTAAACACCGTGAACCAAAAAATAAACATGGGGAGCACTGCCAACGCCAGGGAGATGCTGTCGTAACGCAGCCGGTGGTTTTGCAGTTGTTTCAGCTTTCCCTTTTTCCGGCCGGTTTCCAGGCACCCCGGACACAAATGCTGGCCGCTCAGCTCGACGTCGCACATCGCGCACAGAAACCGTCCGCAGCCGTCACAGGGAAGCACCGCTTTTTTCTGAGGGTGATAAAAACAGCTCGATTCACCTTCGGCCAAAACCGTGGCTGCTCCAGCGCCTGTGTCCAGTCTTCGAAACGCGGCGGGAAAGCCCAGCATGCGAAAGAGGGTGCCGCACTCCGGGCAATGAGCCCAGTCGGGCGTATCGAGCACGCTTTGAGGCAAAGCAGCCTTACAGTGGTGGCAACGAAGCATGGCGTTTCAAGAATCCCTTTGACGCCGGAGAAGCCGGGAGCTTGCGAAGCCTCGCGCAGTGCCGCTCAGGCACGAACCACACGGGTATTGCAGATGCGGTCGTGCAGCGAACGTTTCTCTTTATCGAAAGCAGCCATGATATAGCCAATGGCAAGAATCATTCCGCTCAAGAACTCGGCAAAGTGACGCCCGAGGGCGCGGCCGAAAGTGATAGGTCCGCCTTCCGCCGTAATCACTTTGAGCCCGCAAGCCATCTTGCCCGGAGTAGCGCCAAACTTGACGAGGAACCAGCATGTGTACGCGGCCGCGAAAAGAAGCTGCATGAGCATGAGCGGGATTTGAGCCGCGATCGTGCTCGACGAAGCTTGCCGGAAAAAGACGGCGATCAACAAGCCAAACGCCATTTGCGCCACCCAGAGAATCACGTAGTCGATGAGCTTCGCCCCCAGCCGGATCTTGAACCCCGCATAGTTCCGCGCCGTCGCGAAATGACTGCCTTCTTTGAGCCTTTGAAAGAACGCCGGTTTGCAGGCGGCGCAGACATACGCGCCTTCGAAACGAAGCATATCCTCTGGTGCGAAGAGTCTCCCACACTGGCCGCAAAAGGCCCCGGCAGAAGCCGCGCGCGCGCCGGAAGTGTCAGTAGGGATGCTGCGTACGGATGGCGCGCTCACCTCACGGTAGGCTTGCCAGTCGGCCATGCCTTCCCGCCACACCAGTGTTTCCGGGCCGATGGCGCCGGCAGCTATCAGCCGCTCGATATCGACGTCTTGCACCGGCCCTTTTTGCTGACCATTCTCCACATAATGCCAGGACATGTTTCTTCCTTCCGCGCAGGCAACTGTGTGCCGATTTCCCTTTCGAGACCGCGGCAGGGTGATAGAAAGCCGTAAGATGCAAGGCTTTTGAACCAGACACCGATCCTATCGGCAGGTCTCCCGAGTTGGTGCACAGAAAAAATGAGGGACGCTTCGCGGCGCGGACCCGGCGCAGCACAAGAAAATGAGGCCGCACATCGCGATGTGGCGCGACTCTGAAACGACGCTTTAGACACGTATATGCTGCCGAAAGGCGTGACGCGTCCTGCCGATAAGGAATGTGCAGCGCCCTTCCAGGGAGCTCATCTGGAAAAATACGTTGCCGTAATTTATGAAATCATGCGTAGGGCCAGCCCTCGGTCGTGGCACGGGCGTCCCGCCCGTGTAGAGCCGGTCAGGGAGAAGATCCAAGTCAGTCATGGCCGGGACGGCCATGCCACGAAAACCACGAGAGACTTTTTCACACCTTATACTGAGTCGCAGTGCTTGAATGTCGAAACCAGAATCCAGTCCTAAACTCCGCTCGGTTGTGAAACCAACCACAGTCTTGTTGCTGTTCTTGCTCTTTTCTTCTTTCACTCATGCTCAGACGGCGCCGCCGAAGTTCCGCACCGCGCCTGACCCGGACTGGGTGCTGTCGGACACTCCGGCGCCTTCAACCGCATCGCGGGATGGAACAATAACACCTTGGGTGCGGCTGCTGGACGACCAGCAAATCCGCATCAGACCCGATGGCCTGGAGCGCTACTTTCGCAAGAGAGAGCAGGCCGTGAGTGAGAAGGGTGTTGAGAGCGTATCCACGCTCTACTTCCCTTTCGATCCGGCCTTTCAGACTCTCGTGGTCCACCACATCCGGATCATTCGTGGCGGCCAGACTCTCGACGTCCTGCGGCCGGGCGAAATCACCGTCGAATCGGACGACCCCGATGAGTACTCCCTCGAGACAACGCTGAAAGAAGCCCGCAAAGACGACATCATCGACTACGCTTACACCCTGCGCGGCTCGGACCCCGGCCAGGCCGGGCGCTTCGCGGAGACCTTGCGATTGGGGCTCTACGGCTCAACCGATCGCGTGCGTCGCCGCGTTCTATGGCCGGGGCAGCAAAAGCTTTACTGGCGGACGCGAAACACCTCCCTGACGCCTTCCGTGCGCCCTTTGGGCACGGAGGTTGAGTACTTGTGGGGCTCTGAATCGCCCGCGCCTTGCGCCTGTCACGCGGAAGCTCCCCCCTGGTTTGATCCAAGGCCCGAGGTTCAGCTCAGTGACTTTGCCACATGGCAGGAGGTGGCCGAGCTTGCTTCCTCCTGGTACCGTGTGCCCATGCCCCTGGCGCCGCCGCTGGCAAGGCGAGTCGAGCAATGGAAGAAGCGGTTGCCCACAGACGAACCGCGTCTGCTGGCGGCCGTGCGTTTTGTTCAAGATGAGATCAGGGATGGCGGTGAGCAGGGAATGCATCCCTCTTCTCCCACGATAGTTTTTGAGAAACGGGAAGGCAGTTCTCGCGACCGGGCCCTTCTGCTCTGCACCTTGCTGCGTGGTCTGGGAATTGAAGCCGCTCCAGCGCTTGTCAACAGCACGGCCCGGCATGTGATTGAGGAATATCAACCGTCGCTGGCGGCCTTCGATTCCGTGCTGGTGCGCGTCTCGCTTGGAAACCTCAGCTATTGGTTTGACCCAAGCCAAACCCACCAGCGCGGCCCGTTGCGCCAACATGCCAATCCGCCTTACGCCAGAGCGCTGCTGCTGCAGCCTGGCAGCCGGACGCTGGTAGAAATCCCGGGACCACCGGTAGACTCGTCGTCCGTTTTCGTCAAGGAAACTTATCGGGCTAGCACCTACAAGGAACCTGTCGCCTTCGATGTGATCACAACCTACCGCGGAATCGCCGCCGACGAGATGCGCCGGCAGTTATCCTGGTTGAAGCTGGAGGACTATGCGAAGCAAAAGCGGGACCATTACAGCGACGACAGCTCCACGCTGGCCGCTGAGGGCGAGCCACAAGTTTCGGATGACCAGGAAAAGAATGAGCTCGTCATAACCGAGCGCTATCATCTCTCAAAATTCTGGCGCGGCCGGACGGTGGGCTTTCGTGCGGAACAGGTGGCAGAAAAGTTGGCAGTTTCCCGTGGGCAGTCGACCGGACCCTTGAAACTGTACTACCCTCTCGACTTTCGACAGGTGATTGAGCTCCATACTCCAGAACCGTTGCGCGTCGCCGGCGCCGAAGGCGTCCTTGACGACGGCGCCTTGCGCCTGAGCTACAAGATTTCCGCAGACCCTCGTGTCATCACTCTTGACTGCCGGCTCCAGAGCTTGCGGAGCTTTGTTGACGCCGATCAGACTCCGCAGCACCTGAAATTCCGCGAACAACTCAGAGAAAAGCTCAGCATGCAACTGACTCACTCCGGCGATCCGCTGATGCTGTCTTACGTGATCGAATATTGGCCCTTCGTGACGCTCGGCGTCCTCCTGCTGATAGGCCTGTTCCTTCTATTGTGGTGACTCTGTGGCACGGGCGTCCCGCCCGTGTAGACCCGGTCAGGAAAAGATCCAAGTCAGTCATGGCCGGCACGGCCATGCCACGACGATCCATCAGTCTGGAACTACTAACGCCCACCTACCGGTCGAGCGGCGGGTCCATTTCCAGCGCGCGCACAAGGAACGCCCACATGTCGGCGGTTTCTTCGATCCGCTTGGACGTCGGCTTTCCCAAACCGTGCCCCGCGCGCGTCTCTATGCGAATCAGGACAGGATTCTCGCATCCCTGCGCCCATTGCAGGGCCGCCGCAAACTTGAAGCTGTGCGCCGGGAACACGCGGTCATCGTGATCGGCGGTGGTGATCAGCGTTTTGGGATAGCACGTCCCTCTCTTGACATTGTGATACGGAGAGTAGGCATAGAGCGCTTTGAATTCCGCGGCGTCCTCCGCCGAGCCATAGTCGCCGACCCAAGCCCATCCTACCGTGAACTTGTGAAATCGAAGCATGTCCAGAACTCCCACCGCCGGCAGACAAGCCCCAAAGAGATCCGGCCGCTGCGTCATGCACGCGCCGACAAGCAGCCCGCCGTTGCTGGCCCCGTGAATCGCCAGCTTCTTCGAGCTCGTGTATTTGTTCGCGATCAGCCATTCCGCGGCAGCGATGAAGTCGTCGAACACATTTTGCTTTTTGGTCTTCATCCCTGCCTGATGCCATTGCTCGCCATACTCCCCGCCCCCGCGGAGATTTGGAACGGCGTAAACGCCTCCCATTTCCATCCAGGCCAGCGCGGCGACTGAAAAGGCGGGCGTGATCGATATCGAGAAGCCTCCATACCCGTAAAGGAGCGCCGGGTTCGTTCCGTCGAGCTTCAGAGGCTTACGGTGAACGATGAGCATCGGCACGCGCGTGCCGTCTTTGCTGTTGTAAAACACCTGGCGTGTCGTGTAATCATCCGGGTTGAACTTCACCTTGGGCTCCCGGAACAGGTGGCTTTGGTTGGACGCCACATCGTAGCGGTAGATACGCCCCGGCGCGGTGTAGCTGGTGAAGGAATAAAAGGTTTCCGGATCCTTTCGTTTGCCGCCGAAACCTGTGGCGGTTCCGATGCCGGGAAGATCGATGTCCCGAAGGTATTTCCCCGCCAGGTCGTGCACGCGGACGACTGTCATGGCGTCCTTAAGGTAGGACACGATGAACCGTTCGCCCACGACCTCGATCTCCTGGATCGCCTCTGCCGCCTGTGGAATGACCGGCTTCCAGTTTTCCGGCTCCGGCTTTCGCGTGTCGATTGCCACCAGTTGCCACCGTGGAGCCTCGCGGTCGGTCATGATCCAGAACGCAGGACCGTCGTTGCCCACGAACCGGTACTGCGCGTCGAACTTGTTCAAGAGCTCGACGACCGGGGTGCTCGGGCTGGAAAGATCCTTGTAGAAGATGCCGTCCTTGACCAGATTTTCGTTCGCGCTGATGATCAGATACTTGCCATCCTCGGTGACTTCCCCGCTCATGTACCAGTCCGGCTTGTCGGGGCGTTCGTACACGAGCAGGTCGTCCGCTTGTGCAGTGCCGAGTTTGTGCAAGTAGATTTTATGAAATCGATTGGTGTCCTTCAGTTCCGCGCCGGACACCGGCTCCTTGAACCGGCTGTAGAAGAAACCCTTGCCATCCTTGGTCCAGGATGGGCGCGAGAATTTGACCCACCGGATCAGGTCGGGAAGATCCTTGCCCGTGGCAACGTCCCGCACCTTCAGTACATTCCAATCGGAGCCTGCTTCCGCTGTGCCGTAAGCAAGGTACCGGCCGTCCTCACTGACGGCGTCGCTGGTCAACGCAACCGTGCCGTCCTTGGAGAGCGTATTCGGATCGAGAAGAACGCTCGGCGTCCCGTCGAGATTAGCGGCCGTGTACAGGACGCTCTGATTCTGAAGACCGTCGTTCTTTGAGAAGAAGTACCGGCCTCCTTCCTTATGGGGAATTCCGTAGCGTTCAAAGTTCCACAGGGCTGTAAGCCGGTCTTTGATGGCCTGGCGCTTCGGGATCTTCTCCAGATAAGCGTAAGCGATTTTATTTTGCGCTTCGATCCACTTCCGGGTCTGTTCGGAGTCTGTCTGCTCCAGCCAGCGATAAGGATCCGGAACTTTGACACCGTGATGTTCATCCGTGAGATCCAAACGCGGAGCCTCAGGATAGGTAATCCCG
>WNGD01007628.1_pt1 | contig 14128 bp, 13 predicted proteins | sample 5400671 | NCBI WGS metagenome assembly WNGD01 (sample SAMN13153369, study PRJNA577476) | soil metagenome | isolation source: 40 cm soil or saprolite under grassland replicate 2 | place: USA:California | collected 2016-06-15
ACTTACCTGGGTCAATCAGCATCAGAGTGCGGCACCTTTACTTGGTCAGGATGGAAGCGCCCCACTGGTCAATGCTGCTTTTGCGAAGTTCTCGCAGGCGCTCACCCCGTCCAAAATGGGAAATTTTGACTCACTGGCCGCTGTATTGAAGTATCTGAAAATGTGTGTCCATAGTGTCATAGCTGACGAAGTTCGCTCTCGCCAGGCTCGCCAGTATGAAGAGACGTTGGAATTAATAGAGCATGAACCTGCTTCCGATGATCCCGCTGATGATGTTGTGTCAAACATTTCCGCGCAAGGCTTGTGGCAGGTCATTCAAGAAGAACTCAATGGCGAAGACGAGCGCGTTTTGATCTACCTGGCGTACGTTCATGGAATGAAGCCGAGCGAGATAAGCAGCCAGCATAGCAAGCTCTTCCCCTCGGTGGAAGATGTGTATCGTATCAAGCGTAACGTCTTAGAACGGCTAAGACGTAATCGTCGTTTACAAACGCTGTTCAAACATCAACATCTATAATGTTTAGAGTATCAGGCAAGGCTACAACGTTTGCCTCCCATAGCAAGGCAAATGCTAAAATGCCAGCGCTGTTCGTTTATTCAGGTGAAAAGGACAATAGAAGCCTGCTCAGTAGTATATAGTCTACCGACGAGTAGGGGAGAATCGTCTGTACGCTGTTATTGATCCTACTTAGTAGGGGCGGTCCTTTTGTTTCGCAAGCAGGAAATCTGCCCAGGACCGTTTGACAAATATCCTAACGTTTAAAGGAAACGCTCATGGAGTGTAGTGAACCAGGGACTATTCGCGATGAAGAACTGCTCGCTTATCTGGCGGGGGAAAGGGTACGGCCAGTAGTTCAGCAGCATCTATTAGGATGCCAGCGCTGTTCGTCGCAGTTAGCAGTCTATCGTCGAATGGACCTCTCGCTGACTGGCAAACTTTATAGGTGGAATTGCCCGCCTAATCAATTACTCGGCGAATACCAGCTAGGGTTGCTCGATAACGACCTTGCGGCTGCTGTCAGAAATCACCTGAGTAACTGTGAATCCTGCGCTGCAGAGCTGGTAACGCTCATACAATTTCTGGCTGATGATCCTGTGCTCGTTGAGCATGTATCCGTTCAGCCCTCCTCCCTGAATAATCATCAGGTGCCGCAGGAAGCGAAACGCCTTGTAAACCGCTTGCGTGACCAGTCAGGTACACAGGTACGACGCATTACTGCTGCCTTGCTTCCTCCACAGCCCCGTTTTGCTTATCAGCGTCACGTTGGAGACTCTGAAATCTGGCCTCGCCGTTATAGCGCTGAGGACTTCAGTATCTCAATTCAGGTCGAACGCGGCACCAGCCGTAGGGACTCGTTGCAACTGATCGGTTTTGTCACACGCAAGGGTGCAGTCCTGGAAGCGCTTCAGGGAGTTCCGGTTGTGCTCTCATCACAAACAAGCCCCGTGTATACGCAAAATATCGATGAGCTCGGTAATTTCGTCTTTTCATCGGTTTCTCCAGCAACGTATACGTTGGAGTTACAGCTCCCTGACAGTACAATAGTGATCGAACAACTGCCGGTTGCTCTACAGGATTGATGCCAAAATACGTGGTTCTATCCTGTAGAACGTACAATCTGTATCAGAGTAACTCTTTGCATGTAAAGGAGTTTCAAAAACACAGCTGGCTATGATGGTCAATTGAGGGTGTTAAACAAAAATACCTGCGTCTAATGTCCACTACGGAGTGTCGGATGCAGGTATTTTTCCGTTGTCTGACATCAACCCCGAACCTTATTGTGATAGAGTTAAAGGATGAAAAGACACTTCCATTCTTTGAGAATCTGCGCTACAATCGTTGTCATCTACAGAATGTTCAAAACGTCTAAAATTGTAGTGATGTAAGATTACTCCTTGGCGCCTGGGTAGCTCCAGGATCGCCCACTGTCTTGTACGTTCATGATTATCGGAAACATTATTCGCATGACACCTGAACAACTGGTAGCTGCGCTTCTGCAAATGGATGAGCAACACGGGCAGCATTTACTACAGACAGAACTCCCTATCTTCGACGACGCCTCCCTTAGCCAGCTGGTCAAAATGCTTAAGCGCGAAGCTGACCGCCAATGGGCCAGGGAATCCGGTGTCTCATTTATGCTTGCCGGCCATTTGCTCTTGATCAGTAAGATGATCCAAAGCAAGTATGTGTACGCATTGGGTTTGATGACCCATGGTGATGCATTGCGACGGGTGGATCGTGACCAGGAAGCGCTGCCGTTTTTAGATGCAGCTGGGGCAGAATTTCTAGAGATTGGCGATGAGGTTGGCTGGGCGCGCACACGTATTGGTCGTGTCAGCGCTTGCCTTCGACTGAGCCGCACCGGCGAAGCCTTGCGCGATGCGGTTGCCGCTCGTGAAGTCTTCATGCGCTATGGAAAATACCTGCGTGCCGGCATGATTGATGTCAATGCTGCTGTTACTAACTACGAATTGGGCCAGTACGACCAGGCGCTGCGGCTCTTCGACCGCGCTATTGAAACGTACTCTCTAGAGGGCGAAGGAGTTGACCTTTATATCGCCCGTGCTAAGGCCAACAAAGCAATTACCCTGGCAGCTATGGGCAGATTTCGTGAGGCAGCAGGACTACACGAGCAGGCTCGCGCCACCTTTGCCAGTCACAAGGGACAGGAAATTTCCGTAGCGCGGGAGGAACTGAACATCGCTCAGATTTACGCAGCCCAGGGACATTATAGCCACGCGCTGCTGCTCTTCAATCGCGGCCGGGCTATCTTTCAAAGCCATGCTATGCAATTTGAAGCGGCTGAGGTTGCCCAACAAACATGTCATTGCCTGTTACGCTTGAATCGTTCTCGTGAAGCATATGAGCTTGCTGGAGAAACAGTCGCTTTTTTCCGTCAATCACCAGCGAATCGCCATAACCTGGCCCACTCGCTAATGTATCAGGCTGAAGCTGCAAGGCTCGAAGGAGATAATCGCGAAGCCGATGAGAAATTGCAAGAGGCCAGTATAGTTCTGGAGGAGATCGGCTTTAGGGGCCTTGCTACCACTGTACGGCTACACCAGGCTGAGTTATACTTCGCCGATGGGAAGTTAGAGGCCAGCCTGCGTGAAGCTCGTCAGGTCGCTGATGCCTTTGCTGAACAGGAGGCGCTGCCACAACTGGCGCAAGCGGCGCTGCTGCAAGCGCGTATTGCTGCTACCCTCGGAGATACGGTGAGCGCGCAGCATCTCTGTCATCAGGCGCTTGATATTGCACAAGGCCAGGACTTGCTCGACCTCAAGTATCTCTGTGATTATCTACTCGGACAGATTGCCGAGTATCATGGAGATCTGGAAGCGGCGGCACGCTACTATGATCGTGCCATAGCTGGTATCGACCTTGTGCAGAGCCACCTCGTTATGGACGAACGAAGCAGCTTTCTGGAAGATAAAGGTGGTGTTTACAAGCGAGCGGTGATTCTGGCGTTAAAACGTGGGAATAACGACCGTGCGCTCATTTATGTTGAAAAAGCCAAGTCGCGTGTGTTGGGTGATTACTTACGCAACAACATAGATATTCGTTTGCGTGCAGGCGATAAAGCAGGCGAGGCAATTCTCGAAGACCTGGCGCACCTACGCGAGGAGCAGGCCTGGTTCAGTAATATCGTGTACGAGGCGCAGAACGAAGCAGACTTGAGTGATACGGCGATAATGCGCATTCGTGCTATGAAACCTGGTCAGGCGCGACAGGAGATGCAAAAGCGAGAGCGTAACATAGAACAGCTGCTGGAGCAGTTGCAACTACGCCTGGCGGGTGATCTGGTGTCACGGTCACGTCCACAGTGGACGGATAGTATCGTCACCTCGCTTTGGCCTAAAATTGAGCACACGGCATTGATACTGGAATACTATCTCACTGAGCAAGACCTGTACATTTTTCAGATTACACGTGATGGCATAGATGTACATGTCGTGAAAGAGGCCGTTCCGAGTTTGGAACGCCTCCTCTCGCTCTGGCGTGTCAACCTCGATCTGGCGGCACAGGCCAGCGGAGCCAGAGATCGCGCCCAGGCCTTTGCTGGTTTGCAGGAGAATAGTCTTGGCCTGCTGCAGCGCCTGTATGACCTGCTGTTAGGGCCTGTATCCAGCGTATTGAGTACCTGTGAACACCTGACGATTGTTCCTTATGGTATGCTGCATTATCTGCCATTCCATTGTCTTTTTGATGGAGTGCAGTTTGTCGTTGAACGCCTGGATGTGTCTTATTTGCCGGCAGCCGCGCTCATGGATATTTGCCATCAACGTGGGCAGCGTATCGCGGCAAATAGAATACCCCTGAAGAGATCACTTGTGATGGGGCTTTCTGAGGGTGGTCACCTTGCCTATGCTATGCAGGAGGCCCAGGTGGTCGCAAAACAACTCGGCGCACAATGCATCCTCAACCAGGATGCCACCACTACACTATTGCGTGAGGTTGGAGCTCATAGCCCCATTGTGCATATCGCTGCACATGGGCTTTTCCGACTCGACGCCGCTAACTTCTCGCATATCAAGCTTGCTGATCGCCAGTTGAGCACCATCGAGGTCTTTAATCTCGATCTCTCCTCATGTTCTGTGGTAACTTTGAGTGCCTGCGAGACCGGGCGTGCCATCATTGGTGGAGTTGATGAAGTTATCGGCCTGGGACGTGGCTTCCTCTATGCAGGAGCGGCTTCGCTGCTGACAACACTCTGGAAAGTCGATGATGCCAGCAGCGCGGAACTGATGGAAATGTTCTACCAGGCGTTGTTAAGCGATTATGGTAAGGCTGCTGCTCTTGCAGGTGCGCAGCGAGCATTTCTGGCACGCGCACGCACTTCGATGCGCCCCTATCGAGCGCATCCCTACTTTTGGGCAGGCTTCCACCTGATTGGCGATCCGGGACCAATTTAGCTGGGGGAGTTCTCATGAATCATCTCGCACCAGATTATGTTTACACGCCCCAAGGTTTACAGCCTGATATGATCATCTCAATCTCAGGTGATGGCCGTATCGTCTCCCTCACTCCGCGAGAAGAAACCAATGTTGGAACGCAATTCATTGCGCCCACTGACGTTTCCGTTCTTCCAGGCATAGCCCTCCTTCCTGGCTTCGTCAACACCCATAGCCACGTTTTTCAGCGCGCCTTGCGAGGGCACACTCACCATCCACTGTCTGGGCAGGACACTTTCTGGACATGGAGAACTGCCATGTATGCCGAGGCTCAGAGACTGAATCCCGACATCTTGTATGAAGAAGCCTTAAGCACCTATCGTGAGATGCTGGCTGCTGGTTATACCAGCGTCGGAGAATTTCATTATGTGCATCATCAACCAGGTGGTCAACCCTACGCTGATCCCAATGTGATGTCTGAAGCAGTAATACAGGCCGGGCGTGATGCAGGTATACGTGTTGTCTTGCTCATGACGGCCTACGCCCAGAGCAGTTTCAATCAGCCACCAGAGGAAGATCAACGACGCTTCTGTGATGCCTCAGTCGATGTTTATCTCAGGCGAGTAGAGGCGCTGCGCGTCAGAGGTGTACCCATTGGAGTTGCTCCTCATTCAGCGCGAGCAGTGCCAGAGAGCTGGTTTCGTGCTATTGTTGACTACAGTCGTATACATCAGCTCCCGCTGCATATCCACGCTGACGAGCAAAGGGCAGAGATCGAGCAGTGCCAGGCGGCACATGGCTGTACACCGATTGAGCTACTTGAGCATTTCGGCGTACTGGGAGCGAAGACAACAATTGTGCATGCCACCCATGCCAGCACTACCGAAATTGCATTGCTTGCGCAGCGTGGCTGCACCGTTTGCGTCTGTCCCACTACTGAGGGAGATCTTGGAGATGGCATTGCTCCCTACGCAGAACTGCTGGCTGCCCAGATCCCTCTGGCGATTGGTTCAGATAGCAATACCCGCCTCGATCCTATTGAAGAACTGCGATGGGCGGAATATTCTGCTCGCATGCGCTATCAACGCCGGCGAGTGTTGGTCGCAGGCGAACTGACGTCCCCTGGCCCTTTATTACTAGAATATGGCACACGTTGTGGCGCTGCCGCCCTTGGTTTAGAGACGGGCGTGATTGCTCCCGGTATGCCAGCAGATTTTGTCGCTGTGGATTTGAATCATCCATCGTTGGCTGGTTGGAATGCTAAGGATTTTCTGGATGTTTTGCTCTTTGGCTCGTCGTCTTCTGTTCTAAAACAGATCTGGGTGCAAGGAAAAAAAGTTTGGCCCTGACACCCCTGCTTACCAGAAACGTTCCCAGGTAGTCGCTACCCTCTTGCCAGAAAGCTCCAGTAATGGTACTCTCTGCTTGCAATTCTATATCATTAGCACAAGGAGAGTTTATCCCTATGGCACAAACGGTGAATGGGCAGAAGAAAGGAACACCACAGAAACAATATCGACCAGGACAACGTCAGCAGGAACGTCTGCAGCGTCAGGCCCGCCGTCGACGCAAGCAGCGCTTGTGGACGGCTTCCATTGCCGCAGTTGTGCTTATTGCTCTATCTGTGGCTGGTTACCTCGAATATCAACGCTACACTTCAGACCGGGCGGCAGCGCAGCTTGCGAGCGCGCACGCAACTGCAACCAAAGTCGCAAGAGTACATGCGACAGCAACAGCGGCACAAATCAATGCGTGTCTCGCGGGGTTGAAAAGTACCCCGACCCCGACAGCAGGGCCTGCCAAACCGCCTGTCGTGACTCGTAATCCTGTCACATTGCCCGATGGGCTTCAATATATTGATATACAGGTTGGTTGCGGCCCCGCTGCAAAGTCAGGTAGCAACGTTTCACTACAATATGCAGGCTGGCTTCAGAAATCTGGTAAGAAATTTGATAGTTCGTGGGATCGCGGTGCTCAAGCAATCACCATTGTACTTGGTCAAGGGAAGGTAATCAAAGGATTTGAGGAAGGTCTGATTGGGATGAAGAGAGATGGCTCTCGGCGTCTCATCATTCCAGCTGCGCTGGCCTATGGAACAGCAGGTCAGCCTCCAACTATTCCACCTAACTCAGTGCTGATTTTTGATGTGACGATGGTTAGCATAGGGTAATTTGCTATAGCCTCAACATACTGTGTCAGTGTGGCTCTGCCAGTAACTCTTCCTCAATCCGAGAACGGATCTCGTCTCGGATACGGCGGTACACTGCTAGCTGCTCGGTCTCGCTACCAGTAGCCTTCGAGGGGTCTTCAAATGACCAGTGGCGACGCCGTAATGTCCCAGGAAAGACAGGACATGCCTCGGCGGCTGCGTCACATACCGTTATTACTTCGTCGAATGGCTCACCCAGGTAGCGATCCAGCGTCTTGGACTCCTGCCGTGAGATATCAATACCCATTTCTGCCATTGCCCGGATGGCCAGTGGACGCACCTGGGTCGCCTCAGTACCAGCACTAAAGGCCTCAAATCGTTCACCACCAAAATGCCGCAGCAAACCCTCAGCCATCTGTGAGCGCGCGGAATTATGAGTGCAGATGAAGAGTACACGCTGCTTCATACAATCCAACCTTTCTCATTTATACACAGCTTTACGAGCTTAGATATACCACATCATTCGCGAGCGAAACAAGTATTATGCTGATACCCAGGCATGCTGCGTCCTTTTGGACGGATCTTCGTCTATAGAAATGAAGAAGCTATAATCAGGTTCTTAGCGCATTGTGCCTCACATAGTGTAGAATTGAAGTACGATATATGTGGGCACAAAGCCAACAAAGGATGCATTCTCATGATCCCGACAACTGAAAAAGTATGGGAAGAATTCAATACTGGACTCAAACACTTTATCCTTGAGCGCGTTCCAGACGAACCAAGCGCAGAGGATATCCTGCAAGATGTCTTTCTCAAGATACATGCTCATATTGACACATTGAGAGAAGAAGACAAACTTCAAAGTTGGATCTATCAAATAGCGCGTAATGCCATTATTGATTACTATCGTAAACATAAGGCTGCAATGAATCTGCCAGAGATGCCCTATGTGCCGGAAGATCCATTTGATGACGTGGTCAATGAACTTATTCCATATGTCAAAGAGATGGTTGATAGCCTGCCTGCAGATTATAAAGAGGCGCTTATCTTGACAGAGTATGAAGGACTTACTCAAAAGGAGCTTGCAGAAAGACTCGGTATATCTCTTTCTGGAGCTAAATCGCGAGTTCAGCGGGCGAGAGAAAAACTAAAGGTCATGTTGTTGAGTTGCTGCCATTTTGAGTTTGATCGCCTGGGAAGGATCATTGATTACCAGCCTAATTGCGACTGTTGTTTGAATCAGGATAGTTGTGCTGGATGTAAGTAATTCTAATAGCCGATGCCTTTGCGTCCTTTTTGGATAACCACCGTCTCTATAATAGAGAAGGAAAATTCCGTGGATGTGGTGGAGTAGTGCGGAGCGCTTTATATACAATCAATGAAATAGAAAGGACAAAGACGATGAACACAGTACCAAATAATGAGGAGCAAGTGCGTGAAGCGGTGCGAGAGCGGTATGGTTATACCGCCTTGCAGGTCTTAGGGACAGGTCAGGCCCCCGTTGACAGTTGTTGTAGCAGTAGTTGTTGTAGTCCGGCAGATGGCAGCCCCATTACCAGCGAACTCTATAGCAATACAGAACTGGGTGAGCTACCGATTACGGCCGCACTCGCCTCTCTTGGCTGTGGCAATCCCACAGCCCTGGCCGAATTGAAACCTGATGAGAGAGTACTTGACCTTGGAAGCGGTGGAGGCATAGATGTGCTGCTCTCGGCGCGGCGGGTTGGACCCACAGGTTTTGTTTATGGGCTGGATATGACCGATGCCATGCTCGAACTTGCTGAGCGCAATCGTATTGAGTCAAACAGAGAGAACGTACGTTTCCTGAAAGGAGTAATAGAAGCTATTCCCTTGCCGGATAACGCCCTCGATGTGGTAATCTCAAATTGTGTGATTAACCTGTCCGCTGACAAGGGGCAGGTGTTGCGCGAAGCTAACCGTGTGCTCTCTCCTGGGGGACGTTTTGCCGTCTCGGATATTGTCTTCCTGGGCCAGTTTCCGCAGGCTATTCGCAGCGATCTCGAGGCCTGGGCAGGTTGTATCGCGGGTTCTCTAGAAGAGGAAACCTACCGGCGTCTGCTGGCTGAAGCTGGCTTCATTAATATTGAGATAGAGGTTACCAGGCGCTATTCAATTCAAGATGTAGCAGAAAGTGGTGCAGGCGCCTCTATCAGTTCGCTCTCGGAAAAAGAACGTGCCGAAGTTGATGGGAAGTTTGTAAGCGCATTCATCCGAGCACAGAAGCCAGTATAGATGTTGAATATCCTGGCGAGGCTTGCCCCGCCAGGATTCATTGCTTCCAAAAATTTGCCCCCTATTTTCCTTGACTTTTTGGAAATCAGTAGGTATACTTCTAACAATTTGAGATTGGTATGCAGTAGTTCCACTACGTGGAAAAGTTGATTAGTTGTATGTCTATTAAGCACAGGGCACAGTTACTTAAAATACTCAAATGGCGGAGGCGCCGCCTGCTCCATCCCATTGATGGACCCGGTGGCCGTTTACCGAAGATTCTTTCTTCCTCATCTCATTTTCAGAGATGAGGATTTTTTTTGACCTTTTTGGTCTCCAACTGTGCTTGACAATGGCGTTAAGCGCAGGATTTCTCTAGAAGCCTGGCAGTATAGGCCTTACCTGCTGAGCGGTTCAGAGAGAACGGATGGCCGGTTGACCTGTTGTCATTCATAACCGTAGGAGAGGAGTTAGTTATTCATGAGTGCAATGAAAGTTACTACACAAGCGGAGAGCGCAAGCAAATTGTTGGATATGGATCAGTTACGCAATCGACATATGCTGGTACGCTCACCGCAGATGGCAGCGTTGATCCGCCTGCGCGGCACTCTGCTGAAGGCAATTCGCAATTTCATGGAGAGGGAGGATTTTGTAGAGGTAACAACACCTACAATCACGAGCTTGACAGGCGCTTGTGAAGATTTTTCGACGCTTTTCCCGCTTGATTACTTCGGCAACAAAGCCTTCTTGACGCAGACTGCACAGTTGCACCTGGAGCCACTGGTTCACAGCCAGGCACTGCGCCGTGTCTACTCAATCAATCATAGCTACCGTGCCGAGTCACGGGCTGATCACCGCCATCTCACCGAGTTTGTGCTGATTGAGCCAGAAATCGGCTTTGGCCGTTTCGCCGCCTCAGCTACACTGAAGCGGTAGAGCAACTTAATAAGATGGGCATTGCGACCGAATGGGGAGATGACCTTGACCGCAAGCGTGAAATTGCCATTCTCGAGTGGACACAGTTTCCCACCTTTATCACGCACTATCCCATCGAGCTGAAGTTTTTCAATATGCGCCAGAATCGCGAGGACGAGCGTGTAGTCAATGCTGCTGACCTCCTGCTGCCAGGGGTAGGCGAAGTTTGTGGCGGCGCTGAACGTGAGGAGGACCCTGCTCGCCTGCGTGAGCGTCTCATGAATTCAATGGCAATGAAGCATCTGCTGGCAGCCGGTGGCAGCGCTGAGGACTACGAGTGGTACCTGCAACTGCGCGAGCACGACTCGATCCCTTATGCTGGCTTCGGCATGGGTTTTGAGCGACTGGTGCAGTTTATCACTGGGAGTGAGAGCTGCCTGAACTGTGTTGAGTACCCGCGCAACAGCGTCCACTACATGCCGTAGTATGAAAGACTCTGAGTTACTGGAACTCTTTCAACAGCTAGGCGTCGTCTCGAACGGGCACTTCGTGCTTAGTTCGGGACGGCACAGCGACGAATACTGGGAGAAGTTTCGCTTGCTAGAGTGGCCTCGTATCACAGAACGACTTTGCAGGGAGATTGCCGGGCGACACAAGCAGAGCGACATTGCAGCAGTTGTTGGTCCAACAACAGGTGGTGCATTGTTAGCGCAGGAGGTAGCGCGTCAACTCAACACGCGTTGCCTGCTTGCCGAACCAGCATCAAATGGTGGGAGAGCATTACGTCGTGGTTTCGTGCTGCATCCAACCGAGCGTGTGCTCATCGTCGATGACGTGCTCACCACGGGCCTTTCATTGCAGGAGACCCTCAGCGCAATACTGCCTTTCCGGCCTGGTATCGTCGGCATAGAAGTGCTTATCGACCGTAGCGGCGGGGCTTTCGCTCTATTCGATGTTCCCTGTCATGCATTGCTAACGGTCTCAGCATCCACATACAACCCAGATGCATGCCCTTTGTGCGAGGCGGGTATTCCTGTAGTCAAACCAGGCACAAGAGGCATCTCATCGTCCTTGTAAAGATAGGAGATCTCCTCACTGTTTAAGGTAAAAACCATGAACTTTCTCGAAAAATTATTAACAGCCTCACGCCGGCAGAATAGCCTGCTCTGTGTGGGACTCGACCCGGAACCGAGCCACTTCCCCGCTCAATTGCGTGGCATGCCAGCGGCAAAAGCGGTCGCATACTTTTGCCAGGCCATCATAGAAGCAACCACAGCCTATGTATGCGCATATAAACCTAACATGGCTTTCTTTGAAGTACTGGGGCCTGAAGGGATGTATATCTTTCGGGAAGTGCTTCGCGCTATTCCTGCGCACGTCCCAATCATCGTTGATGCCAAGCGCGGGGATCTGAGCAATACCGCACGGTATTATGCTGCCACTGTATTTGATGTCTACGGTTGCGATGCCGTAACCGTCAATCCATACCTGGGTTATGATAGCGTAGCTCCTTTTCTTGCCTATCATGATAAGGGCGTCATGCTTTTGTGTCGCACCTCGAATCCAGGCGCTCTTGATTTTCAAGACTTATTGGTACAGAGCGAGAAAGGAAAGGTCAAACCTCTCTATGAAGTGGTAGCGCAGCGTGTGCACTCATGGAATAAGGTAGGCAACTGTGGTTTAGTGATGGGTGCAACCTATCCACAGGAACTCCGCACCATTCGCTCTCTCTATCCTGATATGCCCATCCTCATCCCTGGAGTAGGGGCGCAGGGAGGTGATCTGGAGGCTTCGGTGGTGGCAGGAGTGGATGCATGCGGGGAAAGAGCAATTATTGCAGTTTCTCGTTCAGTGCTGTATGCCGGTGACGGCGCTGATTATGCAGCCGTCGCTGCAAACGAAGCGGCGTTATTACGTGATCGCATCAACGAGGCTAGAAGAAATAAATGAATGTACAAACTGAGCTGGCACCACGCCACAAAACGGGTCTGCTCCTGCGGAATCCAGTCATGACAGCAGCCGGCACATTTGGCTATGGCTTGGAATATGCAAAAATAGCCGAGATACACCGTTTGGGCGCAATCACCTGCAAGGGTACAACCTTGTATCCTCGTAACGGCAATGAGCAACCGCGTATAGTGGAAAGTGCCTCAGGCATGTTGAATGCCATCGGGTTGCAAAATCCTGGTATTCAAGCAGTCATCAAAAAATTTGCGCCAACCTGGGCGACGTGGCAGACCCCGGTCGTCGTCAACATCGCAGGTGAGACTATCGAAGAATTTGTCGAACTCTCCAAACTTCTCGAAGGCGTTGAAGGGGTTGCAGGCATCGAGGTAAACGTCTCCTGTCCAAATGTGCGTGCCGGTGGCGCAGTTTTTGGCGCAGACGCACAAGCGGTTGCGGAAGTCACCGCTGCTGTACGTCGAGCGACAACACTGCCTTTGATCGTCAAACTTTCTCCTAATAGCGGTGATGCGCGCCCCACTGCCCTGGCTGCTGCCTCATCTGGCGCAGATGCTATCTCTCTCATTAACACTATTACGGCTTTAAGTATAGATACGCGCAAACGCCGACCAACATTGGCAAACGGTACTGGTGGCCTGTCTGGTCCTGCGCTGAAGCCGATTGCGCTACGTATGGTTTATGAAGTGGCCCGTGAATTGCGCTTCTCACATCCTCAGGTTCCTGTTATAGGTATAGGGGGTATCTCTAATGCCAATGATGCGCTTGAATTTCTGATGGCAGGGGCCTCAGCGATTCAAATAGGCACGATCAATTTCGTCAATCCGCGTGCTGGCGTCGAGATTGTGGAGGGCATAGAGGAGTTTATGCGTATGGAGGGAATTGCAGACATTAGTGAGATTGTTGGCGCCGCCTTGTAGTATTTAAATCGATTCTACCGAAAGGTAGACGTGAGCCCTCCTACTTTTTGCGGTTTATGTCACAGGGGGGAAAGGTGCACGTGCAATTGAATATATGGGGTACGAGTTCCATGAGGCTTCCGAGCTGAAGTCTCCCCGCTGAAACAAAAGAGTGATTGAAAACGTGTAGATTCTATAAGTTGTCTATCCACTTAAGCACAGTATGCATTGTGCTTTTGTAATTTCACAAGGGAAGGAGAATCTACGTGCCAACTGAAGATATACCTTCTGTATCGCAGAGATCACGACAGGACGAGCCGAGGCGTCGACCGCCGGAACTCGATGTATTTGTGGATCGGTTTCTCTCAACCATGTGCGAAACGAGCCGTAGACAAATCCTGGAACTACTAGCCCAACCCCAAAGAGATGAGCATGGGACTACACTAGAGCGACGTTCCACCGATATCGCCAGAGCTTTAGGTCTCTCGCCTTCAACCACTTCGGAACACTTGAGGGAACTGACCAACGCAGGACTCATCACTGCTCGTAGAGAAGGTACGAACGTCTATTATCGAATACGCAACATCCTGCTGGTGCAAGCGTTTCACGATCTGGTAGCAGCTCTGGATAAAGAGTATGCCTCGCGTATGTCCGGGCCAATCGGTGAAGAAGTTTCTTAGTAAGAAATCTTCGCCTGAACTCCACGTTATAAATCCAGGTCACTCATTCAGTCAAACTCCGCATGTAGTGGTTCAGCTACCTCTTCCGCCAGCCGGCGCACAATCCTTTCAGGATAGGGTGCTCGCAAATTGAAGATCAAATGTGTTGCGCCTGCTTTGATGAAACTTCGCAGGGTATCTCGCAATTCACCCAGATCGTTGGGGGTGAACATAAATTGCACGGAACGCTCAATTTTAGTTGGATCGCGTCCGATGGCGGCGCAATGGCTATCCAGGATTTCGCTTTTCTGGCGAAAATTTTCGACAGGGCCGCCGGCAAAATTCCAGATATTGGCATATTGAGCCACCACACGCAAAGTTGATTTCTCACCACTGCCGCCAATAACGAAAGGGGGATA
>WNGD01004277.1_pt1 | contig 14126 bp, 9 predicted proteins | sample 5400671 | NCBI WGS metagenome assembly WNGD01 (sample SAMN13153369, study PRJNA577476) | soil metagenome | isolation source: 40 cm soil or saprolite under grassland replicate 2 | place: USA:California | collected 2016-06-15
CTTAGCAAACCGCTCGTTCCGCAACACAAACCCACCTGGCGCTGTCGCACGTGACGTGCGGAGTTGTACGTCAGCCGCGGCAGCCGCTCCGTCCGGGGACGGGTGGTACGTCTCGTAACTCAGTGTCAGATAATCAGTAGGGGCGGCCAGCGCCGAGAGCATGGGTCCTGCTTCTAGGCTGGGCGTGACGCTCCCCTCGACCGTAAGCGCCCGCCTGCTCTCCTATCGGCGAGTGCTGATCATCTGCGTGCACCTCGTCCTGATCCCCCTGGCGTACTTGGGCGCGTTCGGCGCTCGCTTCGACTTCCATATTCCGCCGGCCGAGCTGCGCACGTTCGCCAAAACGCTGCCCTACGTGTTGGTGATCCGCCTGCTCATCTTCGCGTGGTACGGCCTGTTCCGGGGCTACTGGCGCCACGTTGGGCTGCGAGACCTTGTGGACCTGGGCGTCGCGACGACCCTCAGTACCGCGCTGTTCGCCGCGGCACTGTTCGCGACCGGCTGGCCGCCTGCCCTCCCCCGCTCGGTCTTCCTGCTCGACGCGCTGGGCATCGTGTTCCTGTCCGGCGGCCTGCGGTTCGCGGCGCGGGCGTTCATCGAGGGCCAGCTGCCCATGCAGTCGTCGCGGGGCCGGCGCACCTTCCTGATCGGCGCAGGCGAGGCGGCGGAGATGCTGCTGCGCCAGGCGCGGCACGACAGCCGCCTCGCGATCAGCGTGGTGGGCCTGATCGACGACAACCCCGAGACGCACGGCCGGTCGCTGCATGGCGTGCCGGTCCTGGGCGGGACCGCCCACCTGGAACGACTCGTCCACGAGCACCGCATCCAGCTCCTCGTGATCGCGATCCGCTCGGCCACGGCCGACCAGATGCGCCGCATCGTGGAGCGCTGCACGGCGACCGGCACCGAGTTCAGGATCATTCCGTCGCTCCAGGACCTGCTCGACGGGCGCGCCGGGATCGGCCAGTTGCGGGAGGTCGAGATCGAGGATCTCCTGGGGCGGGAGCCGGTGCACCTCGACCTGGAACAGGTCCGCGGCGACCTGGAGGGGAAGACCGTCCTCATCACGGGGGCCGGCGGCTCGATTGGATCGGAGCTGGCCCGGCAGATCGCCCGATTCCGCCCCGCCCGCCTCGTGCTGCTCGAGCGAGCCGAGAGTCCCCTGTACTTCGTGCACCTCGAGGTGTCGCAGTCGTCTCCCGACATCGAGGTCGTGCCGGTGATCGCGAACATCACGAATGCCGAGCGGCTCGATGAGGTGTTCGGCACCTATCGGCCGGAATACGTGTTCCACGCCGCGGCCTACAAGCACGTGCCGCTGATGGAAGAAAGCGCGTCCGAGGCCGTGTGGAACAACGTCGTGGGCACGCTGCGGGTGGCGCAGCGCGCGGTCCAGCACCGGGTCGAGAAGTTCGTGTTGATCTCGACGGACAAAGCGGTCAACCCGACGAGCATAATGGGGGTCACCAAGCGGATCGCCGAGCGGATCGTGCTGGAGCTGCCGTCGCTGCGCGTCCGGACCGACTTCCGCGTCGTGCGATTCGGCAACGTCCTGGGCTCGGACGGCAGCGTCGTCCCGCTGTTCAAGCGCCAGCTGGCCGCGGGCGGACCCATCACCGTGACGCATCCCGACGTGCAGCGCTATTTCATGACCATTCCCGAGGCGGTCGAGCTCGTGCTCACGGCCGCCGCGCTGCCGGCGGCGGCAGGCCGCATTTCGATTCTCGAGATGGGGAGCCCGGTCCGGATCGTCGATCTCGCGGAACAGCTCATTCGGCTCTCGGGCTTCGAGCCGTACAAGGACGTGCAGATCGTGTTCACTGGCCTCCGGCCGGGCGAAAAGCTGAACGAGGAGCTCGTCACCGCCGGAGAAGAGACTGTCCCGACGAGCGCCGAGAAGATTCGTCTCGTCGAACGAAACGGGGGCAGCGCGGCCAATGTGGCCGTCGCCCTGCAGCACCTCATCGAGTCCTTGACGGCCGGACGCACGGCGGATCTGATGCGCGCTGTCGCAGCGCTGGCGCCCGAATACGTGGCGTCACCGGCGCGCCCTGCGCGCCGATCGTTGGCCGCGGTCGTGCGGCAGCCAACGCTGGTCCATCCTCCCACACCCCACGCCCCTGTCGTGGTACCGGCGCGCCGCGGGCCGCTGCGCGTGCGGCCGTCCCTGCTCGGAGAGGTGCCCTAGCCCTGACGCTCGTCTTCCCACCGGCGCAGCCTCTCCAGCTGGCGTCGCGTGGGATCGGCGATCGGCCGCTGGCGTCGCAGCGCGGCCAGCGCCTCCTGGAGCGGCTCGCCGGTCGTCGCGATCCGCCACGCCAGGTACAGCGTGGTCGCCCGGCCGATCCCCGCGCCACACGAGATCAGCGTGGCGGCGCCGCCGCCGTTCCGGCCAGCGTCGAGGAAGGCGCACCCGACGCGGAGCTGGTCCATGGTCGGAGGGTGGTTGTCACGCACCGGCAGCCACAGGAGGGATTCCGCCGAAGCGAGCCAGAGCGCCGGCGCCGCTTCACCGAGCAACGTGACGACGCGGCCGACTCCGGCCACCTGGAGCTCGCGCCAGCGGCGCGGCAGCGGGACGCCACCCACCCACAGCCCCTTTTCCACCTCGGTCGGTTGCCGGAGCAGTGACTCGTTGGCCAGACCAAGCCAATAGACCCACCAGCTGCGCAGGGGCCAATACCGCGTCAGGAACCTCAAGGCTCAGTGTCAGTCGAACCGCGCGCCGTCGCACAACACGGCCGCGATCCGCTCTCCGGTGTGCCCGTCCCAGCGTTCGAGCCGTCCCGCTCTTGTCCCGCCGCAGGACGGGGCGCGGCCAGCAGCGCGACAAGGGCAGCGATGGTCACGCGAGTGAGGGTCATGATGCAGGCCTCATTTCTTGTCTGGGCAGCGGATTACCGCGCCGGGATCGAAACACGCGGGACATGACCCGCCACAGCGCGCCTCGGACGAATGGCATCGGGTCGTCCCAGGCGACGACCCGCATCGCCTCGCACCCCAACGCCCAGGGGAGCCAACGCACGAACGAGATGCCGGCGGCCCGCGCGGCCGAAACGTCGTCCCACGGTTTGCACCAGCGAGCGCCCGCACGGGCTTGACGTATGCCGGCGCGCGGGAGCCCCGCAAGGTCGGCGTACACCAGCGCCGGGATGTTCACGCCGGCGCGCGCGCCCAGATGATGCCACAGCGTGAAGCGCGGATTGACCTCGAGCAAGTACAACCGGCCGTTGGGCGCGCGCTTGAAATCGAACTTGGCGACGCCTCGCAGGCCGAGCCGACGAACCAGGTCGCGTCCCAGGGTCGTGACCTCCGGGGAGTCGGTGATTACGAGCGCCGTGCTATCGCCATAGGCGGGAGGCCAGGTGCGGATTTTTCGCCCCGTGAACTCGCCGACCGTTTCGCCGTGCTCATCGACGTACACGTGATAGCTCTCGATACACGTCTCCGGACCCGGAATCAGCTCCTGCAGCAAGACCGGAATGCCCGCCACGACTAGGCGCGGCCAGTAGGACGCCAGCGCGAGCGGGGTGTCGAGACGCAGCGCCTTGGCCGCTCCGCCGATCGGCGTCCACCGGTCGCCCCGTCGCACGATGGGCTTGAGCGCCACCGGAAATTCGAGGTCGAGAGGCACCGGATCCATGGACGGGTCCAGCACGCGCGCCGCGGGAACGGGGAGGTCGAGTCGCCGTGCCAGCGCTTGAAAGCGGCCCTTGTCGACCAAATCCTCCACTAACCCGCGGTCGGGCACCACGAAGCGGAAGTGTCGCCTCAGGCGCTCCCGGTAGCGAGAGATGAGAAGGAGTTCCGGGTCCTCTTCGTAGAACAGCACGGGGAGCGCGGCTTGCGCGGCGGCGAAGCGCTCGAGCAGCTCCAGCAGCTGCTCCGGCCGCTCCCAAGCATCCGCCCAGTCGAGCACTGCTCGGGCGAAGCGCGAATAGCGCGCCGGCTCGCCCGGGGCCGCCACGACGGCGCAGGGGATGTCCGCGAGACTCAGGGCACGCAGCAGGTCGGAGTCGCCGAGGACACACGCGACGGAGGCACCGTTCTGGATCGCCCGCACCGTCAGGAGCGCCCCGGCAGCAGAGTCCCGGCCCGCCCGTCGGGGTCCTCCTGACGTACCGAGTATCCCTTGAGCGAATACGCGTAGTAGCTGTACGCCGCCCCGGGGCGCACGTCGTTCAGCACGACATGGGATCTGATCAGATCGAGCCAACCGCCCGAGGTGCCAAGGAGCCGGGCGCTTTGGATCGGCCCCTGATCACCACGACCCCGGTCGCGATCTTGGTCCGCCGCCTGGATCCAGATCGTGGCCTGCGCCTGGTAGACAGGCTTGAGGAACTTCCCAATGACCAGGCCGGCAAAGGCACCTCGCCATGTAGTTGGATCCGGCTCTTGAGGGTACGGTGGCGCTCCGAAGTGGGACGCGCCTTCAGCCGTCCCAACGCTTGCAAGCGGGGTACCGCGGGGGCCCCAAGCCGCTAGCGACGCAACGCGTGCCGCCACGGGCAGATACGTACATGGCCTTGCGTCGGGGGTACGGCCCGTCTCCTGATCGTCGCAACCCTCACGCACATCTGTAACGTCGACGTGGCAGCAGGGCACGCGCGCACGCCGGCGCTTGGAGCTAAGTGCTTCTGCCACTTCGCCGCGTTCGAAGATGCGTCCGGCGCCCCCGCCGCCACCGAGTTGATGGGGTGCGCCGCGCTCGCGGTACTCGAAGGCGCTCCGAGTGCCAAGGACGTCCGCGTGCGCTGCTGGCCCGCTTAAGAAGATCCCCCGCGCTCGTTCCGTAACACAAACCCACCTGCCGCTGTCGCACGTGACGTGCGGAGTTGTACGTCAGCCGCGGCAGCCGCTCCGTCCGGGGACGGGCAGTACGTCTCGTAACTCCTTGTCAGATAATCAGTAGGGGCGTCCAGCGCCGAGAGCATGGGTCCTGCTTCTCGACTGGGCGTGATACTCCACTGGACCGTACGCGCCCGCCTGCTCTCGTATCGGCGAGTGCTGATCATCGGCGTGCACCTCGTCCTGATCCCCCTGGCGTACTGGGGCGCGTTCGCGCGGTCCAGCACCGGGTCCAGAAGTTCGTGTTGATCTCGACGGACAAAGCGGTCAACCCGACGAGCATGATGGGGGTCACCAAGCAGATCGCCGAGCGGATCGCTGCGGGCGCACCCGTCCCTGCTCGGAGACGTCACAGGCGCATGAGGCGCCTGCCGGTGTGGCCCCTGCTCGCCGCCGCGCTCGCGGCCCTCGCGCCCCCCGCGTCGGCGCAGGGAGGGAGCGGCGCGCCCCCCGCCGCCGCGACCCCGGACTCGCTGGTGCTGCGCCCCGGCGATGCAGTGCGCATCACCGTGTGGCGCAAGCCCGAGCTGAGTGGGGAGTTCGCCGTGGCGGGCGATGGGTCGATCACGCACCCGCTCTATCGGGCGCTGCGCGTCACGGGGATGCCGCTCGTCACCGCCGAGGGGCGGCTGCGCGCGTTCCTGCAGCAGTTCGAGACGAGTCCCGAGTTCGTGATGGAGCCGCTGCTGCACGTCGCCATCGGCGGCGAGGTGGTGCGCCCGAATCTCTACACGCTCCGCCCCGAAACGTCGGTCTCCGACGCCGTGGCGCTGGCCGGCGGGCCCACGGAGCGCGGCCGCCGCGACCGCGTCCGCCTGCTGCGCGACGGCCGCGAGATCGCGCTCGACCTCACCAGGCCCCAGGCCGGCGTCGCCGCGACGCCGATTCGCTCCGGCGACCAGATCCTCGTGGACCGCAAGCACGCCCTGTTCCGCGAGACGATCGGCCCGATCATCACCGTGGCGGGAGCCACCGCGGCGATCCTGAACGTCATCCTCCGCGCCGGCCGATACTAGGCAACCTCGCATGCGCTACTCCGCAGGCGACCGGACACCGATGGCGGTCTCCAGCCGGCTCCCAAACGCGGGGCTGGCGGGCGCCGCCGCGTCCCCTCGCTCCGACGGGCTCGCCTGGCAGGATGTCCTCGTGGCCGCACGCCGCCGGCTGTGGCTGGTGTTGGGCGTCCCGGCGGTCCTGCTGGTCGGCACGGCGATCATGGTGCTCCGGGAGACGCCCATCTACCGCGCGACCGCCGTGCTTCGCCTCGGCGACGCCCGGCGCGCCATGACCTCCGGCCTCGAGGCGCCGGTCGAGCCAACGCGCCTCATGGACCCGTTGTTGTCGCAGACCCAGATGCTCAAGAGTCGCGCCTTGCTCGGCAGCGTCGTCGACTCGCTGGGGATGCGGCTCGCCCCCGACTACGGTGACGTCCCCGCGGCGCTGATCGATTCCGTGTTCGTCGCGCCCGACGCCGCGGCCGATACGCTGTCGCTCGGATTCTCGGCCACCGGCGTGACGGTGCGCGGCAGGGCGGATTCCGCCGCCGCGGCGTACGGCGGGACGCTCGCGCTGCAAGGGGGAAGCGTCCGGTTCCGCGTGAAGGCGCGGCCCAAGGCGACGAAATCGACGTGGATCGTGCGGCCACGCGACGAGGCGATCGATCACGTGCTCACGCATCTCCGCGTCGCGCCTCGCACCCAGACGAACGTAGTGGACGTGACCTACACGGCCTATCGCCCCGCGCTCGCCGAGGAAGTCGTGAATCTGATCGGGCGGACGTTCCAAGTGATGGACGCGCGCAGCGCGCAGGACCAATCCCGGCGGCGCCGGCTGTTCCTCGACGAGCAGCTGCGGCGCACCGACTCGATTCTGGCGCAGGCCCAGCTGTCGTTGAGCGCCTTCCGGAGCCGCCAGGAGGTGTACAGCTCGCGGGACAAGCTCGCTACGCAGCAGTCCGCGATCGCCGGGCTGGCGGCCCGGCGCGGGGAACTCGAGGCGCAGCGAGACGCCTACCAAGCGCTGCTCGACAAGCTGCAGAGCCGGGCCGCGGCGGAGCACGAGCGGGCGCTGCGCGCGCTCGTGTCCACCCCGGGGATCGCCGCGAATCCCCTGCTGACCCAGCTGCAAACGCAGCTCCTCAAGTACCAGACCAGTCTCGACTCGCTGACGAGCGGCACCTGGGGCAGCGCCGCTACGAACCCGGACGTTCGGCGCCTGCGAGACCTGATCAGCTCCACCGAGGATCAGATCACGCGCGCCATGCAGAGTCAGCTGGCCTCGCTCGACGCACAAATCGGCGCGGTGCGGACCCAGGCCTCGCGCAGCGCGTCGGCGATCCGGGCCCTCCCCGCGGTCGAGGCCCAGGAGGTGCGCCTGGTTCAGGAGGTGGAAACCGCCCGCCGGCTGGGAGACCAGCTGGGGGAGGAGCGCCAGCGGGCGCATATGGCGGAGGCCGTCGAGGTGGGCCAGGTGGAGATCGTGGACGTCGCCAGCCTGCCCTATCAGCCCGTGCCGGGTTACGGCGCGCTCAAGCTCGCCCTGGCCCTGCTGCTGGGGCTCGGCCTGGGTGGCGGCGCGGCGGTGACGCTGGAGAAGCTGGACCCGTCCATCCACCGCCCCGACGAGATCGAGGACGGCCTGCAGATCCACTCCTTGGCCGTGATCCCCAAGGTGGATCGGGCGCGGATCGAGGGGACCGAGGCCTACCGCGTGCTCCGCACCAACTTCCTCCTCGCCCCCGAGGCCGACCGCGCGCGCACCGTCGTCGTGACGAGCGCCGTGCCGGGCGAGGGGAAGACGACGACCGCCGCCAACCTCGCCGCCTCGCTCGCGTGGGAAGGGCGGCGCGTGCTGCTCGTGGACGGCGACCTGTGGCGCGGCCGCCTGCACCGCCTGTTCCGCACGCGCAAGAGCCCGGGATTCGCGGAATCCCTGCTGCAGGACGATCCGATCCCCCAGGCGATCCGCAGCACCGACATCGCCCGGCTGTCGTTCATGCCCAACGGCAAGAGCGCCGGCGCTCCGTCCGACGTCGTCACCCGCGCGCGCGTACCGCCCCTGCTGGCCCGGCTCCGGGAGCAGTTCGACGTGGTCGTGATCGACACCCCCCCGGTGCTCGCGGCCGCCGAGACGGCCGTGCTCGCGACCAGCGTGGACGGCGTCATGCTGGTGGTGCGCGCCGGCCACACGGACCGCGACGCCGTCCAGCATGCCGCGCGCCAGATCTCCGCGGTGGGGGCCCGCCTGGTGGGCGCGGTCCTCAACGACCCGGCCAACATCACGCGGCGGTACGGCTACCGCCAGTACTACGGCAGCTACTACGGCGCGTACGCGCGCGAGGACTCCATCCGATGACCGTCGCCCGCAGTCTGCCGCGGCTGCGGGCCCAGTTCCTCCCGTTCGCCCCGCCCGCCATCGGCGAGGAGGAGATCGACGAGGTGGTGGACACGCTGCGCTCGCAGTGGATCACCACCGGCCCCAAGACCAAGCGCTTCGAGGGAGAGTTCGCGGCCTATCTGGGCGCGCCCGGCGCGCTCGCTCTCAACTCCTGCACCGCCGGCCTCCACACGGCGCTGGTCGCGCTGGGGATCGGCCCGGGCGACGAGGTCATCACCACCCCGATGACGTTCGCGGCGTCGGTGAACGTGATCGAGCACGTCGGCGCCCGGCCGATGCTCGTCGACGTCGAACCCGACACGCTCAACATCGACCCCCGCGCGGTCGAGGCGGCGATCACGCCGCGCACTAAGGCCATCCTCCCCGTGCACTTCGCCGGGCACCCGGCGGACCTCGACGCGCTTCAAACCCATGGCGTGACGATCGTGGAGGACGCCGCCCACGCCCTCCCCGCCGCCTACAAGGGCCGGCGCATTGGCGCGGGCGGCAATCCCGTCGCGTTCAGCTTCTACGCCACGAAGAACCTGACGACGGCCGAAGGCGGCATGCTCACCGCCGATCCGGCGTTCCTGAACCGTGCGCGGATCGTGAGCCTGCACGGCATGAGCCGCGACGCCTGGAAGCGCTACGACCAGGGCGGCAGCTGGCGCTACGACGTGCTGCTCCCCGGCTTCAAATACAACATGACGGATATTCAGGCGTCGCTCGGCCTGTGGCAGCTCCGCAAACTGGAGCACTTCCAGCGGCGCCGCCGCGAGGTGGTGCATCACTACCACCACGCCTTCGCCAACGAGCCCGCGCTCGAGCTGCCCGTCGAGCGGCCCGACGTCACCCACGCGTGGCATCTCTACGTGCTGCGGCTGCGCCCCGAGGCGCTCCGCATCGGCCGCGACCAGTTCATCGAGGAGCTGACGCGCCGCAACATCGGCACCTCGGTGCACTTCATCCCGATTCACCTCCACCCCTACTACCGGGACAAGTACGGCTACCTCCCGGGCGCCTTCCCGCACGCGCTGGCGAGCTTCGACCGCCTGCTCAGCCTGCCGCTGCATCCCCGGCTCAGCGACGCGGACGTGAGCGACGTGATCGAGGCGGTGCTGGACGTGGCGCGGGCGCACCGGCGGTGAGCCTGCGCATCGGGTGGATCGGCGTTCACGTCGAGGGGCTCGCCGCGCTGGAGGCGGTGCTCGCCAGCGAGGCGAACGTCGTCGGCGTGATCACGCTCGCGCCCGGGGTCGCGGCCCACCGCAGCGGGGCCGCCGACTACGCCCCCCTGTGCCGCCGCTACGGCGTTCCGCTGCACGCCGTCGCGAACATCAACGAATCCGACGCGGTACAGCTGCTCGAGCGCCTCGCGCCGGACGTCCTGTTCGTCATCGGGTGGTCCCAGATTCTGCGCGCGCCCGCGCTGCGCACCGCGCGCATCGGCGTCGTGGGGGCGCACGCGTCCCTGCTGCCGCACAACCGCGGCAGCGCCCCCGTCAACTGGGCGCTGATCCGCGGAGAGCGCGCCACCGGCAACACCCTGATCTGGCTGGCCGAAGACGTGGACGCCGGCGCGATGATCGACCAGACGCCGTTTCCCATCTCCCCGTACGACACCTGCGCTACGCTGTACGGGCGCGTCGCCGAGTCGAACCGCGACATGATTCTCCGGCTGCTGCCCCGGCTCGCGGCGGGGGAGCGGCCGGCCCGCCGCCAGCCGACGAGCGGCGAGCCGTTGCTCCCGCGCCGCCGGCCCGGCGACGGCCTCATCCCGTGGGACTCGGGCAGCGCCGCGGTCTACGACTTCGTGCGCGCCCTCACCAAGCCGTATCCCGGCGCGTTCAGCTGGCTGGACGGGAAGCGCTGGACGGTGTGGAGCGCCGCGCTGCTGCCGACCAACGGGGCCCCGCCAGTGGGCCGCCCCGGGGAAATCCTGGGACCGGTCGTGAGTCCCCTCGACGCGGCGTGCGGACTGGCGGTGGCCTGCGGCCGCGGCGTGGTCCAGCTGCTCGAGCTGGAAGCCGACGGCGGCGACGTCGTCGCCGGGCGCCGTCTGGCGGAGCAGCCGTGGGCGGGCAGGGTGTGGACCGGTGCCTAAGCGCGTCCTGGTGGTCGCGGCGCACCCCGACGACGAGTTGTTGGGCTGCGGAGGCACCGTCGCCCTGCATGTGAAGGCGGGCGACGCCGTCACGGCCGTGATCGCGTGCGAGGGCGAGTCGCTGCGCTATGGTCCGGACGGCGTGGGGCAGACGGAGCACACCCAGCGGGCGGCGGCGGCGCTGGGGGTGACGGACGTCCGCCGGCTCGGGTTCGCCGACCAGCGGCTCGACACCGTCACGCTCACCGACATCATCGGCCCGCTCGAACACGTGGTGCGCGACGTGCAGCCCCAGGTGGTCTACTGCCAGTACGGCGGCGACGTGAACCGGGATCACGAGATCCTGTTCAAGGCGCTGCTCGTCGCCACGCGGCCCACCGAGCCTGCGATCCAGGCGGTGTATGCATTCGACACCGCGAGCAGCACGGAGTGGGCGTTCCCCCGCTCGTTCGCGCCCGACACCTGGGTGGACATCTCCCAGACGCTCGATCAGAAGATCGCCGCGATGGCGTGCTACGAGAGCGAGGTCCGGCCGTACCCGCACCCGCGGTCGCTGGACGGGCTGCGCCACCGGGCGCAGGCGTGGGGCAACCAACACTGCATGGACGCGGCCGAGGTCTTCATGACCGTCCGCCGGACGGTGCGCTGTGGTCAAACGCCTGGTTGACGTGACCCTCGCCGCCGTCGGCTTGCTCGCCGCCGCGCCGCTGCTCGCGGCGGCGGCGCTCGGCATCCGCCTGTCGAGTCCCGGACCCGTGCTGTACCGCGCTCGCCGGGCCGGCCGCGGCGGCACGCCCTTCCTCATGTACAAGCTCCGCACCATGCACGTCGATCACGGCGCTCACCGCAGCGTGATCACGGGCTTGGCCGATCCGCGGGTCTTCCCCTTCGGAGCCTGGCTGCGCCGCACCAAGGTCGACGAGCTGCCGCAGCTCGTCAACGTGCTCCGCGGTGAGATGTCCGTCATCGGGCCGCGCCCCGAGGATCCGCAGTTCGTCGCCACGCACTACGCGCCGCTGCACTACGAGACGCTCGCCGTCCGGCCCGGGCTCGCGAGCCCCGGCAGCCTGTACAGCACCACGCACGGAGAAAGCCGGCTCCGGTCCGACCAGGCGGAGCGCGACTACGTCGAGCGGCTGCTGCCGCTCAAACTGGCGCTCGACGTCGTCTACGTGCGCCGGGCGTCCCCGGCGTACGACTTGGCGCTCATCGCCCGCACCGTCGGGGTCCTCGCCGGCCGCCTCGCCGGCCGCCGCACCTTTCCCGAGCCGCCCGAGCTGGCGGCCGCCCGACAGCTGCTCGACGCCCACCCGCCGGTGGCCCCAGCCCGTAAAGGATCTGCGTTCGTTCTGTGACCAAAGCCCTGTCCGTCGCACTCCGCAGCGCGCTCGCCGCCGGCATCCTGGTCGTCATCGGCACCTGTACCGGCGAGCACCAGGCCACCGCTCTTCGGACGGGGCGCCCGGAGGTCCCGGCGGCGACGGTCGGGCCCGTCCCCAGCGAGGTGCTGGTCGGCGCGGGCAACATCGCGCGCTGCGACGGCACCAGCGACGAGGCCACCGCGCGCCTGCTCGAGGGCATCGCCGGCACGGTGTTCGCCGCCGGCGACAACGTAAAAGGCAAGGGCGCGCTCCAAGAGTACAACAACTGCTACGGACCAAGTTGGGGACCGTACAAGGCGCGCACCCGGCCGACGCCCGGCGACGTGGACTACAAAACGGTTGGCGCCGCGGGCTACTTCGACTACTTCGGCGCCAATGCCGGCGACCGGAACACGGGCTACTACAGCTACAATCTCGGCGCCTGGCACGTGATGGTGCTCAACAGCAACATCTCGATGACCGCCGGTTCCCCGCAGGAGCAGTGGCTCCGCGGGGATCTCGCGGCAAATACGCACCAGTGCACCGTCGCGTACTGGCACCACCCGCGCTTCAGCACCGCGGGCGGCGGCGTGAACGCGTCCGTGAAACCCCTGTGGGATGCGCTGTACGCCTCTCGGGCCGACGTCGTGGTCAACGCGCACTACCAATTCTACGAGCGCTTCGCGCCGCAGACGCCCGATGGGGTGGGCGATGCGGTGGGAATCCGCCAGTTCATCGTCGGGACCGGCGGGCTCGGCACCGAGAAGTTCACGGGCACCCCGCGTTCGACCAGCGAGGTGCGGAACGCTGGGACGTATGGAGTCCTCAAGCTGACGTTGGCCGACGGCAGCTATGCGTGGACCTTTGTCCCCATCGCCGGGCAGACGTTCACGGACGCCGGATCCGGCACCTGCCACACGAGAATCTCGGTCGCGTCGGTCGTTGTCACGCCGGCGACGGCCAGCGTTCAGGCGGGGGGCACGGTGCAGCTCACCGCCACCACGCGTGATGCGGACGGCAATCCGCTCACCGGTCGAACGGTGACGTGGACGAGCGGCGATACCGCGCTCGCGTCCGTGGATGCCACCGGCCTCGTCACGAGCGTCGCTCCCGGCACGGTGACCATCCGCGCCACGAGCGAAGGCAAGACCGGTACCTCCGGGATCACGGTCACGGCGATCCCCGTGGCGTCGATCGACGTGACCCCGACGGCGGCCAGCGTGGCGGTCGGGGCGACCGTGCAGCTCACCGCCACCCCGAGAGACGCCAACGGCAACCCGCTCAACCGCCCCGTGACCTGGACCACGAGTGACGGCGCGATCGCCACGGTCAACGCGACGGGCCTCGTCGCCGGTCTCGCCGAGGGCTCGGCCACGATCACCGCCACCAGTGAGGGCAAGACCGCCACGTCCGCCATCACCGTCACCCCTGCCCCCGTGGCATCCGTGGACGTCAGTCCGTCCCCGGTGACCGTGACAGTCGGGGCGACCGTGCAGCTCACGGCCACGCCCAAGGACGCGAACGGCAACCCGCTCAACCGCCCGGTCACCTGGACCACGAGTGACGCCGGCATCGCCACCGTCAACGCCAGCGGCCTCGTCACCGGCGTCGCCGAGGGCTCGGCCACGATCAGCGCCACGAGTGAGGGCAAGACCGGCACCGCGGCGATCACAGTGTCCCCTATTCCGGTGGCCTCCGTCGACGTCACCCCGAGTCCGGCGAGCGTGCAGGTGGGCGCCACCGTGCAGCTCACCGCCACCCCCAAGGACGCGAACGGCAACCCGCTCAACCGCTCCGTAACCTGGACCACGAGTGACGGCGCGATCGCCACGGTCAACGCAACGGGCCTCGTCACCGGCGTCGCCCAGGGCTCGGCGACGATCACCGCCACCAGTGAGGGCAAGACCGGGACCGCGGCGATCACAGTGTCCCCTATTCCGGTGGCCTCCGTCGACGTCAGTCCCGCGTCGGCGAGCGTGCAGGTGGGCGCCACCGTGCAGCTCACCGCCACCCCCAAGGACGCGAACGGCAACCCGCTCAATCGCCCGGTCACCTGGACCACGAGTGACGCCGGCATCGCCACCGTCAACGCCGGCGGCCTCGTCACCGGCTTCGCCCAGGGCTCGGCGACGATCACCGCCACGAGCGAGGGCAAGACCGGCACCGCGGCGATCACCGTGTCCCCTATTCCGGTGGCCTCCGTCGACGTCAGTCCCGCGTCGGCGAGCGTGCAGGTGGGCGCCACCGTGCAGCTCACCGCCACCCCGAAGGACGCCAACGGCAATCCGCTCAACCGCCCGGTCACCTGGACCACGAGCAACGCCGGGATTGCCACGGTCAACGCGACCGGCCTCGTCACCGGCATCGCCGAGGGCTCGGCGACGATCACCGCCACGAGTGAGGGCAAGACCGGCACCGCGGCGATCACGGTCACCCCG
>WNGD01004281.1_pt1 | contig 14118 bp, 12 predicted proteins | sample 5400671 | NCBI WGS metagenome assembly WNGD01 (sample SAMN13153369, study PRJNA577476) | soil metagenome | isolation source: 40 cm soil or saprolite under grassland replicate 2 | place: USA:California | collected 2016-06-15
GCATTAGTTCAATTTATAGCTCCCCTTGCAGAAGATCTGATCTTTTGGATGCAGAAATATTTTCCTGATGGCTTAGGAGTGATAGATGCCAGCACCACAATACCCGCCTAATTACGGACCCTATGCCAATCTTGGCGAGGAAGAGAAGAAAAAACGTCTTGATGCGATGGTCAGAATCTGGCAGAGCGACACCGAACGTCGCATTGAACGCGAGGGCTATCGGGAATTCATCAAAGCCACAGGTCTGGATGAGTATCGCTTTTCAGTCTGGTTGCGCTTTCCTGAATGGGAGCGCTCTGCAGTAGTAGGCCAGGTGATTACCTTGCGACGCTCAAAAAGCGGCTCTCCTGAAGACCCGGCCCTGTTCAGCGTCTGGCGGCGTAATCCTTTGCTGCGAGGGATGCCTGACTGGAAAGTACAGCTTCCCAATGAGAACGTCTTCAATATCTCGGTGCGTATCACACCAGGAGGATTGGGCGAAGGCAGCAAGTGGGTCGTTGTCATGCCGAAAGAGATGATTCCTCGCTACAAACCGGGTTGGCCTACACAACAGGGTTGGGTTGTATGGATTCGCTCGTTTGATTGGCTCTCAGTCGGCGTCGGTTTCATTCGCGAGATGCTCGATTCGTTGTAGCGTTGTAGCCGTCGATACGGAATTCTCTCCTATATTCTATTGAATTCCGTAGGTATATTTTAAAATGATTGACGTTCCTCCGAAAATCATAAGACTCCAGAGGAAGGATTAAGGGTGACGGCCGTCAAAGAGACCAACCTCTATCCTATGGGGATCAAAGTCTCAAACGAAGATATCGCCACGCTGAACATCAGCAGAGATCCTTTTCATGGTGATTGGAACTATACCATTCACCCTCATTTCACCCTCATTTGAACCATGTCTTATTCTATAAAAGAATACATTCATTAAAATATTTATGGAAAATATCGTGGAAAATATTAAAAAATAAGCTTGACAAATCAGGCAACACATGTTAACTTTGATTGTGGGGTTTGTTTACTATTCCCGTTTGGACAGAACAAATGCATATTGCGTTTTATAAAAAGCTCTGGAGACCACCAGATTAACTTTCATTTATTAATCTGATATCAATTGACCTACTAGATGGAACATGCCTGGCAGGAGTCTACAGCGATACCGAGCACGATTGAGCCTTCTGTCCTGGAACAGCGCGTTGAAGATTGTGATGTTCCTGTGATGCTCTGTGAGCTGAGTGTGACAGTTTCGTGAGATCAATGAGGTATCTTTTTCCTGGAGAAATTTGTCCGCAGTGGTGATGCGTGTTGCTCTTTCCCACTGCCCCTTCGGCTCAAAGCTTTTGCACACCGCTGTAGTGTGTTCGAGAGCAAGTAACCATTTCAATATGCTGTTTATGGATTGAGTTTTGATCTCGATACCTCAAAGCAGAGGTACGTTTCCATTCTGATACTTTCTGCTAATCGTCTTGTATTCAATACGTCCGTTCTTTGTATCTACTCAATGGTACATGCTTTTTCCTTGGGGATACGTCTATGGCTACCCAGTTTGCTCAATCATTGGTGTTCGATCATGTAGTATCATCGACTTCACAATTTATTGGTCGACGCCGCGAGCTGAGCTTGGTCTGGAACCGATTCGAGGCAGCTAAGGGCGGGAGGGCCAGGGTAGTGCTGCTAGTCGGAGAACTAGGTATCGGCAAGACTCGCCTCTTAGAAGAAGTTGCTGAGTGTGCCGTGCAAGATGGAGCGACCGTTCTGCGGGGTGGTGCATCCGAGTCTGAAGGAATGCCTCCCTATCTGCCTTTCTTGGAAGCCCTTGGGCAATACATCCGTGTAACCCCTCCTGACCAACTACGTGAGCAAGTCGCGGTGGCGCCTCGGATACTGGCGAGCCTTTTGCCAGAGTTGGCTGTTCGTTTAGGCGGCGAACTCTCCGTTGCGTATCCTCTCCCTCCTGAGCAGGCACGTCTGCGTCTCTACGAAGCTGTTGGTACGTTCCTGGAAGGTATTAGTGCTCCACATGGGCTCGTCCTCATGCTCGATGACCTCCACTGGGCGGATACGGCGAGCCTTGACCTGCTGTGTTACATTGCGCGGCATCATGCGAAAGCCAGGCTACTGGTTCTGGGGAGCTACCGCGAAGGCGAGATCAACCGGAACCCGGCCCTGGAACGGACGGTCATCGAACTGAACCGCCGGCGTGTGCTCACCACCGTTGCGGTCAATCCGCTCTCCGCAGAAGAAATCGAGGCCCTTGCTGCTGGCTATCTTGGTGGCCCTATCAGTCCTATCGTCAGTCAACTCCTGCATGCCCAAAGCGAAGGCAACCCCTTCTTCGCCGAGGAGCTCATCCGTGGCTGGCTGGAGGTGGGGGCGCTCGTGCAAGAGCACCACCACTGGGTGGCCGTCAGGTCACTCGAACACTCACTCCCATCAAGTATCGTCGGGGCACTTCGCCAGCGCTTTACACGGCTCTCATCGCATATTATCGATCATTTGCGCATCGCGGCCATCATTGGTCGAGCGTTTGACCTCTCCCTGCTGAGCGCGGTGGAAGGCCAGGAGAGCGAGGCGGTGGAGGAGTGCCTCCTTGAAGCGGTGGGGGCCGGCTTGGTGCGCACCGACCAGCAGGGGGTGTTCACGTTCACGCACGACAAAATCCGGGAGTGTCTCTACGTGGAAGTGAGTTCCTCACGACGCCGACGTCTGCACGAGGCCATCGGCCGGGTGCTGGAAGCCCGCTACCGTCACCAGAGCCCAAAGAGTAGCTACCTGCTCGCCGAACTTGCCTATCACTTCGCCCGCAGCGGCGATCGGAGACGTGGTGCCACCTATTCCTGCCTGGCTGCGGAACAGGCAGCGCAATCTTGTGCCCTCGATGAGGCGCTGGCGCATTATCGGAAGGCGCTCGACCTGCTTGATCCCGGGGATGAGCGCTACGGGACGCTGTTGCTGAGTTTAGGCAATGCCGCGCTGCTGGCGGGTGCGCAGGGTGAAGCGGTGGTGGCCTACGAGGGGGCGCTGAGCCGGTTAGCGGCCTATAGTGACCAAGGGATGATGGCCCGAGCGGCCCATGGCCTGGGGCTGGCGCAGTGGCGGCAGGGATCTCTACAAGCCGCGCGCGCGGCGTTCGAACAGGCGCTCGAACTGCTGGGAAATTCCCCCGGTGCGGAGACGGTTCGGGTGCTGGTGGATCTCTCGACGTTGCTCACCGTCCATCTCGGCCAGCAAGCGGAGGGTGCTGCTTCTGCCCAGCGAGCGTTGGAGATGGCCCGCCAACTGGCAGACAAGAGCCTCGAGGCAGCAGCGAATCGAGCGGTCGCCGGAAGATTTTTTCTGTCTGGTCAGGAAATCGCTCTGGCTTTGCAGTCACTGAAGCGAGCCCTGGTGCTTGCAGAAGAGAGTGACGATCCGTGTGAGGCAGCAAAGTGCTGTTTCTACCTGGCGGGTGCCTACTACTGGAAGGCGGAAATCCGACAATCCTACCAGGTGAGCATGCGCGGAGTGGCGTTCATCGAGCGCTCTCATCAGCAATACCAATTGCGAATCGCTTCCGCCTGGCTGGCGCTGCTGCTGGCTTCCCAGGGCGACTGGCTTGAGGCAGAGCAGGCCATAGAGCGAGTGCAATCCCTGTCTCCTCCCCTTGCGTCAGCTTTCCTGCGCCAAATTCGGGGCTTTCTTGCGTACCAGCGGGAAGAGTATGGGGCCGCTGAGCGAGAATTGCAGGCGGCCCTGGTGGACCAGCAGACGGGTTCGATGGGGCTGATCTTCGCCGCAGGGCTGCTAGGCATGGCCCAGGCGGCGCGAGGGAAACGCGAGGAAGCCGCGGCTTCCATGGTCGAGCTCGAGACACTCCTGGCCACACTCCCACCCGGTACGTTGCCAATCGTCCCCATCATGCTCTGCCTGGCGCTCATCGCCATCGCCTTGGGCGATGAGGAGCGGGCGGCACAGCTCTATCCCCGACTGCAGGCTTTCAGTGGCCAGCACTACTGGTTCCTGGTCGACCGCGTTCTGGGAGAGATTGCCACCCTGGGTGGAGAGTGGGACCGGGCCATGGTGCATCTGGCGGCGGCGGAGGAAACGAGTCAAAGCGAGGGCCTGCGCCCGGAGTTAGCCCGCACCTTGTGGGCGCAGGCCACCTGCGAGTTGGCGCGCGGCGGTCAGGAGAACCTCACCCATGCGAGCACCCTGCTCAAACGAGCGCTTACCCTCTTCGAGGAACTGCACCTGACCGAGGCGGCTGGTCGGATCCGTGACCAGCTTCACCCTTTAACGCGCCAAGGGCAAGCGCAGCGGTTGCCCCCGCAAGTGCTGCCAGCGGGTCTCACGGCGAGTGAGGCGAAGGTGCTGCAACTCGTCGTTGCGGGGAAGAGCAACCGTCAGATCGCACAGGAGTTGGGGCTCAGTGAAAAAACAGTGGCGAATCACCTCACCCACGTCTTCAATAAGACCAACAGTGAGAACCGCGCAGCCGCAGCAGCCTTCGCCATACGTCACAGAATCGCCTAACGTGCTTTCCTGCTGCTCAATGCGTAACTATGGGTATTTCTTCCTATCCCCTGGCTGTCCCCGCTCTGGCTCGACAATGTAGCCTGGTCTGGCTTCCCATGTACGACCTGGGAGTCCTATCCTCGGGGATAGGTATTTCTTCCCATCCTCTGGCTATCCCCGCTCTTGCTATACAATGTAGCCTGGTCTGGCTTGCCAGGTACGACCTGGGAGTCCTATCCTCAGGGATAGGTATTTCTTCCCATCTTTTTGACGCTTCTACTGTTTCAAAAATGCTACCAAATATGGGAAGTTTCTCCGATGCACGAGTAGGTATTGGAGATTATACTTCTAACACATAGATAAACCTTTGTGCACTCAAGCGTCCTCAGTATCTGCAAAACCATAGTTTAGAACTCACGGTTCGGTCATTTTTTGGGCAAATAATGAATTGTATTCCCCACTTCGGGAGTAAAAACGTCGATAAAAAGGTGCTCATTCCCCACTTGTTCACGATGGCTTGGACCAAGTGAATGCAAGTTCTTTCAAAGTAAGACGTATTTCTCATTTTTACGTTCAAAAGATGCATTTCGTGAGGCCAATTCTTTCAAACTTCTTCAAAAATGACCGAACCATGAGTTAGCATTTTCCACTAGGAGAGAGGAACGTGGCGATGTTCGTAATTGTGTCCACCTACCGGGCCAAAGTTGGTGAGGATGATGCCATCATTGCCTTACATGAGGACTTGCAGCGCAACCAGGACCTTAAGGCTAAGGCCTATCTCTCGTGGGAACTGCTGAGAAAGGTCGATGCTCCCCGCGAGTTCATCGCTATCGCGTATTTCTCAAGTGAGGAGCTAGCAAAGGCGGCAGAAAGCGATCTGGAGCAGGATGCGTGGTATGGCCGCCTGGTGAGCCTGATTGAGGAGGGGCCACAACACACAGGTTGCATAAGCGAGTGGCGGTTGCAGTAACACGGAGTGTCCTTCTGTAGATATCGTCATGTATTGTGGACTACTTGTAGATTGTTCATTCGACTGATGAGAAATCGTGATGGTGGATGGTCAATCTTGAATTTTTGTCTGTTAAGGTAGAAGGACGACTTCATTTCAAGAAACGCCTAGATGGTTAACCTAAGCGTTTCTAGCAACCCTTTTCACTTGTCCTGCACTGCTATGCCGTTCAAAACAGAGAGAGTGCAGGACAGTCAGACTCCCTTGTACTGATTGCAGCCAGCTCAGCAAGAATACGGTGTGTATTTTTGCCGCAAGGATAGGTCAAAGGTCTAAGCAAATTATCACATTACCGATCCGGCCAGTCAATCGATGAAAGGTAGGCATGGCCCAAATGGATGGACAACGAGCACAACAATATTATGGTCTGAGCACTAGTGTTGTTATTCCGGCGCTGAACGAAGCCCAAAATCTTCAGTATGTACTACCGTTTATTCCACCCCTTGTTAGTGAGGTCATCCTGGTCGATGGACATTCAACTGATGATACTATTGCAGTGGCAAAGCAACTCCTCCCGACTATTCGAATCGTAAAACAGGCGGGCAAGGGTAAGGGAAACGCCCTGAAAGCTGGTTTTGCTGCTTGCACAGGCGATATCATCGTAATGCTAGATGCAGATGGCTCAACTCATCCAAATGAGATACCCCGTTTTATTGAAGTGCTTCTAAGAGGGTATGATTTTGCTAAAGGCTCACGCTTTCTTCAAGGTGGGGGAAGTCAGGATATCACTCCGTTGCGCCAGCAAGGTAACTTCCTGTTATGCAGACTTGTCAACATGCTATTCATGGTACAGTTCAGTGACTTATGCTACGGTTACAACGCCTTTTGGAGGTATTGCCTTGATTATATAGAGGTTGACTGTGATGGCTTCGAAATTGAGACACTCATTAGCTTGCGTGTCCACCAGGCCAACCTTAAAATTGTTGAGGTTCCCAGCTTTGAATATCGGCGCATTCATGGTCAGAGCAACCTGCGCACGTTTCGCGATGGCTGGCGGGTGCTAACGACGATTATAAGAGAGCGCACCAGGAAAGTTTTGCTGCTCCCGTCTCCGCGGGTGTTTGGAACCACCACGTACGACGTAACTAGACAGCCGTCTGCGTATGAGTAGGTTACTCCGTGTTCCTTGTGGCAGTAGTCATCACTGCCGCTTCTCCCTGCGGAGAGCGCGAGCATTGCCTGAATATTCAGGCACCTGATCCAAAGAAACGAGAGGTAAGGTGATACAGACGGCAAGCAGAATTTCCGTGATTATTTGTGCGTTTACTGAAGAACGCTGGGATGCGCTTGTTGCAGCAGTAGAGTCGGTGCAGCAACAGGCGCTCCCTCCTTGCGAGATCATTGTGGTGATTGATAACAACGCGCACTTGCTTGAGCGAGTGCGTGCATATCTCCCTGGCGTCAACGCGATAGAGAATAGTGGACCCAGGGGATTGTCCGAGGCACGTAACAGCGGTATAGCGATAGCGCAAGGGACACTTGTTGCCTTTCTTGATGATGACGCGATGGCAGAACCAGATTGGCTGATGTTGCTAAGTGAGGAATTTTCTGATCTGCAGGTGCTGGGTATCGGTGGTGCGGTTACTCCCCTCTGGTTGGATAAATCCCCTGCCTGGTTGCCAGAAGAATTTTACTGGGTTGTGGGCTGCTCCTACCGAGGTATGCCTCAAACCCTCCAAACAATACGCAATCCGATTGGTGCTAATATGACCTTCCGGCGAGAGGTTTTCGAAACAGTGGGTGGCTTTCGCAGTGGAATCGGCCGTGTAGGTACGTGGCCCGTTGGTTGTGAAGAGACGGAATTGTGCATTCGGGCGCGCCAGCATTGGCCTGGGAGGACATTCCTTTACCAGCCGCAAGCCAACGTGTTCCACCGTGTACCAGGCAAACGCGCATCCTGGTGTTACTTCTGTTCGCGCTGCTATGCGGAAGGTCTCTCGAAGGCAGTCGTCACCCGGTATGTAGGTGCAAAAGATAGTCTTGCATCTGAACGCAGCTACACACTTCGGACTCTCCCACATGGCGTCGTGTGTAACTTGATTGATGCACTTTTTCATCATGATCTTACAGGACTTGTACGAGCAGGGGCCATCGCAGTCGGGTTAACTGTGACAACGATTGGCTACTTAATGGGGAGAGTTTTTTCAACGATAACGAGATCAGGAAACATCATTACTACAGAAGCGATTCTTCGCTGCGATTCTGAAACGCCATTGCCTGTCAAAGCTGAGGTATAAGCGTGGCTTAGTAAACACAATGATGCTTCCCGCACAAATTTGGAAAGGCGACATATAAATGCTTGCCCAACCCGTAAAGAAAAAAATACCTATCCTTATGTTCCATAGTATTTCGCAGAACGCTACACCGAAATTTAAGCCATTTACCGTGTCACCGGTGTTGTTTGCCAGACAGATGGCCTACCTACACCAGCAGGCATACTCGCCTATCACTGTCACCCAGTTTATAGATGCGCGGACCGGAGGAGCGACTGCACTGCCTGAGCGGCCTGTTGTCTTAACCTTCGATGATGGATTCGCGGATTTTTATATCGAGGCATTGCCGGTGCTCAAGCGCTACGGATTTCCCGCGACGCTGTACGTCGCCACCGCGTTTGTCAACAACACGAGTCGCTGGTTGCGGCGTGAAGGGGAGGCCAGTCGCCTGATGCTCACCTGGGACCAGGTAGCTGAGATTGCGGCCAATGGGATAGAGTGTGGTGGGCACAGTCATTCTCATCCTCAGCTCGATACCATCCCTCTCTCGATGGTTCAAGACGAAATCGTGCAGTGTAAAAGGCTCTTAGAGCACCACCTCGGCCAGGAAGTGTTCAGTTTTGCATATCCCTTTGGCTATCATAGCACCGCCATTAAGCAGTTGGTGCGAGAAGCGGGCTACACTTCGGCCTGCGCTGTCAAATATGAAATGTGTTCGGAGACTACTGATCCCTTCGCCTTAACACGCCTGATTGTGAGACCCGACACCAATGTAGATGCTTTAGCTGCGTTGCTTACGGCACGCTATCCGTCGGTTGTTACAAGGATGTATAAACGTGCGCGGGCGCCTGTATGGCGCATGGCCCGGCACTGTTCGGCACTTGTAACCCCGCATTTCCAGGGAGGGCTGTCATGAGCCAGGCAGCAGACTATGTGCCAATGCGCATTTCGGATATCGAGCTGGGAGAGCCACTGCCTTTAGTGTGTGCAGTTGATGAGAAGACAGGACGCCACTACCAGCGTGCTATATGCCTGGTCCGCTTGCATACACGATCGCTAGGTGTGGTAGAACTCGAGCTAGCTGAGGGTGGGACGAGTCCATATGAGTATGCCCAATATATCTGGCACACTCTGGGTGCGCAGATTAATGAGCATTTGCAAGAGGACGGCTTGCTCCCCGTAACAGGTCTAGGGCCAGAGGGTCTGTCTGGTCCAGCCATGCCTCGCTGCGTTGAGGTGCGCGAGCAGTGCTTAGCCCGCGCGCCCTTTGTGAGCGTCATCGTTCCCACGCGTGACCGCCCGGAGCGGTTGCAACTCTGCTTGCGGTCGCTAATGGCCTTGCGCTACCCACAGTACGAGATCATTGTCGTAGACAACGCCCCCAGTACGAGTGCGACAGTAGACTTTATCCAACAGATCTATGGTGATGTGCCACAGGTGCGCTACGTACGTGAAGATCATGTGGGGGCTTCTTGGGCACGGAACTGTGGCATGATGGCTGCCAGGGGGGAGATTCTAGCGTTTACCGATGATGATATCGTGGTTGACGCCTACTGGCTGGTTGGGCTGGTCGAAGCCTTCAGCCTCGCGGACAATGTGGCATGCGTCACCGGTCTCCTCTTACCTTTGGAGCTTGAGACTCCGGCACAGTTCTGGATTGAGGAGTTTGGTGGGTTTGGCAAGGGGTTTCGCAGACGCATCTTCGATATGAAAGAGAATCACCCGAACTCACCTTTGCATCCTTACACTGCAGGGCAGTTCGGCTCGGGTGCAATTATGGCCTTTACGGCGGCATTCCTGCATAGTGTCGGTGGATTTGACCCGACGCTTGGACCGGGTACGCCAGCCCAGGGCGGCGAGGACCTCAGCTTATTCTTCCAGGCGGTTATACGGGGCTACAAGCTGGTGTATGAGCCGGCATCACTAGGGTATCATCCCCACTATCGCGAGTACGTAGGTCTGCGGAAGCAAATCTACAACTATGGAGTTGGCCTGGTAGCCTATTTGATGAAGATTCTGCTTGATAACCCTCGGCTCCTGTTTGACTTCATCACCAAGGTACCTTACGGCCTCTATTTTGCCTTGAGTGCCCGGTCATCAAAGAACAGAAAGAAGTCCTCGCACTATCCGAAAGAATTGACAAGGCTTGAACGGGTAGGGATGCTTTATGGGCCATTTGCCTATTTGTGGAGTCGATGGGCAGCACGTAACGCACGCAAGACTGCTGCACCGATCGAAGCAGAGTGCTTCTCGATTAGTGCCGAGGATGCTTCCTTGCTGCGCTACAACATGCATGAGTATGAAAATGGGTAATATTCCTAAACAAGAGGAGACGTGTAGAGGCCGAATAGAGGTCGATGTAAAGAACCCGAAAAAGGAGGACTGCCATGGATTGTTTGAGGATGATGTGGGGCATACGAAGTATTATTTCTCTATAGTAGGCCTGATATTGAGGGAATTTCATGTCCGAAGCGCCGATTGATAAAAGTATTGATAGCACATCCAAGCCTCGACGGCAAATGCAACAAGGTACTAACGCGTTGCTGAAATCGAAAGAATTTAGCACAGTGAGAACGTTGCTATTTGAATGGATTAAGACAAATATCGTTATGTTTGTCAATGCCGGGTCGTTAATCGGCACAACAGTAGTAACATCAGTACTTGGATTCGCGTATTGGTGGGTAGCGGCGAGATGGTTCCCGCCAGAGGCCGTAGGCCTTGGTGCCGCAACTATCTCAGCTATGATGCTGCTTGGAATGGTCTGCATATTGGGATTGGGCACCCTGTTAATTGGTGAGTTACCCCGCCGACCAGGCGAAGAAGGACCACTCATCAGTGCGGCTTTGATTGTAGTTGGGGGAGTAGGAGGATGCGCTGGTGTTGTATTTGCACTTGTTGCACCTTTCGTGGCGGCTGACTTCCAAGTACTTAGAGCAAGTGTCGAAGATATACTACTTTTCGCAGTGGGGGTTAGCCTCTTTGCTATCACTTTAGTTCTTGACCAGGCGCTAATCGGACTACTGCGTAGTGAGCTGCAACTCTGGCGTAACACTTTTTTTGCTGTAGCAAAACTTGCCGCGCTCTTCGTGGTGAGTCTTTGGCTATCGCATAGGGTAGGGTTGACGATTTATACGACGTGGTTAATCGGTAATGCATTCTCATTGGCAGTCCTCACCGGCTACGTCATATTGAAGAAGGGATGGTCGCGAAGGACATATCTGCCGCAATGGGGATTGCTACGGATGCTAGGGTTTGCTGCGCTACAGCATCACATTTTCAATCTGCTGTATCAGTTACCATCCTTGGTTTTGCCAGTGCTGGTCACGATACTGCTCTCGCCGACGATGAATGCTTGGTTTTACGTTTCCTATATGCTTGTAAATTTTACCTTCAGCGTGTCTTTTGCACTTACGACTACACTCTACGCAATGTGTTCTGCTCATCCCGCTATTCTGGCACGTAAAGCTCGCCTGACATTAGGTCTCGGAGCAGTGGCGGCTATCTTAGCAAATTTCGTATTCCAGTTTGCTACCAGTCAGGTATTGGGGGTGTTTGGCCATATCTATGCTGAACAAGCTACGTGGAGCTTGCGCATCCTAGCGCTGGGAGCTTTCCCATTTATAATCAGAAGCCACTATGTAGCTATATATCGTATTCAGGGTCGGGTACTACATGCTCTACTGCCAGTATCGGCTGGTATGCTTATTGAATTGGGTGCGGCAGCACTTGGTGCACGACTCGGCGGTCTATCAGGGTTGAGCCTCGGCTGGATTGCAGCATTATGTGTTGAGGCGGTGTACATGTCACGCACCGTATACCGGGTCGCTTTCCCTGCCAGCATAGTAGTTTGGTTTTGGTGTCAGGTGAAGAAGCTCGTGCCTACCAGTCTCATTGATAAAACCTCAATGCGAGAACGAGAGGGTCTGTAAATATGTGGTTCTATGGGTCTCTGCGAGAGGACATACAGTCTCCAGCCAAAAAAACGAAGCGGGTTTGTAGAAGGCAAGCAAAAGGATGAGATCAGTACTACCACTAAGGATGACATCCCTACTACCAATAAAGCCGCATATTGTTACGCATTTGAGTGATATTACCGGTGTGGTGCTTCCTTTTGCTGCCATCGTGCTATGGTCTCTTTCGCTCCCCTCCGTAGATGTTGGACGTATGACAGACCTCGGCCTGGTTTCAGTATTACCAGTTTCAATCATCATTGCTCTTGTTATCTTGACGATTAGTTTCTGTCTGACCTTGCGGCAACCTAAGCTGCGGATGCCTATCATCCTGCTCCACCTTTTCCTGCTGATTTTTATGTTGTATGGCATAACGACCCTCGTTGAAGAGGCACCACGCTTTACCGCAGTGTACTGGAACGCGGGATATACTGAATATATTATGCGCACCGGCACGGTTGATCCAAGTTTAGATGCTTACTTTAGCTGGCCGGGCTTCTTCGTGTTAAGTGCTTTCGTGACCAGAATTACTGAATATCACGATATACTCCCCCTTGCAGCATGGGCGCCAGTTTTCTTTAACCTGATCTACCTTGGGCCGCTTTACATGATCTTTACCTCGGCCACAACCGATAAACGGCTGGTATGGCTTGGGCTATTGTTCTTTTACCTGACAAATTGGATTGGGCAGGATTATTTTTCACCTCAAGGTTTTAACTTCTTTTTGTACCTGGTTATTATCGCCATCTTGTTGAAATGGTTTAAAGTAACAACGAAGGCACAGCCACGCATACCAGGGCAACTGCGGCAGCATTTGGGGCGTTTCTCGCCTCCGGTGCAGAGGCTCTATACGTGGTTGACAGCACCAGATACGCTCTGCACACCTAGCCAGCCACGGCAACGTATAGCTCTGCTCATTTGCCTTGTGTTCGTCTTCGCACTCGTGGTTTTTAGCCACCCTCTTACACCTTTTTTTGTGCTGGCGAGTGTCACCACCCTTGTTATCTTTCGTCGGTGTACTCCACGCTGGCTGCCTATCTTGATGGCTCTCATGACTGGCGCATGGATCATTTTTATGACACAAGCCTTTTTAGCCGGGCACTTGTATTTTGTGACTGGCGACCTTGGTCAGGTCAGTAACACTATTACGGCAAATGTAACTGCTCGGGTGATGCAAGGTAGCCCGGAGCATATCTTCATAGTCGTAATGCGTGTCGTTATGACTGCTGCTATATGGGGGCTTGCATTTGTAGGTGCAGTTTTTCGTCTGCGGAGAAGGTATCGCGATGTTAGCTACATCTTACTGGCAATCGCACCTTTCTCACTGATCGTGGCGAACTCCTACGACGGTGAGATGCTGCTGCGTATATATCTCTTTTCGTTGCCACCGATGGTTTTTTTCGCCGCCGCCCCCTTTTACACTACCTCTAACTCTGGAATGTCACGAAAGATGACAGCAGCAGTTGCAGGTGTAAGCCTGATATTACTTGGCGGTTTTCTTTTCACCCGTTATGGAAATGAACGTATGGATTATATAACCTATGCCGAGGTTGATGGCGCTCATTATCTCTACAGCATAGCCCCTCCGCACTCGCTTCTCATTGCAGGCTGGGATGTTGGTCCGATGCAGTTTCAGGATTTTGAGAAATATAGCTATGCATCATTAGCTGATGTTCCTTCTAACGCTATTACAGCCCAAGACGTTAACGTTATTGTCCAGCTTGCACAAAGCCAAAAGACTTCTGACGCATACCTGATTATCACACGCAGTCAAAAAGCGGCGGCAGAATTATCTTCAGGACTGGCACCCGGGGCAATGGATCGGTTAGAAGATGCCTTGCTCAGATCTGGAAAATTTGAATTGATATATAGTAAACCTGATGCACAAATATTGAAATATGCCTATTAGTTAATGAGGTGAAAGGAGCACATTGTGAAGCGATTACCATGGTTGTGGCCAGCAATCATCGTTCTCTCCACAGTCGCTACTTGTCTTGTCACTTTTGTGATCACGGATATAGCAGTGCGCCCATTTATAGTATTGTGGTTCCTCTTTGTCTGTCCAGGCATGGCACTGGTGCGTTTCTTTCGTCTTGAGGAACTGGTAGTAGAGTGGATACTCGCCCTTGCCCTAAGTTTTGCCATTGATGCCATTGTGGCGGGCATACTGTTATATGCTGGAAGGTGGTCACCTACGGGAACGCTCGGAATATTGATGGGCATCAGTCTTGGTGGCGCGATCTTGCAAATAGGATTAGATTCTCCCATAAGTTTGATAAGGCGAACCCGAGTTTCGACCAAATAGTAATTGTATTGGATCGCGGTAAAAAAAGTGTTGTAACCAAAAAAAGCTGGAGGGTACTTCTATGGAGGAATGCATTCCCACATCTATTAAACCACTCATTGATGCGTATCTCCATGTCCTTGAACCTTTGCGCTCTCATTTCTACGGTATCTA
>WNGD01005381.1_pt1 | contig 14116 bp, 18 predicted proteins | sample 5400671 | NCBI WGS metagenome assembly WNGD01 (sample SAMN13153369, study PRJNA577476) | soil metagenome | isolation source: 40 cm soil or saprolite under grassland replicate 2 | place: USA:California | collected 2016-06-15
GATCGTGCCGCGCGCGGGCCTGGCGAGACCTGCGATCGCGCGCAGCACCGACGTCTTTCCCGCGCCCGAGGGGCCGACGAGAGCGACCGTCTCGGGCCCAACCTCGAGCGCTAGCTCGAGATCGAAGGCGCGACGCGGGAGCGAAAGATCGAAGCGAAGCGGAACCATCCGAAGAGCTTCAGGGTGACGAGGAGGAGGGCACCAACGAGGATGAAGAGTGCGCTGATTGCGAGCGCGGTGTCGAAGTCCTGTTCGAACTGCGCATAGATCGCCAGCGGGAGGGTCTGTGTCACTCCCTGCAGGCTGCCGGCGAAGATGAGCGTGGCGCCGAACTCACCGAGACCTCTGGCGAGCGCGAGGGCAGAGGCCGCGCCGAGGCCACCGGCCGCCAGCGGCAGCGCGACACGCAGGAAGACGCGTGCCGGACTGGCCCCGAGCGTGCGGGCCGCGTCGACCAGCGTCCCGTCCACCGCCTCGAACGCCGCGATCGCGCCGCGGAAGTAGAAAGGGCTCTCCACGAACGCGACCGCAAGCACGACCGCCGTCTGCGTGAAGGGGATCTGCAGACCAAGCGCGTCGAGCTGGTCGCCGAGAAGCCCCACGCGGCCGAACGCGGCGAGTAGTCCGATGCCCGCGACCGCGGGCGGCAAGACGAGCGGCAGCTCGATCAGCGTGAGCACGACACCGCGGCCGGGGAAACGCCGCCGAGCCAGCAGGTAGGCCGCAGGGGTGCCGACGAGGAGGACGGCGGCGTGCGCAATCGCGCTCGTCTTGATGCTGACGACGAGCGCGTCGCGCGTGACGTCGTGCCCCAGGGCCCCGAGCAGATCACCGGGCGGAACGCGCAAGAAGATCGCGACGACCGGCAGGAGCAGGAAGGCGAGAGCAATCGCAGTTGCGGCCGCCAAGAGCGCGGCGAAGAGAGACCTCACTTCTTCTTGGGCAGGCCGAACCCGGCCTTCGCGAGCAGCAGCCGCCCGCGTTTCGAGACCGCCTGCTTCACGAAGGCGCGCGCCGCGGCGAGATTCGGGCTCGCCTTCACGACGGCGACCTCGTACCGGATTGGTGGCTGCGCCCAGTCGGGCAGCGCGATCGACCGCGTCTGCGAGGCGACGGGTTTCGCATCGGTGCGGTAGACGAGCCCTGCGTCTGCCTCGCCCAGCGCGACCTTCGTCACGATGCCTTTCACGTCGGTTTCCTGACTGACCACGTTCTTCATCACGTCGGCAGTAATGCCCAGCGTGTCGAGAATCTGCTGCGTGTAGGTCCCGATCGGGACCGCGCGATCGCCGATCACGAGCTTGGTGCCTGCGCGGCGGAGGTCATAGACCGAGTTGATGTTCGCGGGGTTCGACTGCGGGACGAGGATGATCAGCTTGTTCGTCGCGAACGCGACCGGCTTCAGGACGAATCCGTCCCGATAGAGAAGCTGCGTGTACTTCGGGCTGGCAGCGGCATAGACGTCGGCAGGCGCGCCTTGTCGGATCTGCAGGGCGAGCTGGTCGGAGCCGGCGAAGCTGTAGCGAGGGCTCGAGGCGATTCGCGGGAACACGTCGGTCAGCGAGGCAGCGGCGAACACGGTGATCGGCGTTCCGCCGGAGACGGAGGCGGGCAACGCGAGCGCGACGAGCGCGATCCCGAGCAGGCGCCTCATCGCTCGACCATCACCGAGGTCGCCTTGACAACCGCGGTCGCGGACATGCCGGCGACGAGACCGAGACTCGAGCCGACCGCCCTTCGTCACGTCCAGCTCGACCTCGGCGAGCAGGCCGTCGATCTTCACCTCCCGGACGACGCCCTCGAGGCGGTTTCGCGCGCTAAGGGTCGGTCGACCGCCGCCGCGGACTCGCTCGACCTCGCGCGCCGTGACGACGCGCCGGTTGGCGGCGTCGCGCTGGACGCGGATCCGCCCCTGCCGGTCCCAGCGACGAAGCGTGTCGAGGCTGATCCCGAGCGCGCGCGCAGCCTCGCCGGCCGTGTAGGTACGTGCCACGGAGCGGCACCCTACTGCATATGCATTACCTAGGCAAGCCGTGTCCGCCGAGCCGGCCCGCTAACCTAGCGACGCCGGGGTGCGCTGCGACGCGGCGCTGAGATCACACCCGTCGAACCTGATCTGGTTAGCACCAGCGAAGGGAGCGAACACATGCGGGACACACCACAGTGGGGAATCGAGCCGGTGCCGGAGCGTTTGCGGGTTCTCGGCCTGCTCGATACGACGCTCCTCTGGACGAACCTCGGCATCTCGCTTCTCGTCCTCGTCCTACCGGCGTACTTCGATCTGTCGCTGCGTGACGCGCTCGCCGCCACGGTCGTCGGCGGCCTGATCGGGAACCTGATGCTCGCGATCGCCGCGCTGATCGGCGCCGACGCGCGCGTTCCCACGATGGTGCTCCAGCGCGCGCCGCTCGGACGCCGCGGTTCGTATCTGCCGACCGCACTCAACGTGCTCCAGTGCCTCGGCTGGGCGATCTTCGAGCTGATCGTCATCGCGACGGCAGCCGGCCTGCTGTGCGACAAGCTCTTCGGCTTCAAGGGCGTGTGGATCTGGAAGCTGGTGTTCGGCGTCGTCGCAGCCCTGCTCGCGCTCCTGGGTCCCGTCGGCTTCGTGCGTCGCTTCGTGCGCAAGTTCGCGATCTGGGCGGTGCTCGCCTCGGTGATCTACCTCGCGTGGTGGATCGTCGACGGCGCCCACCTTCACCGGATCTGGTCCGGCGGCGGGCACAAGGGATCGTTCTGGCTGGCCGTCGACACGGTCGTCGCGGTGACGGTCTCGTGGGCGCCGCTCGTGGCCGACTACACGCGCTTCTCGCGCGACCGGCGCACTGCTTTCTGGGGCGTCGGCATCGGCTACCTCCTGCCGACGCTGTTCCAGTTCGGATTCGGCTCGATCCTCGTCCTGTCGCGTGGCGTCGATCCCAACCACCCCGAGCTGATCCTGATCGCGATCGCCGGCGGCGGGCTCGCCGCCGCGCTCGCGTTGCTCGCCCTGACGGTCGACGAGACGGACGAAGCGTTCGCCAACGTCTACTCCGCAGCCGTCTCGACGCAGAACCTGTTCCCGGGGATTCCGCAGCGCGCGCTGATCGTCGGGGCTTCCGTCCTCGCGACCGGCGGCGCACTTGCGGTCGACATGCGCAGTTATCAGCGCTTCCTGTTGCTGCTCGGCGCCGTGTTCATTCCGCTCCTCGGTGTACTCGTCGCGGACTGGCTGCTCGCCGGGGCTCATTACACGCGCCGACACATCTTCGAAGGGCCCGCGTTGCGGCCGGCCAACATCGTCGCGTGGGTTGCAGGCTTCGTCGTGTATGAGTGGCTGTACCAGCCGACCGGGCTCGGTTTCTGGAGCCGGTGGGTCGGTCATCTGCCGACGCCGTCGTACCAGATCGGCGCCTCTGTGCCGAGCTTCGCACTCGCCTTCCTGCTGACGGCCGCCGCTGTGACGCTAGGCTCGTCGCGTGCCGCCGCTCGCGCTCGTCGGGAACCTCTCCCGGGACGTCGTTGACGGCGGCGAGCCGCGAATCGGTGGCGCGCCGTATTACGCCGCACGCGCTTGGCGTGCACTCGGCACGCGCGGGACGATCTTCACGCGCAGCGGTCCCGAAGACCGGCGCGCCTACATCCAGCATCTGACCGCGCTCGGTCTGCCGGTCGTCTCCCTCGAGGGGACGGCGACGACGTCGTTCTCCTTCCATTACGAGGGCGACACACGGATCATGACCGTCGTGCAGCCGGGCGACACGTGGACGATGGCGGACGCCGACGTCGTGCCGCCCGGAGGTTGGATTCACGTTGCGCCGCTGCTGCGATCGGATTTCCCGGCCGAGACACTTGCAGCCCTCGCGCGCGGCCGGCACCTCTCGCTCGACGGCCAGGGACTGGTGCGCGCCGCCGAAACGGGCCCGCTGCGTCTCGACGCTGACTTCGATCCGGCGATGCTCGAGCATGTGCAGATCCTGAAGCTGGCCGAGGAAGAAGCGGAGGTCGTCGGCGCGATCGACAAGCTCGACGTGGACGAGGTACTGGTCACGTTCGGCGAGCGGGGCTCGCGCGTGTACTACAAGGGCCGTTCCGAAGAGGTCGGCGCGTGGCCGGTTGCGATGGACCCGACCGGATCCGGCGACGCCTTTTCCGCCGCCTACCTCGCGGGCAGGGCAAAGGGTCTGGCGCCTGTGTCCGCGGCACGCCAGGCAACGGGCGTCGTCGGGGCGCTCTTGACCGGAAGAGCGACGTGACCGCGGCCGTTCGGACGGCTTCCGGGACGTACGTCGTCGACGTGGAAGCCGAGGAAGTGATTGGCGCAGGCGACCCCTTCGAGTCGCCGCCTGTCGCGGTCGAGCTGCCGCGTGTCGTTGCGGCGGCGGCCGCGGGTGCCACCGTGGTCGCAGTCGTCGACCGGCGCCCGCCGCTCGCGATCTCGAACGACGCGGGCCGCACGTGGCGTGAAGCAGGCGGCGGCCTTCCGGCCGGCTTCGCGGTCGCGATCGACGAGGACAATCCAGACCTGATGCTCTTCGCCGGACGGAACCGCCTGTACCTGTCAGAGAACGGCGGCATCTTCTGGCGCGTACTCATTCCGGAGCTTCCCGAGATCGAAGCGGTGGCGTTCCTCTAAACGGTCTTGTCCAAGTCGCTCCCCTGTGGAACGTACGTCACACTGACGTCACGGTGTCCGACACCAGGACGTGTCGAGGAGTGACGAGCGGTCGAACGGCTTGACTCCACCGATCGCGGCGAACGAGAGACTCGGTCGTCACAACAACGGCACGGTGTCCGACACCAGGACGTTGTCTTAAGGGGCACGTCTCGACGTGAGGGTCTACGCCGCTTGCTAGAGACGGAACTCGCCACGCGCGACAACGACCGCCGACCCGCCGACCTCGACGCGGTCGATCTTGTCCGGCGGCGACCCGTCCACGCGGACGTAGAGCGTCGACGGCCGCCCGACCTCGACGCCCTGGGAGACCTCGACCTCCTCGCCGAAGCCGATCCGGCCGTGCCGCACGAGATGCACGCCGAGCGGCCCGCACGCAGATCCCGTCGCAGGATCCTCCGCTACGCCGTCCGCCGGCGCGAACATCCGCGTCTTCCAGCGCCCGCCCGATCCCGCGAAGCAGTTCACACCGTGGTGCGTCAGTCGCGCGAGCGCGTGGAAGTCCGGCTCGAGCGAGGCGACCTCAGCTTCGCTGCCGAGCTCGAGGAAGACGTGGTGCGGCCCGAGGTCGTACGTCTCGACGGGAAGCTGTGAACGCACGCCGAGCAGTTCCTGGAGCTCCTCCACCTGCTCGAACGGCGCCCAGTTCGGGATCGGCTGCTGCATTCGACCGAAAACGATTCGCGGGCCTTCGCGCTCGAGCGTCACGGGAATGATCCCTGCGCCGGTCTCAAGGCGGATCTCAGCGAGCTGCAGCGGCATTCCCAGAACGAACGCTGACCCCAGCACGGGATGTCCTGCGAACGGCAACTCGATCGCCGGCGTGAAGATTCGGATCCGCGCATGACCTCCCGCTTCGGGAGGCAGCACGAAGACCGTCTCGGAGAAGTTGATCTCACGCGCAAGCTTCCGCATCGTCTCGGCGTCGACATCGCGCCCGTCCGTGAAGACGGCGAGCTGGTTCCCGGCGAGAGGAACGTCGGTGAAGACGTCCGCAACGACATAGCGGAGAGTGGGCACAGTCTGATCCTCTACCATGACCGCGTGATCCGGCGGCCGTGAGCGCGATCTCCGTCCGCGACCTGAGAAAGACTTACGGAACAGAGGAAGCGCTCCGCGGGATCAGCTTCGAGATCGAGAAAGGCGAGGTCTTTGGCCTTCTCGGCCCGAACGGCGCGGGCAAGACGACGACGATCGAGATCCTCGAGGGCTACCGCACGCGCGACGGCGGTGACGTCGAGGTGCTCGGCTTCGACCCCGGGCGGGCCGGCTCCGCGTTTCGGGAGCGCATCGGCGTCGTCCTGCAACAGTCGCAACTCTGGCCTAACCTGACGGTTGCGGAGACGCACCGGATGTTCGCCGGGTACTACGAGCACCCGCGCAACGTCGACGAGGTCATCGTGCTCGTCGGGCTGGCCGAGAAGCGGGATGCGCGCGTGAAGACGCTGTCAGGAGGACAGAAGCGACGTCTCGATCTCGGCGTCGCGCTCGTCGGCGATCCGGACCTCGTGTTCCTCGACGAGCCCACGACGGGCTTCGATCCTGCTGCGCGACGTGCAGCCTGGGACATGATTCGCTCGCTGCGGTCCCTCGGCAAGACGATCCTGTTGACGACGCACTACCTCGACGAAGCGGAACAGCTCGCCGACCGGCTCGCCGTCTTGCGTGACGGGGTGATCATTCGCGAAGGCACCCCCGCGGAACTGACAGGCGGATCAAGCGAGACCGAAGTCCGCTACCGCAAGGACGGTCGCGAGGTCGTGGAACACACCACCGACCCCACCCGGCTTTTGCACGAGTTGACGACCGAAGCGCTGGCCGAAGGACGCGAGCTCGAAGGCCTCTCCGTCCGGCGCCCGACGCTCGAGGACGTCTACCTCTCGCTGACGGCGGACCACGAAGAATGAGGCTCCTCCGGCATCAGCTGAAGTGGGAGCAGCGACTCTTCTGGCGCAGCCGCGAATCGGCGGTGTTCGTGTTCCTCTTTCCGATCCTCCTCTTCGCGCTTCTGACCGCGGTCTACAACGGCCGCATCGACGGCCTCCCAGCATCGTGGGCGCTGCTCGCGGGGATGATCGGATACGGCGCGGCGAACACGGCGTTCGCCGGGCTCGCGATCACGCTCGTGTCTCGACGCGAGATCGGCATCCTCAAACGGATCCGTGCCACTCCTCTTCCGCCGCCGGCGTACCTCACGGCGGTGCTGCTCTCGATCATGATCGTCTTTGCGATTCAGGTCGCGTCGCTCTTTGCACTCGGCCGCCTGCTGAAGTCGACACCATGGCCGAGCAATCTGATCTCACTGGCGCTGGCGCTGGCGCTCGGAGCCGCGGCATTCGCGGCTCTCGGCCTGGCAATTACGGGCTTCATCCGCTCGCTCGAGGGGTCGTCGGCGGTCCTCAACGTCATCGTGCTGCCGATGGCCTTCCTCACCGGATCCTTCGGTCCGACCCGTCACTACCCGCAGGTGCTCCGCGCGATCGGCGCCGTTCTGCCGCTGAAGTACCTCCTCGACCTGATCAAGGGCGTCTATCTCCACGGGCAGCAGCTCTGGGACAAGCCCCTCGCCATAGCCGTCCTGGCCGCCTGGGGGTTCTTCGGAATGGCTGTGGCAATACGCACTTTCCGCTGGGAGCCCCGAGAGGGTTAGTCCGGGGCCGAGTCGGCTATACGGCCCGTAATGCAGGTCGAAAACGTCATCGCCTTTGCCACCGAGCAGACCCCGGCCGGCCTGGAGATCCGGATCAACTTCGGCGTCTTCGCAGGACGAGACGCGACGGCGGCCGAGCTCGAGGAGCTCGGCAAGCTCCTCGTGCCCGAGGCGGGCGAGGTCTCGATCGTCGGCGAGCAGCGCCACGAGATCTCCGAGGACGCGGAGATCGTGCTGCATCAGGTCCGCGTCTCCGTCTCACCGGAGAACGTGCCGGACGATCCCAAGGCGCGCAGGGAGCTCTGCGAGCGGCTGGTGACGCTGGCGGAGATCTGGGCCCGCCAGTGCATCCACGAGCGTCACGCAGAGATGACAGACCTCTAGGTCGTCACCGCGCGCGGGCGGCCCGCACCGCGAGCCCGGCCACACGCGCCGGGCGTCCGGCCTTGGAGATCACATCGTCGAGCGCCGCGGCGAACTCCTCGAGATCCTGCTCCGACACGACGAGAGGCGGCAGACCCTTCAAGACCGGCAGATCGTGACCGGCGACCTGGCTGAGGATCCGGTGTCGCGTGAACAACGGCATCACTACGAGCTGCGCGAACAGACCGGCCTGCACGCGCTCCATCACGCGCCAGGCGAGGCTTCCGCTTTCCGGCTCGCCGAACTCCATCGCCCACATCAGTCCGAGGCCGCGCACTTCCTTCACGGCGTCATGACCTTCAACGAGTGGCTGGGTCAGCTCCGACAAGCGGCGGCCGAGCTGCGCAGACCGCTCGATGAGCTTCTTCTCGTCCAGCTCGCGCAAGGTCGCAAGCCCGGCTGCCATCGCGAGGTCGTTCGGCGCGAAGGTCGAGCCGTGGCTGACCGAGTGTTCCAGGGAGTCGAAGACTCGGTCGTACACGTGCCGCGCCATCAGCAATGCGCCAACAGGTACGTAGCCCCCCGACAGTGACTTCGCGACGGTGACGAGGTCGGGCTCGAGCCCCCAGTGTTCGAAGGCAAACAGCTTGCCCGTACGCCCGAACCCCGTCTGCACCTCGTCGACTGCGAAGAGCGTCCCGTGGCGCCGGCAGAGTTGCTGCGCGCCTTCGAGATAGCCCTCCGGCGGCAGGTTCACGCCCTTGCCCTGAACCGGCTCGACCAGGAAGAGCGCCACGTCCTCGCTGAGCAGCTCGCGCTCGAGGGCATCCAGATCGCCGAATGGGATCTGCGAGAACCCCGGCAGCAGCGGCCCGAAGCGCTCGACGAAGTGGGGATCCCCGTTCGCCGAGAGCGAGCCGAGGGTCAGCCCGTGAAACGAATGGTCGGTCGAAACCACGCGTGAGCGTCCCGTTGCGGCCCGGCCGAGCTTGAGCGCAGCCTCGACTGCCTCGGTTCCCGAGCTCGTGAAGAGCACGCGCTCGAGTCTTGCCGGGGTGCGCCTCACCAGCTCCTCCGCGAGCAGGCCCGGCAGGAGCGACACGCCGAGCTGCACCGAGCCGGGAGTGTCGAGCTCGAGCGTCTCCATGAGGGCGGCACGGACCCGCGGGTTGTTCCGGCCGACGTTGAACATCCCGAACCCGCCAAGCAGATCGAGGTACCGGTTGCCGTCGGAGTCGTACAGGTACTGGCCCTCGGCACGCGACCAAACGCGGTCGAAGCCGATCGTCCTCAGCACGCGCATGAACTGCGGATTGATCGTGCGCGCGTAGAGCTCGTACTCCTCGCCCGCACGTGCCTCGAGCAACTCGCGGATCACGAGGGGAGCGTATCGCTCCGAAAACGACGAGAGCCCCGCGGCTGCAGGGCTCTCAGGTTGGAAACGTTCTGAAAAGCTGCTACTTGCCGTGGCCCTTGCCGCCGCCACCTCCTTGCGTGTGGCCGCTCTTGCCATGACTCTTCACACCGCTGGGATGGACTTTTGATGAGCCATGGACCTTGTTGGGCTTGTGCCCGTGACTGCTCGTGGATGTTGTGGACGTCGCAGAGGTCGTGGACGTCGTCGCGGCGTTCTTGGTCGTGAGGCAGGCGCCTTCGGCGTCGCCGTGCGCCTTGTGCGCGGCAAGGGCGGGCATTGCGATGTTGATGGTGTGCTGGCCGCCATTGCCCGTCTTGTGACAGACGTCGACCTTCGTCTGGCCGTTGCCCTCTGTGGCGGCCCCGGTCGTCGTCAGCGCGGTCAGCGCCGTCGTGGTGGAGGCCGTGAGACTCGTCGACGTCTGCTTGCCGTTCCCGTCGGACTCCGATTCGAAGTCGCTCTCTTCTGACTCCTTTTTGTCCGCGGACTGACTTTCGGGGTCGCCGCTCGTCGCCAGGGTCGAGGTCGTCTGGGACGCGGTCGTGCTCGTCGATGCCACGCTCGGAGTGGAGCCGGCTGTGATCTGCGCAAGTCCGACGCCCGCAGCGGCGGCGAATCCGAGACCGACGAGCGCGCCTACTAATGAACGGCGGGTAAGGCTGCTCAATCGTTTACGCATTTGGGGAATCCCTTCAGCTTGGGGAAAGTTGCGGCCTACGACTGGTCAGTCGCCATCCGTGGACAAAACTTGCGCCGCGCTCGCCCGACTGAGAGAGTCCGAGCATCCGTCTACTCATCGTCGACCACGACCGTGGCCTGGACGCCCCCCTCCCGGCCGAACTCGTCGTCGTAGACGTCCAGGACCTCCCGGGCACGGCCGTCGGGTAGTTGGACCGTGTCGCCCAGGCTGATGGTCTCAGAAGCCCACCTCACGATGCCTATTTCCGAGCCGGTCGAGTCGATAAGCCGTACTCGAAACTCATCAGCCATGCGAGAACGATAACGCCACCTGGAGTCGGGTCCGAAGCCACTGACAACTCGGGCTTTAGGACGTGGCGCCGAAGTCGACGTCCTCGGTCTCGACCGTCCCGGCCGTCCGCCCCGGCGCCGTCTGGTAGGTCCAGTACAGGTTCGTGTGCGCGATGACCTGGCCCGGCGGCGGCGCCCCCCATGCCGTCTGGTCCTCCGTCGTGTGCGCGTCGCTGACAAGGGTCGCGTCGTACCCCCGGGCGAACGCGCCGTGGAGCGTCGAGCGGATGCACGCGTCGGTCTGTGCGCCGACGACGACGAGTCTCCCGACACCGAGGTCCGACAGTACGGTCTCGAGGGTGGTGTTCTCGAAGGAGTCGCCGTAGTTCTTCTCGACGAGCGGCTCGGCGTCCTCCGGGGCCAGCTCGGGGACGATCCGCCACTCGTCGCTCTCTTTCGCAAGCCCCTCGTCGGAGTGCTGGACCCAGACGACAGGTACCTGTTCCCGCCGCGCCTTCTCGACGAGGCTGCCGACGTTCGCGACGACCGTGTCGCGCTCGGGAGTCCCCTCGACGACGCCGTTCTGCACGTCGACGACGAGGAGTGCGGTATTCGGCCGGTTCTCTAGTGTGGTCATGGTCTCCCCTTTCTTCCGCTGGCCTTCTGTGTCCGCCCACGTTAGACACACCGACAGCGGGCCGACGGAGCAGATCATCACATCGAATCTCCGAGGCTCGTGTCCGGGTTGCAGACTCTGCCGCGCGCTCAGCTCCTATCCCGCGGCCCGGTTACCCTTGCCCTTCCAGCCCCCGTAGCTCAGTGGATAGTCGACGGGCAAATTCGCGGCGACCCTTTGCACTCAAGAGCCGAGCAAGCGCGGCTCTACCGTGAGTGAGCCACCGGGCGCTTGGCATCGGCCAACGCGCGGTCGACTACCTCGGCGAGCGACAGTTCTGCACCGCGAGCTTTCGCTTCATCGATTTCGTCGCCCTCGAGATGTGCGCTCGCCTGAGCCAGCAGGCGCTCCAGCAGGTCGCGCACAAACGTCTCGTGCGACGCACCAATCAGCTCACGGTACGCGTCGTAGGCACCCACGAAGAAGCACGCCTTTTCGAAATCCTTGCGCGCCGCCGCGATTGCCGCCACGGCAACGAGGTTGTTCGCCGAGCCGACGTTCGGTCGATCCCTCGCTCTAGCTGTAGAGCCTCGAGCAGCAGCTCCTCTGCTCGATCGAATCGTCCTTCACCAAGCTCGATGAACCCAAGTGTCCCGATGGCATTTGCCTCACTTCCAACATCCAGGTTCTCGCGAGACAGTTCGATGCTCTCCTGGACTAGCTTGCGGGAGCTCGCGTAGTCCCCTCGCTGCAGCGCGAGGAGGCCGAGATCGTGCGTCGCGACCGCGAGATCACCGGTGTCGTCGAGGGTCGCAGCAACTCCACCGCCCAGCGCGGTCTTCTTACCGTTTCAGCGCCAGTACAAGCCGCACTGGCAGATCTGGGGCTACAGCCCGCAGAAGGCGATACGGCTGCTGCGCGCCCACGGCTGCCGCAAAGGCAGCGACGGAATCTTCAGCTGCGACGGGCGGCGGCTGTCCTTCCGCTTCGCGTCCACAGGTCTCGACTTGCGGGAGCGCACGTTCGACCTGATCCAACTCCAGCTCAGACGTGTCGGGATCGACCTCGTCAAGAACTACAGTCCCTTGTTCGTCAGCCGCTTGCTCCCTCAGGGGGACTGGGATCTTGCGCTGTTTGCCTGGGGGAGGGCCGTCGATCCGCCCGGGGCGGACTCGCAGGCTCTCTGGGCCTGCAACGGCGTGGTGAATTACCTGGGGTACTGCAACCGCAGGGTCACGAGGCTCCTCTCGAAGGCGGCGACGGAGCTGAGCTCAAGCGAGCGCGAGCTGCTCCTCGACCGTGCCGACGCGCTGATCGCCCGCGACCTCCCGACCCTCCCCCTGTTCGACAAGCCCGGCTACCTGATCTACGACGGCCGAATCAGGAACGTCACCTGGAACCCGATCGACGTTCTCTGGAACGCGCAGGACTGGTGGATCGCCCGTCCGTGACGACCGCAATTCGCGTTTCGCCGCCAGCCAAAGCGTGCCGCTGAGGCCTAAGGCCTCCTTACCATGTACCGCCGAACGCAACTGATCGCGACGCACGGCAATGGTTTTGGCTCGTTTTAGCCGTTTTCGGACGCGCCGCGTTTGCGACTGATTGCCACTGGTTGCGACCACGGGCTCCATGAAGGCTCCGTGTTTCGTTGTCAGTCGGGACGACGACATTACGGGGCGACGATTGCCGCGGCCACACCTATCGCGTAGGGCTCCTCTTAAGGACGCTCCGTAATGGGCGCCGTTGATCCGGAGGCGAAGGCGCTGCACGGCGAAGCAGCCGTGCTCTAAGGAAGATACACAGCAGGCACCGGATCCACGCGCGCGGCGGCGACTTTCGGGGGAGGCGCAAGCGGCCGTACGTTGCTCCCGTCGAGGCCGGCGAGCATCGGGCGACCGGCGATCACGCCATCAGGAGTCGTCCACCGGAACGCGAGCGTGCGACTGGAGCGAGAAATCGCCAGCAGGTCCGCGCTTCCGCATCCGCTACGCGACACGATCGGGCGTGTGCGGTTTGCCGTGACATCGATGGCGCGAAGGCCGTTCGACCAGGTCGTCGCATCGCAGTCCGGCAGCTGCGGCACACACCGTTGTGGCGCGCACTTGTACGGAAGCACGAGCTCTCCGCCGTCGGGTGTCCACGCGAGATCCTGTCCCCCGAACATGTTGACTGCTTCGCCGACCTTCCGACGGTCTTTTCCATCGAGGTTGACGATCGAGGGTCGGCACGAAAACAAATCTGCGAAGTCGCACTCGAGATAGGCGATCTGCGACCCACTCGGCGACCAGACCGCGCGCCAGAACTGCCCGCCAAACTTGGCAACGACCTGCGGCCGGCGTCCGTCTGCTCCAACCGTAAAAAGGGTTGACCGAATCGCGTTATCCGAGCGCGCGCATTCGTAATCGTACGACGTCACTGCGTAGAGCAATCGGCTGCCGCTGGGCGACCAGCCTCCCACCCAAACCGTCGTCTTCGCGCGAGTCGGTCGCGTTACGTGCCGAAGATGCTTGCCGTCGGCGCCCACAACCCAGACACTCGATCCTGCGCAACTCACCGTTGGTTGTCGGACGAACGCGAGCCTGCTGCTAGTCGGCGACCACGTGACGTCGCGTATATGAGTTCGACGCATCGAGCGCGCAACGAGCTGCGTCCTCCCGGCGTCGGTGGCCACGTAGATCGCGTCCGCGAAGCCGTTTTCGGCGGTCCGCTCGGCGGCGAGCTTGTCACCGTTCGGCGACCAGTCAAAGTCCGACCAGCCGTGTCGGCTGGTGGGGACGAGCCGCCGGACGCTCGACCCACCAATATTGACGGCAACGATCCAGGCGCGTCCGCGAGGACCATGAACTTGATACGCGAGCTTGCCAGCCTCGGGATCTCCGGCTGCTGCCGATGAACCAAGCGCAGCCCATACCACTACGCCGCACGCGAGGGCGGCACGCGCTCCTGCCCAACCCTTCATTCTTCAGGAGGCTACTACTGCAACCTGCTCGGCGAAACCGCGGCGGGTCCCGCCGTCAGGGCCAAGAACCACCGCGACGCGGCGGCGAATCGCCAGTCATCGGAAGGCGCCCGCGGCTCCCCCGGCGGAAGCGCGAGGTCGTGGTCGAGGAGCTCGTGCCGGAGCTGGAGGCCGCTTAGCAGTCCCGTAGCGTGAGCCACGCAAAGCCCGCGACTGGACCTCGACTGCTGGTCGAGTCGGCCTGGCACGCGCGCCGCCGGCCGACGGTCGGCTACCAGCTCGCCCGCCGCCAACGCGGCCAGGACGCCGTCGTCGTTGAGCGCGCCTGGCGCTGCCAGCAACGCCTCTACCAACGCTGGCAACGGATGGCCGGCCGCGGCAAACCGCAGCAGAAGATCGTCGTCGCCTGCGCGCGCGAGCTCGCCGGCTTCGCCTGGGCGATCGCGACCGAGCAACCACTCCGCAGCACCTGACCCCGAGCCTCTCGG
>WNGD01006272.1_pt1 | contig 14116 bp, 11 predicted proteins | sample 5400671 | NCBI WGS metagenome assembly WNGD01 (sample SAMN13153369, study PRJNA577476) | soil metagenome | isolation source: 40 cm soil or saprolite under grassland replicate 2 | place: USA:California | collected 2016-06-15
CCCATCTACCCGCACGCGGCGCAAGAGTTCATACTTGACCTGCACCAGGTCGCATGGGTCAAAGAAGGGGGATCCACTGATGAAGAGCGGATCTCGTACCTGATCAGGACGGGGATGAAGGGCATGAGACTCGCGCAAGAGGTAAGGCTAGGATCTCTACAAAAATCGATCACAGCTTCCTTTTGTTCGAAAATACCGCTAAAAATCGGCATGTAAAATAAGGAAGAAGGGTTTTATCATACAATTCATGCTCTTTTCTCTGCATTTTGGAAGTTCGTCCCTATCCAAGGAACGAGCCTGTGGAGCGACCTCATAACACAGTGATCGATTTTTGTAGAGATCCTAGCCTTACCTCTTAAGGTGGTTGCTCCCACGCGGTAGAGCGCATCCACCGTCTCGACGATCCAATCACTCAACACGCCGATGCACCCCAGGCTCCACTCTCCAAACCAGCGCCAGTGGGTCAGCAGGCCCGGCACATCGACGATGAGTGGCACCTGTTCCAGGAGCGTGCGGAGCGCTCCCACAAATTCGGAGCACTCGACTTCCTTGTCCAAATGATATCGAGAGAAAAAGAGGTCTCGCATGCGTCGGCCAGCTTGCCCATTGAGATGGCAGAAGTCATACAGATCAAAATTGCCCGCTAACACATGCAGCACGTTGGTACGGTTTGTTAACGTTTTCAGCCAATCCAGTTGCGACGTGGGCTTGTGAGGAGTATCGACAGACATCAGATGCTGTGCCTCATCGACAAACACTACTTTCACGCGTAACAAGGCAAAGGCATAGATCACTGCATCTCGCATATCAAGCCATTCCGCCGGGTCCGTACTCTTTTTCCCAGGATGCGTTGCCAGATTGAGGTGCCTCACGCGGTCATTCACCGCGACGTGGCCACACAGTTGCGTGAGAATTTGGCGGTAAAAATCGAGCCGTGCAGAAGCACCAATATCTTCTGGGGAAGCCTGGACCTCCACCACTGGCACCGTGGCGGGATCCGTCTCTTGTGCTTGGCAACGCTCGGCCACATGCTTGAGCACCGTTGATTTACCCACCCCGCCTGCTCCATAGATGGGAAGCAGCGTATACGTCCTGTGTCCATGAATGGCCTGCATCAGGGTGTCATCAATTTCCTCTAAACGAGGGTGTTTCACTTTAAAGTCGATAAAGGCTTGTAAACGAGCGTGTCGTTGCTGTTCTTCAAAAGAATGCATTACCGGTACTCCTCATAACGCGGGATAGTGGTGAGATCCAATTCAACCGGAGGCAAGGATTCCTGTTCGGGTCGAGCAGGCTGTGGCCCCAGGAGGATGGGTGCGCGAAGTGGCTGTTCTTCAAAATCGTGCTGTTGTTGCAGCAACAGGGCTTCATCTTGCTCCAGTTTGTGCAAGAACTGCGCCAGCAGTGGCCCATTGAGAGAGATCCGTTTCTGGCTGTGCTGGCGCTGCTGTTCTCGCCACTCATCCAAAATCAGGTTCCATTCTCGTTCGGATCGTCCATGGACAGAGCCATAGGCGTCAGCAATACACTCGATCCATTGCCCGCCGATGTAGGCATACAGCACTCCCATATCGTAAGGCTCATAGCGCACTGCCACCGTTTGCCCAGCCACCTGTGTCGAGCGCATACTCTCGTGCCAGTAGTGTAATCCATTGGCCGTAATCCCGCGCGAGGGATGAATTTTGACCGTGCCAACTCTCGTTGTCGGACGTGTCAGCATCAGAAAGTCTTCGGAGTAGGCAATCAGACGATGCGCACGAGGGCCAGCGAGCAGCATCCCCTGTTCAAATGCTTCGCGAGGGCTTTGGCCGAGTGCAGGATGATCCATTTGCTCATACACCTCATGCACATACTCCGAGAGATGGCTCGCAAACCGCTCCAGTGTCCAGACTGCGAGCCGCTTGGGATCAACCTCGCGAGTCATTTGCCGTGACATTTTGCTGGCCTGGGTATTCCCGCGAAGCTGGTTGAGCAGCTCCGTGGTGGTCGTGCCGAAAAGGCGCTCCACCACCGAACCAAAATGAGGCTGCTGGCCTGGGCGCTCTAATTTGGTTACAAAACACCGGGCCAGCAGCGACTCGAAGTACACACTCCCAAACTCTGGGCCGCGATCCACCACCAGTTCCTGGGGAAGTCGTCCGTAGCGTTGGACACAGAGCCGAAAGGCCATCATGGCAGAACGATAGCTGGGAGGATCGTAGGTCACGTAACAGGCCAGCATGCGCCGACTGTAGGCATCCGTCAGAAACGTGGCCCAGGGCTTTGCTATCGGCTTCCCAGTGACGGACGACACCAGGACGATATCGAGCTCGGTATGATCCATGTGCGCTCGTGCAAAGGGACGCCCACCATGTCGCGGGGTAGATATTAGCTCGGATGATTGCCAAAGATCAGTCTTTTGCATGGTTCGGATACTTTCGTCAGTGTACCAGACATACTTGTGTTTGCCTCACTACCTAAAACGTGCTACGGTGCATTTTACCGGGTATGGAAGTGATAATCAACAAGGAAAAAGTCATGGGAGAACCAGAAATAGCGTGGGCATATTACCCCCGTGTCGCAGCACATCCAGCCGCTCGTGCCTTTGTTGAGCGGCTCCAACTCCAAGGGAAGCGCCCGAAAACGGTCGATGCGTATGCTCGGTCGATTGAAGATCTGCTCGCATATTTCAGTATGCTTGGTCCTAAGCGCCTTGTTGAAGCCGATGAAGCAGACCTCGAAGGCTACATTGCCCATCTCAAACGACGAGGCCCAAAGTCACGAGGGCAAGCTGGCATGATTGAGGATCATACGAGGATCCTCAACATCACAGGGCGTAGGCTTTCCGACAATACCATCGCGCTACGCGTGGTTGCCTGTCGTCTCTTTTACGAGTTCCTCATCCGGAAACGGCTCAGAGGCAATGCTGGCCGCAACGGACAGCGTCCTGTGCGAGGACCAGCCCCCAAAAAAGCGCGCCTGCCGTGGGTTCCCTCAGATGAGGTATGGAATCAGTTCCTGACGCATGTCGTGACACAGGAAGATGCTCGCACGCGTGCCATGATCTTGCTCGCCTACGATGCCGCTCTCCGGCGTGAGGAACTCATGTCTTTGCGTGTGGATGATATCGACTGGGCACGAGGGCTGGTCACGATCCGCCCAGAAACGACCAAAAACGGGCGCATGAGGTATGTTCCCGTTTCGGCTGCGGTCTTGCACCTGGTCCGCCAATATATCGAAGGAGATCGTCGTGCCCTCATCGCTGCTTACGATGGCGAGGACCTTGGCCTGATTTTCTTGTCGGAATCCACACGGAACCCAGGCTGTCCGCTGGTCATTGGAGCTTTTGATGAGATCATCGAACGCGTCCGAGAGCAGGTTGGCCTCAGAGCACTGACCCCTCATACCCTCCGTCATCAACGGTGTACCATACTGAAACGGGCAGGGGTAAGCCTGGAGGACATTGCCCTGCTTGCCGGACACAAGAGCACCGACACGACTCGTTTGTACATCCATTTGGCCCCGACAGAACTCAGCGATCGCATACGGACAAAAGTCGAGCCATTTGATGCCAGCATTCGGAGATTGGTTGAGCAAACACTCCATCCCGAGGTGCTTCATGAGCAGTAATCTCCAGATCGCCACCGCTTCATCACGTATGCCGTGGCAGATGCCCATTGATCCCACCATTTACGACCGGAGGCCACTGACAGCCTCAGAGTGGAAGGCACTGGAGCTTGACTTTTCAGTTTCCGGAAAAACTCCTTGGCCCAGCGATTCCCTTGCCGTGCGTCCAACTCTGGCTCGTTTTGATGCGCCCCTCGCCGATGTGTTTCACCAGCGCCATCGAGGGAGCGCCGCCCTGGTGCATGATGTCCAGCATCTGTTCCACTCCGAAATGTGTCGTCATCAGAAAATGTTCTGGGAATGGACGCCACAGGAGTGGCAAGAAACCCTGTGTCCAACTCCCGCTCTGTTTCTCAAGCGCTATGGGAAATGGGAAAATGTGCGCATGACGGTTATGGATGCCGCCTATCTGCTGGGCAACGTAAGCGACCTGAGAGCCGTCGGCATAGGAAGAAACGCCATGAGTACAGCAGCCGTGTACTTTGGTCGGGAACTGGTGAATGAACAATGCATGAGATTGTTTGATCTCCTCAAGGAGAGAGGATATGTTCAGACCTATGCAACGCTCAAGCGTATGCAACATTGTCTGAGTATGCTGTTCCTGCTCAATCGATCTCCTTATTTGGAGGAGATCACGTGCGAGTTGCTGGCTTGCGTCCGTGATGAAAATAGTCATATGCGGCAGGTGTACGGAAGAATCGAGAAGGGGCTGGAACAGCTCAAGATCCTCCCCCCACCCGTCAGACAGGCACGCCTGGCAGACAAAGCGTTTGACAGCGACGGTGTGGGGCAAGAATGGTTCGACTGGTGTCTGGCCTGGTACGAGCGTGCTGTTGATTTAACTCCTGCGATGCGTCGGAAATACACCAATCATCTGCTTGCTGTTGGCCGCTGGCTAGAGGAGCACGTCAAGGAGGTTCGCACGCCGGAACAATGGACGGAAGATCTCGCGCTGCGTTTTCGGAGCGATCTGTGTTCCTGGACGATGGGACAATATGTGAACGAACACGGCAGAAAGGTGCTCTCCACCAAAGGCAAATTGACCATGCCTTTGAAGGCACAAGGGATTACCAATTACCTGACGGCATTGCGCCGATTCTTTCTCGATCTCACCAGACGTGACCACACTCCTGGCGGCACGCCAGCTCGAAAAATCCACCTGGATTTTCAACCACGGGATGTCTTCGTTCCTCCCAGATATGTCCGACAAGCCATCGATCGGGCTGAACCCAGAGATATCGATCTGCGGGTGTGGGCTCGCCTGGCTATCGCAGCCGCCACGCTCTCCCACGACGATCTTCCGCAAGGGGCAGTGTATCCGCTAAGCTTCTATCGAGCATTGGCCCTGGTGTGGGTGACCTCGGCGCGCCGCCCCAACGAGATTACCCGTTTGCGATTGGATTGCCTGCGAGAAGACTGGAACCCCGAGATGGTGGATGAAGACCAGCAGCCGGTCCTACGCTTGCTCGCACCAGGTCCAAAGAAACAAGGAGAGGATGAGAAAAAGATTCCCAAGATTTTCTACCTCCATATTCCTTCGGGGAAGAACCGTGGAGCATTTTGGATCTGGGTTCCTGACTACACCGCTCTTGCCATCACTGCCTGGAAAGGAGAACGCCCAGAGGGGCAGAAACAACTCTTTGACTGGAAAGATCACGAGTACATCGACTACCTCTTCTGTTGCAAAGATAAACCGATTGGCCCAAAATTTCTCAATCGCTCCCTGATCCCGGCGCTCTGTGCTAAAGCCGGTGTGGATCTAACAGACGCCAAGGGACGGATTACCGGTCATCGTGGCCGCAGTACCCGCTTGACCTTGTTGCGCCGAAGTGGCGTGAGTCTGGATGACCTAGCAGAGTATGCTGGTCATGCCGATACCCGCACAATCAGGCGCTACGCGCGGCAACAGCCCTTTCACCTCCATCAGATCATTCGCAATGCTGACGATGTGAGCAGAGTGATCGAAGGAGTCATTGATGTCCAGGCAGCAGCCCAGGGGTTCCCAGCTCTCCGATGGTTCATTGGCTACGACGCGGATGGCAAGCCAATGTACTGCGGCAATCAGCTCTATGTAACGTGTCCGCACCGACTGGACTGCGAGCGCTGTGGGATGTTCATTGGGGGAGAAAAGGCCAGGCTGTTCCATGAAGGAGAACAGACGTTGCCGGTTACCTCAAAGGTTCCCATGACGCCATTGGAAAAATGTGTGGTCGAAGAGGATCAAGCCGGAGCCGAAGCCTGCCGTGCTGCGTTGCAACAGGTTCCTGCACCAGAGACGCCAGACCTCCACCTGATTTTCAACCCCGAAGGGCTTTCCAATCATGAGCTGGAGAAACTGGCCGAGCTGGGAACTGTCGAGGCCATGGACAAGTTGCAGCAGGCGCTCATAGCTCATGAAAAGCGGCTTGAGGAGGTACAGAAGGACAAAACAGGTCGCAGTGCTCTGGTTGGAGCTCAGAAAAAACGGATTCGTTCCATCCAGGAACTCATTGCTCATACTGAGTGTTTTCAGCATGAGCGGGAAGGCAGTTGAGGGGGCATGGGGAGCCGTCAGGCTCATCAAGCATCCTTGGAGCTTGAGGCTCGGTGGAGGTGCTGAAACGTTGCTCATGCCAGGGGCGCGGAGCAAGCGATGCCGCCAGGCCCGACCCTTGACTGGGTGGGTAGACTCGCAGAGCGAGAGCGACCGGGGGACGGTGACGCTCATCAATGCAGAACCCCGGTCGCTCTCGGCGCGCAGCGCTCACCCACCCAAGTCAAGGGCGGCATCGCCCGCGTCCCCTGGCTTGCAGGATCGTCGGAGTGGGTCAGACGACGGATGTGAGCAACCTCGATGACGAGAGTGAAACGTTGATGGTGAGAGGGTGTCCAATGTGGAAGAGTTTGACTTTTCCAAAATCATCCTACATAATCGTCTGGTCGAGCGCCCAGAAAAAAGGTGAGGACTGGTAGGCCGCTCGTTTCCCTCGGCGCAGGGTCGTCACCTGTTGATCCTCGAAGGCGGCGCGTTCGCGGTAAAAGGTGCGTTCTCCTACGGGAGCAATGCCTTGCTTCACACTCTCCTCGCGGTAGAGCCGAAAGACCGCCGCAGCCCGTGGGCGATGTGGAACAGCGTAATGGGCGGTTAAATACTCGGTCAGCATCTGCCGGGAGGCATCTGGGACGCGCGCATTGCGATTGCCACGTTGCGCAACCTTGTCGAGCAGCCCAAAATAGCCACATCCATACTGCGCTTCTGCCTGGCGAAAGGCGGCCATCCAGTTCTGAATACTGCGCGTGGTCACGGTAATCGCTTCGCCACACTTCCAGGCCAGGATGGTGCGGAGTCGTCGATTGGCTGCCTCCAGGGCTTTGGGAGAAGCTCGCGACACAATCGCTCGCACTGACTCTTGCAGCGGCGAGGGAGTTGAGGGCGTGACTTCTTTTATCTCTCCTGATGCGATCAGGCGCTGGAAGTGTTCCAACGGCAAGCTGAACGCTGGACCAATTTCCGGTTGGAGGATGACGGTTGTCGCCTCAATACTCGCTTCGAAGATGCGCCCATCGAAGAGGAAGCGCGAAGTGAACGGGGCTGGCACTTCCACCGCGCGACCAGGAGCTGGGGGAATCTCGGCCTCACTTCCATACAACAGTACCTGATCCCAACGCATGAGCGAGGCGGCAGAGAAGTCCGTAAAAATCAAAGAGCGGGTGAGCAAAGCCCACACCACATCAACGGAGAGACCGGGATGAGCTGCCACAAGCTCAGTGACGCTCACCCCCGGATAAGCAGAAAGTGCTGCCAAAACCTGTGCCTCTTGCTCTTCTGGAAAATGGAACGGATGGGTCCAGAAATCTTGGAGAAACTTCAGGTTCTCGATGTACAGCGGATGATATTCAGCGGAGGTACGCACACGGTAGGAGAGGCCAAGTGATCGTGCCGCCATCTCTCCTGGAGGACACTGCCATCCCCCTTTTGCTTGCCGTTGATACCGCTCAGGCATGGTAACAGCAAGGGTATCGAGCGAGGAGGCGTGTTTCCATTCTTCAAAGACCGCTCCATGTTGCCGTAACACCAGGAAATCCGGGGTATGCCATGGAGAGGTTTTGCGCCCGCTTCGAGCGTGGTAGTGGAGCTGAATACGGGTTGGTTGATCGTACATCTCCAGGACATCTTCGTCGCGCTCCATGGTGTAACAACCCCAGAGCTCGACATGTTGGCTTTCAAATTGGATAGAGAATCCCATTTTTTGACTGGGATAACGTCCGCTCACATTTGAGGCTCTGCCTCGAACCTTGCGTTCAGGTGGGGCGGTGCGCAGACGTTGAATGTAGGTTGCGGTTTCTGGCTCGATGCTGTTGCGCTGACACCAGGTATGAAACTCCTCATCGGTTAACCGGGTCATTCGTCGTTTCCCCTCTCGCGGGCTCTCCTGTGGCGGCTTCGGCGAAACGCCCACGCCATGCCACCAGAGGCCCAAACCTGCGGCAAGTATACCAGAGAGCATGAGAAGAGACAAGTTTCCACCCCATATCTTTTCGTTTGTGTCAGATATCTTTTCGTTCTCTTGAAGAATGGGTGGGAAAACAGAGGAACAATCGTTCGGAAACAATGATTCATGGGCATTGAGAAAAGATATGTGTCGGAGTCTGCCCGTTCTCCATCTCAAACAATGAAATGCTACGAAAAGTTATGGGCTGAATGCGGAAAAGTATTTCGACAAACAACAGTAGCGCTCATATAATAATTGGGAGAAGTGTCCAAGATGGTAACCCCTTCATGGAGTAGAATGATGGAGGTAGCAGGAGAGCCGGGGTTAGCGCTTGAGGCCTGTAAAAACACAGTGACCTCCTTACGTAGACGGCTCCCCGCCCATCAGGGTAAAAAGGGTCTATGAGGCTTGTTGCAACAGCCGGGCCATTTCTGAAAAGACGAGTACCCGGTGAGATTGCCGATCCAGTATGAGCTGACGCTCGCCCTGGTTGGTCGGGTTTCCGGCTGCCAAGGGTCGAAGGTTGTATCAAAGAAGATGACCAGAGATGGAGAGAACACCAGAAGGCAGGTGTGCGATGAAAACGGCAGCGGCGACATTCTCCCCGCAGGAAATGTCGATCAAGTATGTCTGTGGGGTTGACATCGGAAGCCAATCCTGCGCGGGCTGCATTCTCCGGCTCGACAAAAGCGTCGTAGTCAAACCGATCCTTTTTGCCAATGCTCGGGAGGGATGGCAGATCTGGGAGGAGAAACTGCATCAGTTGGATGCAGTGCCCGGCCAAATTCTCATTGGGATGGAAGCCACGTCTCGGTATGGGGAGAATCTGTATCAGGAGTTGGAACAACGGGGATATGTGCTTCGTTTGTTGCACTCCGGGCAAACCCACCAGTTTCACCAGCAACAGAGGTTACGGACCAAGACCGACCGACTCGATGCCATGACCATTGCCAGGATGCTCTTAAGTGGAGAGGCACGGGCGGGCTATGTGCCAAGCGAGCGAGTCACGACATATCGTGAACTGGTCCGCTTGCATATGCAACTGAGCGATGAGGCAGCAGCCTATCAAAATGAGATCCAGGTCTTGGTGGTCGTGCTCATACCTCTCGTTCACGCAGGTGTTTGCCGATCCCTGCTTACCCACTGCGCTCGCCGTCCTCCATGCCTTTCCGAGTGCCCAAGCCATGGCGGAAGCGGGCGTCGAACCCCTTGCACAATTACTGCGAGTGCAAAAGCCAGCGCATTATGGTCGCCCGACTGCCCAGAAACTGGTCGCTTTCGCGAAACAGAGTGTGAGCAGCGGGCGAGCGAGAGCTGGACGGTCGGTCAGTCTGCGGATTCTCTGCAATCAACTGGAGCATACCCAGGCGAATCTGGCCCGCTTAGAAGCCGAAATAGAGCAGCTTCTGACGAACGATCCGGGGGTCAAAGGCGTGCAACAGGTGCCAGAATTTGGTCCCAAGACGGTGGCGGTGTTGCGTGCCGAGTTAGGGGATATGCAGCGTTTTACCCGGACCGATGAAGTAATTGCCTATGGGGGCCTGGATATCGAGATCAAAGAGAGTGGCCTATGGAAAGGCAAAGCCAAGCTTTCCAAACGTGGCAGTGGCTTGCTGCGCCGAATGCTGTACCTGGCGGCTCTGCGCAGTATTCACCTGGAAGACTCGGCCTTTGGCGCTTACTACCAGCGCCTGGTGGCACGAGGCCTCAAGAAAGGCTCGGCCCTGATAGCAGTCATGCGCAAAATGCTGGCTGTGGCAGCCCACTTAGGGATTCAAAAAGAATTACGTATCCGGTGAAGTAGGAAGAGCACAAGAAATATCGACGAACCATGGCTCAAGTCCGACCAAGCGCTGAACGTGTGTGTCTACTTGAGCCATGGCCTGCTTGGTTAAGCGAACCCCAGTGTGATAGATGGTGGTGAGCAAACGGACGACAGGGGATTTGCCTTTCCAGGTCATGGTCTGGGCAAACTTGACAACGGTCTCCACGGAGTCTAACCTATCCCCATTCCAGTGGTTCTCCAGACTCCCCCAGCATCGTTCAACGGGATTGTACTTACTGTGATACGGGGGATAATAGGCCAATTTGACGAGGAGTTGAGATCTCTGAGCAAAGGCCACAAGCCGATTGAGAAACTGAGTGCGATGGCTGTGATTCTCCGGCCCATTATCCAGGGTGATCACCAAGGTGCTCACCTGGGAGTAGCATTCTCTCACGTTCTGCCACCACAGCTCTAGCACATCGACCAAGCAGTCACTGGTCACTTTGGAGGTCACACACGCCAGAAACAGTTCATCACGCTCAGGAAGCAAGATGCCCACAGGGGTGACCTTGGCAGTTGCTGTGAAATCGTGGTCAGCTGCTTTGACCTGCACACGCTTCTTGCCTCCGCGTGAGAAGTCTCCCACCTTCACGGTGGCTTTGGCATCCATCGAAATGCGCAGCACTGCCGGATCGGTCTCGGCTGCCGCTTTCACGACGCGGAGCTGCTCGAAGATGGCATCAGTGGCCGCAAGCTTTTTTTGGGCTTGCTTTTGGCCACTTTGCTCGGATAGTAACCCATTGCATTGAGTTTGGTCGCGATGGTGGTGGCTGTAGGCAACTCCTCATCGGCGTAGCCCTTCTGCGCGATTAGTTGACGGCGCACCTCGGTGGCGGTCAAGCGCGTATACAGGCGCTTTGTTTTGAATTGTGGGTCCGTCTGGCTTTGCCCATCAACAATGGCTCGGATATCCCTGAGCAGGTTGGGCAGGTGGTCTTCTGCTCGTTTGCGACCTCTGGCATCAAACGCATCCAGGCACGTGATACCGCTTTCCACCTCGTGTATTCCTTTGCGGATCGTCTTGCGATTCCACCCCAATTCCCGTTCGGCAAGGCTTGCCCCACCAGAGCCCAGCGCTTTGACCGTACGCGCCTGAAACAGACGGCGTGCACTTCCTTTGAGTTGCCTGGTGGTCTCGATCAACAGGCTTTTCAGCTCATCCGTCAGTTCCATGCTTTCCCTCCAAATGGTTGGTGTTTGGAGTATAGCACACTCTCATGGATCGTTTAATATTTTTGAATCCCTTACTGATGCACGAGGAGGAGGAGCATGATCCCAGCAAGGTCTGTGGGAGCGGTGCGGGCGAGTAGGCCGGCCTACTCGCCCGCACCGCTCCCACAGCAGGGGATTGGCTTGCAGAACACTGGAGGCGCGTTGCTCTCAAGTGCAAAGGGGGCAATCTTTTTCCCTCGATCCAAGAGCTTTCTCGTCCCCTTTGCGCAGGGCTTGACAAATTTTATGGCTTCTACGTAAGCTGTCACCAAGTAACGTTTCTCAGAATATTTTTCGCTATTCTCAAGAAACTTTTCGCTGCACTATGGATGTTTAGCGGCAATACGGCTCCTGGCCACATTTGGTGAATCTGCCTACTTGCTAAAAGAAAAATAGACTATCACTGCATATTACTTTATTGATGGCTATATAGCATGGTCATCTCGGTCGGTTTATTTTCATCATAGTATGATAAAAAGCAATATTTATTGTATTGTATATAAGATAGTAAATATTGTTAATAAACAAAATAGCTTGAATTACCATGATCAGCGAAAGAAACGTAAAAAATAATGTGTTTTAGTTTTTATTTTATAAAGTCATGTCATACTAGAGTAGAAAATGGAAAAAGATATCTTTGATGAGAGTACTGTATGATGATCTTATCTCATGGGAAAGAACGCTACCTTACTTTTCTCTATTTAAGATGTTTATAATACTATTTCATCACATTAGATGGCATGAAGTACTCTTTGGCGCAGGAGAGGAAAGCCAGCTCTTCCATACATGGTTCTTTTGATGAGCTTTAGCTTGGTCACTTGTCCCTCGACTTGTGCGTTATTGGTTGACTGTGTTAAGCCGGTTTGTACTGCGGCTCTGTCTTTCTCAACCCCACGGGCAAAACTCTGGAGTTCGGGTGCATCACTGCTGGCAACCTGAGCGAGCCAGGCATCTAAACGATGTCCTTCCAGTTTGTGAACCATGGTAAAGAAGTCTTGAACGAGATTGTACGCTTCTTTGAGTGCGGGGCTTCCCTCACAGAAGGCTGCAAGATCTTCCTGTTCAATCTCATCAAGCGTTTTCGGGTCTCGTACAAACAGCCAGACGGCGGTACTGGCAGAAAATTTCTGGATGCGATCCAGATTGGCAGGGGTTTTCACCTCAGCTTGCTTGAGCGTGTCCAAGTACCGATAGATGGTGCTCTCTGATCCCGTATAGCCTTGTTCCATGATTTCTCGCCGTAAAACCGCTCCACTGCGCTCTCCCTCCTGCCAACGCTTGAGGACATAGGGAGCGAACGCATCAAAACAACTTTGCCTCTTGCGCCGCGATCTCGCTTCTGGAAACCCTTCAGATGCCAGCCACCGCTGAACAGTCCGGTCCGAGAGATCAAGTCGTTGCGCAATCTCCTTTGGCTTCATGCCCTGTTCCCGCAATTGGATGACCTGTGCATATCGTGCATAGCGACCAGATCGACGAGCAAGTCGCGCTTTTTTCACAGAGGCTGGCTCGGGTGGCCGCCACTCTTGGATGCTGATCTGCGGCTTCGTCGGTTCATCTGGACATGGCTCTTGCGTTTGGCTCATAGCCAGCATTTCCGCTTGACAGCGAGCCAAGAGGAGTTGTGTTGCCTCGGTGAGATTTTTGCACAGATGAAAACGATCTGAGCACTGAAGCGCTTGAGGAGCGCCTTCAGATGCCGCCGATGCATAGGTACTACTCCCATCACGACTCACGAGGGTAATCTCAGGATGCAGCTTCATCCAGTCGGCTGAGGGATCTGAGAGCCGATCAGGTAACAGGTCGATGGTGCGGTGTGTCTCTAGATTCACCAGGATGGTCCCGAAGCGAAACCCACAGCGAAAGGAAAAGTCATCGATGCCTAAGAGTTGGACAAAGCTTTTGGAGGGCAGTGGCAAATCCATGATGCGACGGAGGATCGTCTGACGTGTCGACTGCATCGCTAAGCGGGCTGCCAGTCGGCTCCCGCCTTTTCCACACGTCGCCAATCCGATGGATTGTAAGGCTTTACAGAGCCGAATCGTCATTCTCGCCCACGGCTGGGCGAAGGTTGGAAGCCTTTCGGTGAATACTTTTCGTATGCAGAGCGGATTGCGGCAGAAGAACTTACGAACCGTGAGAGAAAGCTGAAGCTGGCGTCCGCCACAGGGAACATCGGCGAGCGTGCGGTGGTAGTGGCTATGCACCGATGAAGAGGCTTGTGAGCACAGCGGACAGCATGCTGTTTCCTGCGTTGCGATCACCTCGATGATCAAGCTCGTTTCCCTCTCCTCTATCTTCTCGATAAACATCCCTTCTGGCAGGGGAAGTAATGGTGTCCTTTCCATCAACACCTCGTTTCTCAAACCAAACACGAGTCTCAAGGTTTCTTCGGAAAGAGTGTATCATTACATTTCTCTTTGTATCTCAAGCAAGTAGGCAGATTCACCAAATGTGGCCATGAGCCAAAACTTTTCGCCTAGTTGGCTGAGCACGCTTGAGGAGCGGCTTCGTTTTTCTCGTATAATTTGGATCTGGCACACTGTTGGTGATGTACATTTGTTTATCAGAATCTGATGATTGTGCATGTAAAATGGTTCTTTCAGTTGCGCTTAAAGAGCATGAAGCACGCGCTGACGCAACAAGGGAAATTCCGCTCTGCCGTCCCCCATCCTTTTGATCAGCTTGAGCTTGTTCACTTTTCCCTCAACCCATCCGTTGTTGTGGGGAAGGGTCAGTCCCGCCACCACTGCTGCCTTGTCTCGCTCAACCCCAACCACAAAGCTCTGGAATTCGCGGATCTGGCTGGCTCGGACTTTCTCTAGCCAATCATCAAGCTTTTCTCCTTCACGGAGATGCAGGATCTGCCGAAATTCCTGGACAAGTTGGTAGATCGTCCCGGCTGTTTCGCTGGCTTGACAGACGGCAGCTAAGGTTACTTGCTCCATCTGATCCAGATCAGACGGATTGCGAACAAAGAGCCAGACGGCCTCTTTCGCCA
>WNGD01004283.1_pt1 | contig 14114 bp, 10 predicted proteins | sample 5400671 | NCBI WGS metagenome assembly WNGD01 (sample SAMN13153369, study PRJNA577476) | soil metagenome | isolation source: 40 cm soil or saprolite under grassland replicate 2 | place: USA:California | collected 2016-06-15
CGCGTCACCAGGTCGTCCCGCTGCAAGGACCTCCTCAAGCTGCCTTCTATAGGTTCTGAATGCGAGCTTCCTGGCATCATCCGAATCATACGGAGCCTCGTACAGAGCCAGTTTCTTCACCTTGTGGCTAAGCTTGATGATAGCCTCCAGAGCCAGAGCGGCGCCGGAGGAGATTCCGTACAGGTATGCCTCACCACCGGCTTCGTGAATGAGGGCCTCAATATCCTCAATTTCGCGCTCAAGGGCGAACGGTTGCGTAGCCGTGCTCTCGCCTCGTCCCCGCCGATCATAGGAGATGACCGTGAAGTGTGGCGAAAGCTCGCTTGCGAGCTGCGCCATAAATCCAAACGCTCGATAGCCTAATGCTCCTTCTACCAGAATCACTGCGGGTCCATTTCCCATTTGATCGTACGCGATGGTCGTGCCATCGGCTGACCGCACTTGCTTCATTATTACTCCTTCTTGCTGACCGTATACTGGCCTTTGTTCATTGAAAAATCGTATGATACCCCGCAAGCGAGGTGCAATACTTCTCAGATTGTGCTATGTTGTCCGATCTTCATACTTATCTATTCTTTCATTCTCTCCTCAAAATGGAAAGAAATGAACCATGGAGAGATGACCATGATAGGGCTTACATGCCCTCTTTTTTGTAATCAATTCCACCCCTACAGCAAAACCCGCACTCGCTGACCTAACAGACACACATAAGGGACGTGGCAATGCAGCCAGGAAGAACGTTGCGACACTCTTGATTGCCCATGTCAGCAGTATGCTAAGTGACATAGTAAGCATTGCATTACCCGATGCTGATTACAGAACACCGCTGATCACTCAAAAGCTATTCCATAGGTCACTTGGCAGGGAAATCGCTGGTCCACCTCCAGACAGAACACCATGGCACTTCTTTACCAAGCATAGCCCATTTGGGACCTGCCGACCACATCTTGTGCTTTTTGCGGATACGCATGTACTATAAGAAAATGGAGAAGCAATACTTTTACGTAGACAGGACTGATTGGACCTACAGAAGAAGTGCCAGCAAGCAGCACACATTGGAATTCGACAGGGTCTCATGCAGTTCATTTTCCACAGAGAGAGGCACGTTCATGACTCAACAGGATGAATGGCAGGCGCATCCAATCAATGCGAGTAGACAAGGAAGGCAACACGCTCCAAACATGGAAGCGGATAACTCATCTACCTATGTGAAACCTGCTTATAAGGGATCACCGCAGTCGTTCTCCCCATATACCTATGCTCCTGAAACAGCGATACCACCACCTCCGCCGGGCATAGACATGCCACTCGTAATCCCATCGAAGCGTTTCTCAGGCTATCGGATTGCTCTCGCTGTACTGATCGTGCTGGTTGTGGCGCTTGGTTCCCTGGAGGTGATGCAAGTGACAAGGTATGCCTTTGAGATGACTGGATCGGCTCAGCGTACGATCGCACGACAACAGCCAGTCCCAATGAGGACCGTGATGCCAGGAACGATCAAAGTACACGCGACGTTGACGTGTGGCATGTGTAATGAGCCTGTCCTCACCACTCTCACCTCCATCGTGGTTGATACGACCGATCACAGATTGATCTTTCGAGTGACCTTGCAAAACGTGAGTGGAGCGCAACAGATCGACTACTTCGCGGAATTCAGTCTTCAAGATCCTTTCGGCAATCGATATGATGGAACAGGGAATCTCAACTCGGATTTCTTTTTAGATGCCGGACAAATGGCCATGCAAACCGAGATCTTTTCGTTTCTGCCACGTCCAGGTGTGTCCTACACGCTGGTAGCCCGTCTTGGTATTTCTGGCATCACCTATGATCCTCTCCAGATGACGTTTTAGACAGAATCGTGCGAGAGAGATTGAATTCCTGAACAGCTTACACCCGGCTTGCAGCTTCATAAACCTTGCATAACAGTGGGATCATCCTGTTTCATCTTCTGTGAGCACACTCATCACTCCCAAGCAACACGGCCGCAAGCTGGCTCCTCCCCTCCTGCAAAAACTTCTCTCTATTCAGAACTATACCCTATGCAGACTGTCATGGGAAATCAGAAAAGCAAGTGGAGGCGCGTGCACCCCCAAAACTACTGAAGCCATGTACCTGCCTGATATCCTGCCGGTACTCGGCTTCCGTTCACTCCCTCGAGACTCGTGAAAGTCTAAGAGCCATAAGGAGGAGCGCATCTCCGGTAGTAATCCGATCTACGCAACTTTCACTCACGTAGCGAATGTGCCGAAGCTGGCCTGCAACGTGAGACCAGTCTTTTTTGACACTCGCCTCTCATTGCGACACTTCTAGTATAGCCCCAAAAATGCCTTCAATCAAGGTCTGGGGCCCTTCTAGCATCACAGAACCATCACAAATCCACGCCTCTTTTTTCCTCCCATCTCTCCATCTTCTTCAAGGGAAATCCGCACTGAAGAACAAGAGTGGAATATCCTGGAGGTCTTTCATCGTGCGGAGCCGTGGTGTGAGATCGATGCCATTGTGGATCAATAAACGCTCGTCCACCAGCATGAGATCTGGCGTGCATGAGCGAAGCAACTTCAAAGCCGTCAAGCAATCTGATGCGACGATCACCTGGATATTTGCCTGCTGTGCCAGCAGCATCTCAGCAAGCCGTGTGGCAAGCGCTGGATGGTCCTCTATCATAAGGGCCAGCTTGAAGGTTGGCGCTACACTCTGCCTCCGCTCCAAGAGGCCGTCAAACTCAGTCACCGACCGTAGACCGGTCTGCTTGACCATCTCCCATCAGTGGTGGAACACGTGATTCGTAATAGGCGAGGAAACCCCATTCATGCGACTGCTCCCGCCTGGCTAGCTCTCCCTGAAAGGCACGTAGTTCCTCTGGGGTTCTCATCTGCTGCGACGTGAATGTCCACGATGGCGCAGAGGCTCCATAGACATAATACCGTGCCTCAATGGGATAGTGGCTCGGCCAAAATTGCTGGCGAAACGAGAGCAATTCATCACGCACCATCGATCTCCTCCTACCACAGATCAGTGCATCAATCCTGGAAATGAGCGAATCTCACCGATCTCTCGGCACCTGCTCATGACACGTTCCAGCCTTCCTACCATCTACATGAGCACGAGTGTACCTGCAAAACCTCACAAGGGTATCACACGGGAAGACCACAACATCACAGGTACGTCAAAAAAAGAGCATACCTTTTAAAGAAAGAACGGGTCTCTCACCTGTTCTGTATGCCTGGGTGTTCTCCCTCCTTGCTCGCATCTCGCGTTTCTCGCTCCATCCAATGGAGGAGGTTTTGGTGAGATTAACCGCGTTGTATTGGAGCACGCTTTACTTGAGCATGCTCTTATGCTTCTGGTTGCATTGTACATATCTTTTAAGGTATCCTCTCTCATAAGAGAGCCAACTCCCAACGCCTGACCATGGAACGTTCCCTCAACACGAAGACAACTGTAAACGGAGCAACAGGAAGGAGACACGGCACGATGGAAAAAGTAGCTTCAAAAGATGGTACACAGATCGCCTATGACAAGCAGGGGACAGGGCCAGCAGTTATCCTCATCGATGGCGCGCTGTGCTATCGGTCATTCGGCCCTATGCCGGGATTGGCTCAACTCCTGGCGCCACACTTTACCGTGTATACCTACGACCGGCGTGGCCGTGGCGAGAGCGGAGATACCAAGCCTTATGCAGTTGAACGCGAGGTGGAAGATCTTGAGGCGCTCATTGACAACGCCGGGGGATCGGCAAACCTCTGTGGTCTCTCCTCTGGCGCGGCCCTTGCTCTGGAGGCAGCCATCAAGCTCGGCGACACAGTCCAGAAGCTGGCCATGTATGAAGCGCCCTATGCTGCTGATGCGGCGGCCCAGCAAGCAGCGAAAGAGTATAACAAAAAGCTGACAGAGCTCCTGGCAGCAGATCTCCGGGGTGATGCGGCGGCGCTGTTTATGGAGTTGGTCGGTACACCAGCTGACCAGATTGAAGGGATGCGCCATGCGCCAGTATGGACCATGTTTGAAGCCGTCGCGCCTACCCTGGCGTACGATAGTGCCGTTCTTGGCACAGGCCATGCAGCACCATTTGAGCGGGCAGGCACAGCTCGCGCCCCTGCACTCATAATGAACGGCGGAGCGAGCTTCCCGTTCATGTATGACACCGCACAAGCGCTCTGTAACGTGATGCCCAACGCGCAGCTTCGTACGTTAGAAGGTCAAAGGCACGATGTCAACCCGGAAGCGCTCGCTCCTGTGTTGGTGGAATTCTTCACAGCCTGAGGCTACCCATCAAAACGACGACGCCAATGCGATTTCCTACACGCGGAAATGAAGCGGGACACCCGATAGGCGAAACGCGGCTTTGAAGCGGGACAGTGATTGATCGTAGTATAACTGCTCTCTGTTATGATTGACGCATGGTAACTCATGGAGAGCTCATCCTTGTTACCGGCTTTTATGGAGCTGGTAAGTCAACGCTTGCCCGCGCAGCTCTTGATTGCTAGTGAGAGTCTGGAGAACTTGCAGATCGTCACTACGAGGCCACCACGGCCAGAAGAGAAGTCACTAAACCAAAACGGAACAGTTCCCTAGAATGAGGTCTGTAACAACTCACTCATTCAAAAGGAGACTGTCCCGATGGCTCGTCTAGCAAATGTGCATGCCTTATTTGTATGAGCACACGCTGGTACACGAACTTCAAACCTTGCTTGCCTTAGGAGACAATACAAGAATGGGAAAATTACTATACTCTGTAACAACCTCACTAGATGGGTACGTTGCTGATAAAGACGGCAATTTTGAATGGACGAGTCCGAGTGAAGAAGTACTCGCGTTCATAAATGACATTCTACGCAATGTACGTACGTTTCTCCTTGGACGAAGCATGTACGAGACGCTAGCAGTATGGGATACTCTTCCAACAGACGGACCAAGTGCTGGTATGAATGACTTTGCTCAAATTTGGCGAGCTGCCCAAAAAAGAGTGTATTCCACTTCGCTTTCTCATGTAACAACAGCTCATACGACACTTGAGCGAGCATTTCATTCAGAAACCATACAAAAATTGGTAACTGAGTCGGATAACGATTTGAGCATTGGCGGCCCGCATGTAGCAGCCGAAGCAATACAAGCTGGTATTGTCGATGAATACCATCAATTCATTGTTCCCTTACTACTAGGCAGCGGCAATTACTGGTTACCGAAAGATGTGAAAAGCCAGCTTGAGCTGGTGGATGTGCGAAAGTTCGCAAATGGCTTAGTACATCTTCAATATCATAAGATTTGAATCCCTTTGGCAGTCGAGCCAGAAGAGATTGAGCACGGATCTATCGAGTATGAATGTGTAACCCCAGAGGAGTACACAGCAAGGCGAGCTAGCAGTAAGCATTGGGATCATATGCACCTACAGGAACAGAACTACGGAGCTGATGTTGACGGCGTCAACCAGAAGCTCCAAGAGGAATCGGTATTCTCTGTTGCACTGCTCCCGACGAAGATACTCTTTCTCAAATGAGTAACCTGTATGCAGTATCCCCAGTTGGTGTTTGGGTAGATACACCACTCGAGTTGGCAAACAAGCGACTACTTGCATCCGCTAATGAACGGCTGCATGGGGCGTGTACATCACAAGCTACAGAGTGAGACCAACCCCGCAAAGGTCAAGCAACTCGCGTCCGTTGTATGTGAGCCGGTTCATGATGTACGGGTAGATGAAGCTAACTTCGTGGGCACAATGCAGCAGATTATGCAGAGAGGGAGTGACGCTGGCGTACTTTGATACGATGACAAAACTCTATCATCTCACCAAACACGAACGTCACGAAATCCAGATACTCCACAACAAGGGGTACAGTGTCCGGGAGAGAGCCCGCACCATTGGACTCGGCAAGACAACCATGAGCAACGAACTGAACCGCACTGTCGTACACAATGCATACGATGCTGCGAAAGCTCAGGCAAAAGCCGTTTAGGCACCCGTATCCGTACTCTCCTGCAAGGAGTCACAGGCGTCGTGTTTATCGCCTTTGGCGTGCGACTGGCATTTGAGCAGGAGTAGCATATAGGCCAAGTGCTCGGGCTCATTCCATCATGCCTCTGGCTTCATGCCTCAGGAGTGACTCGCATCCAGCTAGTGTGATAGCATAGGACAGAGCGAGTACAAAAGCAGGAGGACCTATGCGACACTACCAAATTGCCGTCATACCAGGTGATGGCATTGGGCCAGAGGTCATTATGGAAAGCATTCACACCCTGGATGTTCTCGCCCAACTCCAGGGCGGCTTCCAATTGGATGTGCAGCAGTTTGACTGGGGCACCGAGCATTACCTCAGGGAAGGTGCCATGATGCCCAAGGACGGGTTAAGCGTGCTTGAGCAGGGAGGCTTTGATGGCATTTTGCTGGGTCCCGTCGGCGATCCACGGGTGCCAGACCATCTCACGTTGTGGGGCTTGTTGCTCCCGCTTCGTCAGGGGTTTGACCAATACGTCAATCTGCGGCCCATGCGCCTGCTGCCAGGGGTGCGCAGCCCTCTGGTCGGCAAGGGCCCTGCCGAGATCAACATGGTCTGCATCCGGGAGAACACCGAGGGGGAGTATGCCGGTGTGGGTGGACGCGTGCACCAGGGAACTGAGCACGAGGTCGCCATCCAGTCGATGATCTTCACCCGAGCAGGTACCGAGCGCATCATCCGCTACGCCTTCGAGTACGCACGCCAGCATGGGCACACCAAGGTCATGAGTGCCACCAAATCGAACAGCTTGCAGTACAGCATGGTCTTCTGGGATGAGGTGTTTTCCCAGGTGGCGGCTGACTACCCGGATATCATACACGAGCAACAACTCATCGATTCCCTGGCGGCCCGTTTCGTCTCGCAGCCGGAGAGTCTGCAGGTCATTGTGGCCTCCAATCTCTTCGGGGACATCCTCACTGACCTTGGAGCGGCCATCTCAGGCAGTCTGGGACTGGCTCCCAGTGCGAACATCAATCCGCAGCGCCGCTATCCGAGCCTCTTTCAGGCGATTCACGGGTCCGCGCCCGACATTGCGGGCAAGGGCATCGCCAATCCCATCGCGTCCATCTGGTCAGGGCAACTCCTGCTTGACCATCTCGGCGAACAGGAGGCAGCTGACACGCTGCTGCGAGCCATCGAGGAGGTGCTGGCTGCGGGACAGGTTTGCACACCCGACCTGGGTGGAACTGCCACCACTCGAGAACTGGGGGAAGCGGTTCGCACGCGCCTGCGAACGAACATAGCGGGATAAGTGCACTTTCTTCCTCATCTCGTGGGTGTGTGGTACGTTCGGTGTGTGTGACAGCACCCTCACCCTTATGCTCGTACACAATGTGAGGGTGCAATCTGGATATCAAGCACCTATGAGTGCGGAGGATCGTTTCAGACAGCTGACCCGTGGGGACGTGAGGCAGGCAAAAGAGGTGTTGGACAATTCCTGCGCCTGCAAGGGGTGGCACACCATTCTTTCTCTCTTGGCAAGACCAAGTGCACCTGTTATACTCTCTGTGAGAACAGCGAGGATCCATTTTCGTGACAACATCACCTGGCGAACCGACCAATCGAACATCCCCTATCCCCACAGAACACCTGCAGGGCATCGTCGAGCGCGTTACCTACCACGCCGAAGACTCCGGCTACACCGTCGCCAGGCTCAAAGCTCCTGGAGAACGCGATCTGCTCACTATAGTGGGCCGCTTTCCAGACATTCACGCAGGTCAGACACTGCGCCTTACCGGCTACTGGCGCGAGCACCTCAAGTACGGTCGGCAGTTCCAAGTTGTGCATGCCCAGGAGACAAAACCAGCGACCCTCACGGGGCTGGAGAAGTACCTGGGCAGCGGACTCATTAAGGGCATCGGCCCGATCACAGCCAGGCGCATCGTGGCGCACTTCGGGTTGGAGACGCTCGACATTATTGAGCACTCGTGCTCACGCCTGATCGAGGTTGCCGGGATCGCCGAGAAACGTGTGGCTATGGTCGAGAAAGCCTGGGCGGCACAGCAAGCCATCAAGGAGGTCATGCTGTTTCTACGCGGCCACAATGTCTCGACGACCTATGCCGTGAAGATCTACAAGCAGTACGGTGATCAAGCCATTGAGGTCGTCTCGAAGAACCCCTATCAACTGGCCACCGATATTTTCGGGATCGGGTTCGTGACCGCCGATACCATCGCGCGTAACATCGGCATTGCTCCCGATTCTGACTTCCGCTACCGAGCGGGATTGCTCTACGTCTTGCAGCAGGCGGCTGAGGATGGGCACTGCTTCCTGCCAGAGCGGGAACTGATTGAGCATGTCGTCAAGCGCTTGTCGCTACCAGACTCCCCCGTTGACCCGGTGCGTATCGGTGAGCTCATCAATCAGATGGCCGAGGTGAAGCAACTCATCATGCAGCCCGGATACGGCGAACTCGCGGAAGAGCGCCTATGTTATGCGCCTGCGTTCTACTACACCGAGCAGGCTCTTGCCTCGCGCATAACTGCATTCGTCAAAGCGTCGGTTGCGGTCGATCTCACACGAGTGCAGCGCTGGATTGAGAGATACACTGAGAAACGTGGCATCACCCTTTCGGAGGAGCAGCGACAGGCAGCCGAATTGTCGGCTTGCTCGCGCCTACTGGTGCTGACCGGAGGACCCGGCTGCGGCAAGACCTTCACAACCAAAGCAGTGGTTGATTTGTGGCGGGCGATGGGGAAAAGCATTCTGCTAGCTGCGCCGACCGGACGAGCTGCCCAACGACTCTCTGAGATGACCGGACAGGAAGCCAAAACCATCCACCGTATGCTCGCCTTCGACCCCAAGACCATGCAGTTCCGCTACAATGAAGAGAACCCGCTGGAAGCGCAGGCCATCGTGGTGGATGAGACCTCGATGCTGGATCTCTTTCTAGCGCATTCGCTGCTCAAAGCTATTCCACCCGATGCGCAGGTATTGCTGGTGGGTGACGTCGACCAGTTGCCCAGTGTGGGACCAGGCATGGTGCTGCGCGACCTGATCGAGTCCCAGCAGGTTCCCGTAGTACGGCTCACCCAGGTGTTTCGCCAGGCGGCAGAGAGCCACATCGTGACCAATGCCCACCGTATCAACGCTGGCCAGTTTCCACGATTGGTACCTACTACGAAGTTCGACCAGTCGGACTGCCTGTGGCTGGAAGCGCCAGAGCCGGAACTGGGTGCTGAGGGCATCCAGCATCTGGTGAGCGAGTACCTGCCCAAACACGGTATTGACCCGGTACAACAGGTGCAGGTGCTCTCTCCCTCGACGCGTGGCGAGGCGGGCACGAGACAGCTCAATGCCTTGCTTCAGCGCGTGCTTAATCCCCCTGCCCCTGGCAAAGCGGAGATGGCAAGGGGAGGTAGCATGCTGCGGGTAGGTGACCGCATCATCCAGCAGGTCAACGACTACCAGCGTGAGGTCTTTAATGGCGATATGGGCACCATCAGTTCAATCGATCTGGAGGAGCAGGAGGTGGTGGTGCAATTTGCGGAACGCATGGTAACCTACGATTACGCGGATCTGGCTGAAATTGCGCTGGCGTGGGCGGTGACAGTGCACAAGAGCCAGGGCAGCGAGTACCCCGTCGTGATCTTGCCGTTGTTCCTGCAACACTACCTTCTGCTCAGTCGCAATCTCGTCTACACAGGCCTTACGAGGGCCAAGAAGCTGGTGATCCTGGTTGGGCCAACCAGGGCCATTGGCATGTCAATCAAACGCGTGAACGATCAGAAGCGCTATACCGCTCTCGCTGATCGACTTCGCAATTTCTCGACTCAAGCAGCCACGTAAAGCATGATGGTCATGCACTGCTGGCAGAGCAGATGTCGTCTTCTCAGATGAAGGAGGAGCATGGCAGCACCGATGATTCCCCCAGACGATTCATCCCTTCTTTCAGGGGATGAGGCGCTTTTCGGTTGGGATGCGACACCAGGCATCGTCTCCGTCTGGGCGAGTCGTTCTGGCAAAGCATGGGTCTGGCAGCGAATGGGAGACCGCGTTCGCTGCACACGCGAGACCTTCCGCCCCTGGCTCTTCGCCACGACACTCGATGACCTTGCCCACCTGGGTTCGGCGCTGCAACCGAAGCCTGACGAGGCGGTGAGTTATCGCGTCCTGGATGGGCCCGATGGCTCGTATCGCTATTTGCTCTCTGCTCGCGATGGACGTATGTTGGAGCGGGATCTACTTGCTGGGGCATCGCGACGCCTGAACCGAAAAATCACGTCGCTCTCTGCTCTGGACGACACCTACTATCGTGTCGGGCCCGTCGAACAATACCTCATGCTTACAGGCCGGGTCTTTTTTCGCGGCATGGCCTATCACGACCTGCACCGCCTGCAGTTCGATCTCGAAACAACCTCTCTTGATCCAGCGAGGGGCCGCATCTTCCTGGTCGCCGTTCGTGATAACCGCGGCTTTGAACAGGTGCTGGAAGCAGCCACTCCCGAAGAAGAAGCGTCCCTCATTCACATACTCTGTGCACTCATTCGAAAGCTCGATCCCGATACCATCGAGAACCACAACCTGATGGGCTTTGATCTGCCATTTCTGGAACACCGCGCACGCGTGCTCAAGGTCCCACTCTTGCTCGGACGAGAAGGGGTACCCAACCGTTTGGAATCGTATGAGGAGACGGGATCAGCCGGCTATCACAGCTTTCGACGCACGCGCTTCAGTGTGGCTGGCCGCGAACTGATCGATACGCTGGACGCGGTACGCCGCTATGATTTCGTGGTGCGCACGCTCCCCTCGTATCGGCTCAAAGAGGTGGCGCGCCATTTCGGGTTGGCCTCGTCCGACCGGGTGTACATAGAAGGCGCCCGTGTTTATGAGACCTATCAGCAGGATCCGGACGCGGTGCGTCGCTACGCACTCGACGATGTGCGCGAGGTGGATGGCCTGTCGCAACGGCTCATGGGCGCGGCCTTTGCCCTGGCGGGTATGGCTCCCAGACGCTACGAGCGCATCGCCTCAGCAGGCCCGGCCATGGGCATTCTCGAACCGCTACTGGTGCGAGCATACCTGCACGCTGGAGCAGCACTACCCCTGACGGCACGCGATCAGGAAGAGACATTCGGACGGCACCAGGGGGGAGCGACCTATCTGTTGGAAGAGGGGGTGGCTGAGCACGTGGTCAAAGCGGATGTCGCCTCGCTGTATCCCTCACTGATGCGTGCGTATCGCATCGGACCCAGTTGCGACCACCTGGGTGTGTTCTTGCACCTGATCGACCGCCTGACCGAACTGCGCCTGTTTCACAAAGCGGCAGCGCGCTCGGCACCCGTAGGTTCTCAAGAGGCTGACGAGCATGAGGGGACGCAGGCGGCGATGAAGACCATGATCAACGCGGCCTACGGGTACATGGGGGCGACCTCCATGGCCCTCTTTGGAGATCTGGGGGCCGCCAATGAAGTGACCAGGCGCGGCCGCGCACTGCTCGACCAGATTATTGAGGCGCTACGCGAGCGCGGTATGGTGCCGATCGAAGCCGATACTGACGGCGTGTACTTCGCAACTCCACAGGAGTGGTCAGAAGCAGAGGAGCGAGCGTTCGTGGAAGAGATCGGCGCGACTTTGCCAGCGGGGATCAGGTTAGAGTACGAATCACGCTATGCGGCCATGGTGTCACACGCGATCAAAAATTATGCCTTACTCTCCTACAATGGAGAACTGCTCGTGCGCGGTGTGGCGATGCGCTCCAGCCGATCGGAGCCCTTTGGGGTGCGCTTCTTGATCCAGGCGTTCCGCTGCGCCATGCAGGACGATATCGAGGGGATCGTCCAATGTTACCGGGAAACGCAAGAGGCGCTGCGACAGAGACAGTTACCTGCCTCTGATGTCGCGACACGCATGCGTCTGTCCAAGGACTCAAAGACCTATCTCGCCAAACGAGCGAAACATACCGAAGCCCAATATGAGGCGCTGCTCGTGGCTGGAAGAAAGCAGTGGCGTGCAGGTGAGCGGGTGCGCTTCTACCGCTCGCAACGAGGAATTTCCATATGGTTGCCTGACGAGACCGATGATGCCTCTCCGATTTCGGATGAGGAGGATGGAGACGAGGTCGAGGAAAAGGAGGAATCGCTTATGTCTGCTGCATCCGCTCAATCTCTTACAGATCGTAGAGACTACGATATTGAGCATTACCTGCGCATACTACGCGACTCCTATGCTGAGCGGCTGCGTGTGGTATTTGAGGCAGAGGACTTCTCCCAGCTCTTCCGCCTGGATGGACAACAAGGCCTGTTTGATCGAACCATTGAACAGATGCAGATGCGCTGGATACGCTGTCTCTCTCCAAAGGCATAGAAGTGAGGACGTGAGGGTGCTGGCAAAAGAGGGCCATGCGGTTCAAGTTCGTCTGATATGATTCCCTTTTCTTCCCTTTCAGACGGACCATCACCAGCATGCTGATTCGAGCAAGAATCTCCACTCACGTCGCTCCCGTAGCGTCTGATTGACCCAGGCTCCTGTGCTCTCTCGCTGTTGATGGGAAGTGCTTTCAGAGTGCTTTGGCAATTGCAATGAGGTCGGCCAACATCCCCTGACCTGCCTGGAAGCGCCCTGCTCCCGGTCCAATCACCGTCACCTCGGCCTCGGTATCGGTTTGGATGTGGATGGCATTGAGCAGCCCATCGATACGAGCCAGGGGATCGGTGAGCGGAAGAGCTAGAGGCTCGACACGCGCCTCTAAGCGTGTCGGGATGATTCCGTTGTCCGCTGTTGCTCGTGAGACTTCTGTGCCATCCAGTGATAGCAGGCGCAAGGAAGCCACGTGTTTGATGCGTTTGCCCTGATCAACGGCTTGTTGAACCTGCTCCCTGTTGAGGGTGGTGATGCCCTCGCGCACGACTTGCGATGGCGCGAGGGCACGACCAAAGACGGCTGTCGCCAGGATGAGGGTTTTAGCGACCGAGTCATCACCTTCTACATCATCGGTGGGATCGGCTTCGGCATAGCCCAGCGCCTGTGCTTGTGCGAGTGCTTCTGCATAGCCTTGACCCAGCGCCATGGCACTGAGGATATAATTCGCAGTTCCGTTGAGGATACCACGCAATGCACGGATCCTGGTTCCCGACATCCCCTCGCGGATGGTACTGAGCACGGGCGTTCCCGACATGACCGTTGACTCCATCCGCAGTTGAACGCCCTGCGCTCGTGCGAGGGATAGCAGTTCCAGTCCTGCCAAAGCCATGGGACCTTTACTAGAGGTGACGACGTGCATGCCTTGCATAAGCGCCGCACGAATATAGCTCACACCTGGTTCGCCATTGCGAAGCGTGGCTCCAGTAGACTCGGCCAGGACGTCACAGTTGATTACGTGCAATCCTTCCTGGACGTTCGTCAAGTGGGTAACCTTGGGATGAGCAGTGAGAGGCTGTCGTGTGGCGACCAGATCGAGTAAGGTGGGGATGTCCAACCCATCGTCACAATAAATCAAGCCGTGGTGAGCCGTGGCGACACCGATGATGGATATGACCAAGCCAAACTCTTGCTGCAACCATGCTCGTTGTGTGTGCAGCGCCTCGGCCAGCCATTGACCGACGGTACCAAATCCAAAAAGAGCAAGACGAAGCGGTGTCATGTGATTCCTTTCGCCAGGGTGGTTTCACGTCTCGCAGACTCCAGCAGGCACTGATGCGCTTGCTAGTCCCTGATGGGAGATATACTGCTATCATGGCATAATGTGTGTCAGAGTACAAGTGGGACTCCAGATATGAATCAAGCATGCCGGCTCTTCCCAAGGCTGAGACGAGCATGTGACCGGAACTCTCGTCCGGCCCTGTCTACAACCATGGTGCGTTTATACACATCCAGGTCCCGTTTCCATGCTGGAGCCACAAGAAGTCGTGGGTTGGAAAGCGCAGTTTCTGCGCCTGCTCGATGAAAGGGATCAGGCGCACCCTTGAGAGACGGCTCCCCTGGCCAACGAGGGCGGTGCAGACACAGTGATGTGCGCAATCTGCTCGATCGGTTGCGCAAACAGCAGAAGGCAGTCCTCACCTTGCCTCTCGGATCTGCGGGTGGACTTTGACCATCATCTAGCCGAGAGAGGCCTGCGCAGGGCATCCGTGCAACAAAAAGTCACTGGCAGTTTCCACAGCCTGGCTGGGGCTCAAGCCT
>WNGD01004492.1_pt1 | contig 14107 bp, 19 predicted proteins | sample 5400671 | NCBI WGS metagenome assembly WNGD01 (sample SAMN13153369, study PRJNA577476) | soil metagenome | isolation source: 40 cm soil or saprolite under grassland replicate 2 | place: USA:California | collected 2016-06-15
CCAGCGGCACCGCCAATCAAGACCATTTGCTTCGTTCCGGGCGTTGGCCGCGATTTCAGTAGAAGCCATGTCAGCGGACCGCCAACAATAACGCTGACGAGGACGGCGAAAACGAGAAGGTCAGCCAGGAATTCTTACCTCTTACCTCTTACCTCTATCCACTCGCCTACCCGTCCATCCACTCGCGCGCCGACGGTATGCCAGCCACGCGCGTCGCCGTCACCACCGCGCGCACAATCGCCCGCTCCACGGCGCGCCCAGCCAGCGTCCCCAGCTGAAGCAGGTCGGTCGGCGAATCGTTCGTGCCGGTCGCCAACGTGAAGATGGTGTCGCCGTCCACGGGGCTGTGCGCCGGGCGGATCGTTCGCGCCAGCCCGGCCTGCGCCATGATGGCTAGCCGGTAGGCGTTCTCCTTGGTCAGCACGGCATCCGTTGCCACGACGCCGAGCGTCGTATTCTCGGCCGCCGCCAGAAACGGCGAGAGCGGCGGCGCCTCGCGCATCGCCTCGATGGTGCTTTCGAAAGTCCCCGGCTTCTCCCCCCGCGGCCCGGCGATGACCTGACCGGTGTCCGGGTCCACAATCTCGCCCCAGCAGTTCACCGTGACGAGTGCGCCGACGACGATGCCCGAGGCGGTCCGCTCCACTGCCGAGCCGATGCCGCCCTTCAGCGCCCGCTCGATGCCTCGGGCCTTTGCGACGGTCGCGCCTGCGCCGGACCCAACGCTGCCCTCCTCGACGGGGCCGGCAGAGGCGCTTTGGCAAGCCGCGTAGCCTCCCTCGGCCCCCGGCCATCGCTCCGGGTCGCCGATCGACCGGTCGAAGATCACAGCACCGCATACGACTGGCAGCGTACCCGTTGGGTAGGGGAAGCCGTGGCCTTTCTCCCGTAGCCACCGAACCACACCGGCCGCAGCCTCGTGGCCGAACTCGCTGCCTCCTGTAAGCAGGATTGCATGGACCCGCTCGACCAGGTGGCCGGGCCGCAGAAGGTCGGTGTTGCGGGTGCCGGGCGCGCCGCCTCGCACATCGCCGGAAGCGACCGCGCCTTCCGGCGGACAGATCACGACCGTGCAACCCGTCGGCGATTCGCCGTCCGTCCAGTGTCCCACGCTCAGGCCGCTTACGGCCGTCAGCGAGTCATTGTTCGGCAATGCATCGTCCTGAGCCACGTTTTTCGTCTATTCACTATACAAGTGAGGTTGTGATCCTTATATTAATGCGCGGCGCGACGCGCCGGTCCGCCGACAGCGGGCCAACGTTTACCGGACAGACACCGTCTTGAGGACTCACACAAGTCCGCAGCGGCGTCGCGGTCTCCTATAATGGAATGGGCCTTTCCGGTCCCTCTATTGACGTAAATGAGTGCCACCCGTGCCGGACGAAATCTAACCAGGTCGTTATTGCTTGTTCTGGGAGGGTCGGCTGTCGTCGCTGGTGCTATCCTGACCAGCTTCGGCCTATACCGCGAGTTCGTCTCGAGCGGCGACGCTTCGGCGCCATCTTTAGCGTCGCAGCACCGCACAGACCCAGGGGGGGTCTATGACCGCCCTCTCGGCCGCGCGCGAGTGGCCGCTACTCCTTTCCCCGTCGCAGCCCCGCAGCCGCCGCTGCGCGAGGCGGCATACCACATGGTGATCGACAAGATTGGTGTGAACGCAGCCGTCTTCCCATACGGCGTGGACGCCAACCGCGTCCCGGAGGTGCCGCTAAACGCCGACGACGTCGCATGGTACAACTTCTCTGCGGCGCCGGGGACAGGGAGCAACGCCGTCTTCGCCGCCCATGTCACCTGGAACGGCCGCGCGGTCTTCTATGACCTCAAGGACGTCCAGGCGGGCGATTCCATCATCCTTCGAGGCGACAGCGGGACAGAGATCTGGTACACCGTCTCGGACAGCTTTACCGTCGATCCTAATGACCCCAATGCGCTATCGGTGATGGCTCCAACCCCGGCTGATGTCATCACGCTGATCACCTGCGACGGCTCCTTCTTCTACACTGGCGATCCGGTGTTCAACGGCGATTACACGCAGCGCCGAATCGTTCGCGCCGCTTTCTCTCGCCTCACTCAGGCGGCCGCCGCCTTCGGCGGCTAAATCCCGCTCGCTAGCCCGATTAGATACGGCGGAAAAGCGCCCTTAATTGTTACGCAATTGCAAGCCCACCTCTGTTACACAGGCCCGCCTGTAACTCGTCCTGGATTAACGTAAAAGAGCCCGGATGCGTTTGAACAGCAGGAGGTAAAGGAATGGGATTTCTTAGCCGAACAAAGGACAAGGAAAAGGAAGAAGACGCCATCGAGCCCGCGCCTTGCCCGCACACGGCGCTTGTCCAGAGGTGGGACTTGCCGGAAGACATGGGCAATAAGGAGAAGGCGACTTACGTTTGCGACGCCTGCGGCGGCCGGTTCAACTACGAGCAGGCGCGAGAGTTCATGGAGCGCCCATCGCTCCCGATTTCATAGGACATTCTGCGACGTTGATCAATTAGGCGTCGCGCAGCCCGGCTGCGGCAACAGCGCTGCAGCCGGTTTTTGTTGTCTCTCTACCAGTCGTACGCTTCTCTCTGAAGAGCTACCGACATTCCCATCCCCGCGCCCATGCACAGAGTGACGAGCCCCCACTCGACGTCCCGGCGGTTCATCTCGTAGGCCAGCGTCCCAACCAACCTCGCCCCGCTGGCGCCCAGCGGATGGCCGATAGCGACTGCGCCGCCGTTGGGGTTCACCCTGTTCCAGTCCCAACCGAGCTCTTCGCCGACCGCCAGCACCTGGCAAGCGAATGCTTCGTTGATCTCGATTAGGTCGAAGTCGTCCATGCTCATGCCGGTGCGCTTCAGCAGCTTCTGTGTCGCCGGCGCCGGGCCGATCCCCATGATCGTCGGGTCGACTCCCACCGTCGCGGCGTGACGCACCGTCGCCAGCGGCTTGAGGCCTCGCTCCTTCGCGCCGTCTTTGTCCATGATGAGCGTCATCGTCGCCCCGTCTGTACGCGGGCAGGCGTTTCCCGCCGTCACCAGACCATCCGGCCGATACGAAGGCTTTAGCTGGCCCAGTCTCTCGAGCGTGGTGTCTTCTCGCGGGTTCTGGTCCGTATCGACTTTGGTTGCAGACCCGTCCGAGTACTCGATCGTTACCGTCTCAATTTCGCCGGCCAGAAGGCCCTCCTTTTGCGCCCGTATGGCCTTCTTGTGGCTGTCCAGCGCGAAGCGGTCGGAATCTTCGCGGGAGATCCCTCGCTCCCGGGCTAGCTTTTCGGCGGTCGCCCCCATGTCCATGATCCACGGCTCGGTCACCTGGTACCAGCGCTTGTTCCACTTCGGCTTCTTGTCGCCGGGCCAGTCGCCCGGCAGCATCTCGCGCGACATCACTTCCGCCGACTGAACTTGGTTCAGGTTCCGTTCGTCGTCCGGCTTTATCGGCTGCACCCGGTCCATCGTCTCGACACCGCCGGCGAGCACCACGTCGGACATCCCGGCCATTACCGCGAAGGCGCCCTGGGTGCAGGCCTGAAGCGACGAGCCGCATTGCTTGTTCATATCGGTCGCGGAGATGCTGAAGGGCAGGCCTGCTTCAAACACGTAATGCCGCGAGCGCGTCAGCATCCCGGCGATCCCGACGGAGCCCATCAAGATTTCATCGACCTCTTCCGCCGCGACTTTGTTCCTCTCGAGGATTGATTTCAGCAGCGGTACGACGAGCTCGACGTGCGTTACATCCCGAAAGACGCCCCGCTGTCCCGCCTTCCCGAACGGCGTACGGACCATGTCCACGACGACAGCTTCGCGCATTGTGCTGGGCCTCCTTGATTGCTACTTGAGGGGCGGTCGCTTCCACCCGCAAAGCAGGCGCTAGTTTAGCACAGCGCCGCAGCCCCGCTCCTGCCGATTGCAGAATCAAATTTCCGCTTATTCACCAACCATTTACTGATGTTAAGGATCGGTTAACTGTTCTATTCACTCCGGCGTATGAGAATGGAATCATATCCCCGACCCGACGAGTGAGCAAAGGAGATTCCCGTGACGAGCCAGGACCGGAGGGACGAAACGACCAAGCGCGACCAGCTGGAAGGCTCGGTCCGCGAAACCAGCGACCGCTACCCAGAAATGTCGCGGCTGCTCAATAGCCGCCGCGTGGAGACACACGAAGGCCCCTTCCGGGGCTTCCAGTCGCCGCCCGGCCGTTTCTAGTAGCGGGTTCGCCCGCGCCTTTGCCGGGCAGCATGGGGGTTGCTGACACGCTTCAGCTCGGAAGCATGTAGGCGCCCCCTCCATTTTTGCCGGCCGGCTCCTCAAACGACGCTCCGTTGAGTTGGCACCCCATCTGCTACACTTGCATTGGCCATCGATCCCTCCTCACGGTGGGACGGTCAGCCCGCAAAACGATACAGCCAACGCCGCTTGGATCGGACTACGACCGAGACGGAGCATAGGGAAGTCGCCTCAGGCGACTGCGCACCTGCCCTTTCGGTCGTCGAAAGGGTTTTTTCATGCCCCACGGCGGCGGGGAGAACGCAATGCGAACAATGCTCAAAAGCAAGATCCACCGAGTGATGGTGACCGGCGCCGATGTCAACTACGAAGGAAGCATCACCCTTGATCCCATCCTGCGCGTCAGCGGCGGCGTCCGGGCTCAGCCGGAGGAGGTTGCCGCTGCGATCTTGGAGGCGATTGAGAACGGCGACAAGCTCCGCTATCCAGTAGGCCGGGACGCCGCCCTCGTCTTTACCGCGCGCAAAGCAATGGACGATGCCCAGTTCGAAGGAGCCATGCGCCAGCAATTGGGACTGACCTGGTGACTCTGTAGGGGCGAGGCTTGCTTCGCCCGCCGGACGGCACCCTTACGGGGCCGTACCGAAAGGAGACCGCAATGGAAAACCGAATATCGATAACAGACCTCAAGGCGAAAAAGAAGCGTCGCGAGCCGATCGTCATGATGACCTGCTACGATTACCCGTCCGCCCGCCTGCTGGAGGACGCCGGAGTCGATGTTCTCTTCATCGGCGACACGCTGGGCATGGTCGTCCTCGGCTACGACAGCACCATCCCGGTAACGATGGACGAGATGCTGCACCACACGAAGGCGGTCGTCCGCGGCTCCAGCCGTGCGCACGTGCTCGCCGATATGCCCTTCATGACCTACCAGACATCTCGCGAAGACGCCCTACGTAATGCAGGCCGTCTGCTGAAGGAAGGTGGCGCTCAGTCGGTCAAGCTCGAAGGAGGAGTTCACGTCGCTGAGACGGTGCGCTTCATCGTCAATGCGGGCATTCCGGTCATGGGGCACATCGGCCTCACCCCCCAGTCCATCAACCAGCTAGGCGGCTACAAGGTGCAGGGCAAGACCCCCGCCGCCGCCGCCCGTCTCATCAACGACGCCGAAGCGCTCGAGCAGGCCGGCGCCTACGCAATCGTGCTGGAATGTGTTCCCGCCCAGCTCGCCGCGACTATTACCGAACGGCTCACCATCCCGACGATCGGCATCGGTGCCGGGCCGGACTGCGACGGGCAGGTCCAGGTGTACCACGACCTGCTGGGCCTGTTCGAGGATTTCGTGCCCAGGCACGCCAAGAGGTATGCCGCACTCGGCCCTCAGATCACGGAAGCCGTCCGCGACTACGCAAACGAGGTCCGCGAACGGCGCTTTCCCACCGAGAAGGAATCTTTCCTTGTGGGGAACGCCGTATTTTCAGAGGCAGCAAAGATATCCTAGGGGCGAGCCCCCTTGTTTGCCCCAAGGACCGGAAGGAGCTCCGCGGTTGCGCGGATGCCGCCCGTCATTTGCTTGCCGCCCTCCCTTGCACCGCTCCGAGCCGCTCGGGGCGGTGTCATTTCCACGAGGAACTCTGAACCACGTGATTCTGAGCGACGACCACGCTTGAACGCTGTGGCACGCATCTTCGCGAAGGAATCAGGGGTGGGGTCAGCAGTCGTGCGCTCCCGAGAAGCCACGCGATGAACGTCATCACCACCGTCGCCGAGATACAGGCCGAGCGAGACCGTATGACCGGCTCCATCGGCCTCGTCCGCACCATGGGTAACCTGCACTCTTTTTCCGTTCGTGCTGAGCCTGTCGAAGCATCCCGTCCGCCGCGTCTATGAACGTCATCACCGCCGTCGCCGAGATACAGGCCGAGCGAGACCGTATGACCGGCTCCATCGGCCTCGTCCGCACCATGGGTAACCTGCACCCTTTTTCCGTTCGTGCTGAGCTTGTCGAAGCATCCCGTCCGCCGCGTGTATGAACGTCATCACCACCGTCGCCGAGATGCAAGCCGAGCGAGGCCGCATGGCCGGTAACGTCGGCCTCGTCCCTACCATGGGCTACCTGCACGAGGGCCACCTCTCCCTCGTCCGTCGAGCGTACGCGGACAACGATCATGTCATCGTCTCCATCTTCGTCAACCCTACCCAGTTCGGCCCCAGCGAGGACTTCGAGCGCTACCCTCGCGACGAAGAGCGCGATCTCCGGTTGCTCGAGGCCGAAGGCGTCCACGCAGTCTTCATTCCCTCGGTCGAGGAAATATATCCGCCCGGCTTCGCTGACTGGGTCGAGGTGAAGGGGCCGCTAGCAGAGCGGCTGGAAGGCGCTCATCGCCCGGGCCACTTTCGCGGCGTCACCACTGTGGTCGCCCGCTTCTTTCGGATCATTCGACCGCATCGCGCCTACTTCGGCCAGAAAGACGCCCAGCAGCTCCGCGTCATCAAACGCATGGTCGCCGATATCCACCCCGCTCACCCTGAGGCTCACGAAGCGGATATCGAAATCGTCGCCGTGCCGACCGTCCGAGAGCCGGACGGCCTCGCCATGTCCAGCCGCAACGTCTACCTCTCGCCCGAAGAGCGAGAGGCCGCGCTCGCACTCCCCCACTCCCTGGCGCTCGCCCGCCGCCTCGTTATGAAGGAGGGCAACACGGACGCCAATGCCGTGAGGCAAGCGCTACGCGCTGAAGTCGCAGCCGTCCGTCCCGTTCGTCCTGAGGAGCCGGGCGCGGGTGGGTTGCGGGGTGGCGGCGTCTTGAAGGATGGAACGGAGCGACAACACGCGTTTCTCGCCCTCGACTACGTCTCCATCTCCGACGAACAAACCCTCGAAGAACTCGCGACCATCGATCGCCCCGCCCTCATCCTCCTCGCCGCACGCGTGGGCGCGACGCGTCTTATCGACAACACGGTTGTCATCCCGGATGGCGTACCCGCTCCTGAAGACGTCCGCGAGCTCTCAAACGCAGACGCCGCGAGCCTCCCTCTAACCAGCGACCACTGACCGCTGGTAAGATAGCGTTCGTCCCCGTCGAGAGGAGGAGATATGACCACGCTGTCTATAACCGCGGCCGCTCCCCCGGACCAACAGCGCGCCGTCGCGACCATCGTCACGGCCTTCACATCCGACCCGGTCTCCCGCTGGGTGCTGCCCGAGCCTCATCAATATCTTACCTACTTCATCGAGTTCGTCCCGCTCATGGCTGCCGGCACGTTCGATCACGGCGGAGCCTACTGCACCGATGATTTTGGAGCAGCTTCTCTATGGCTCCCGCCGAACGTTCATTCAGACTTTGAAGCTATGGCCGAGCTGGCCCAGAGAGCCGTCGCCGAACGCGATCAAGAAAAAGTCTTCGCCTTCATGGGCCAGATGGGCGAATATCATCCGACCGAGCCGCATTGGTACCTGCCGTTCATTGGAGTCGATCCACTTCGTCAGGGCGAGGGCTTAGGCTCAGCGCTGCTCAAACATGCGCTCCAGAATTGTGACCGCGATAAATTGCCCGCCTACTTGGAGGCGACCAGTCCGGGAAGCCGCAGGCTATACGAACGACATGGCTTCGAAGCGATCGGCGAAATCCAGACAGCAGACTCGCCGCCTCTCTGGCCGATGCTCCGAAAGCCGCGCTGACTTCTGCGCGCCACGGCGTCCCTACTCGCCGCGGTGGACTACGTGCTCCATCCGCTCGGGCAGCGACTTCAGCCGCTCGCGTAGAAATGAAGGGAACAGTCGCACGTCCTCCAGCTTCTCCACGTCATACCACTCCAACGGGAACTTGATCCCTATCTCCGGCTCGACACCCCAGTGCGGTCCGTCGCTCGCCAGAAAGCGAGACCCCTCAGCGAGCGAGACCAGAAAATACAGTCCGATTTCGTGCCACGTCATGCCCGCGTGCGCGAAGAAGTTCTCGACCAACCACAGCAGCCGCTCCACCTGCACTTCTTCCTCCAACTCTTCCCGCATTTCCCGAGCGATGCACTCCAGCGCCGTCTCCCCGTGCTCCACCCGCCCACCCGGCAAGCAATAGAACGGCGTCTCGGACGTGTCCGGGCCCTCCTCGACCAGCTGGATCAGCACCCGCCCGCGATCGACGATTACTGCCGCCACCCGGTAGCAGAACCGCTGCTCACCACGGTCAAACACGAGCATGGGACGAGCATACCGCAACGCGGCTGCAATGCTCATCCGTTAATCCGTTCCCTATCCGTTGACAGACCATCCGTTCGTGGGCCGTGCTAAACTAGCCGCGATGGGTGGGCACTCTCACTGGTCGCAGATCAAGCGCCAGAAGGGCGGCAATGACGCCAAGCGCGGCAACCTCTTCACGAAACTCTCTCGCGAGATAACGGTCTCAGCCCGAGAAGGCGGAGGCGACCCCGCCATGAACCCCCGGTTGCGTCTGGCGATCGACAAGGCGCGCTACGAGAACATGCCTGCGGACACCATCAAACGCGCGATCGAGCGCGGTTCGGGCGGCGGCGACGCGGCCAATCTCCAGGAGATCATGTTTGAGGGCTATGGCCCCGGCGGCGTCGCCATTCTCGTCCAGACCCTGACGGACAACAGAAACCGCACGGTTTCGGACCTGCGCACTACCTTCACCCGAGGAGGCGGGGCGCTGGGCGAATCCGGCAGCGTAGCCTGGCAGTTCGATAACAAAGGGCTAATCGGCCTTGAGGCGAAGCATACCGACCCGGACGAAATCGCCCTTGTAGCGATCGACGCCGGCGCCGAGGACGTACGCGTAAGCGACGGCTTCGTCGAGGTCTACACCGGCCCGACGGACCTTGATCGCGTCCGCCGTCAGCTCGCCGATTCGGGCATGACTATCGCCTCAGCGGAGCTGTCGATGCTACCCAAGACCACGACCCCGCTGGACGACAAGGTCGCCACGCAGGCCCTCAGGCTTCTCGACCAGATCGAGGAGCTTGACGACGTCCAGAAGGTCTACTCCAACGCCGAATTCCCCGACTCCGTCCTTATGGAGTACGCCGCCGGCTAGTGCCTACCTCCGCCGTTGCGCTGATCCGTACGGACAGAGCTTCAGCTCTGTCCGCCTACATCCCGAATGCGCACCAGCGATTGCTACCGGCTGACCTCACGCATCGAACCACGCATCCGGGGGTCAGGCTGTCGACGGGCACACGCGATCGCGTGCTTCGGACGCCGCTTAACATCTCGGCCGCGGGTAAAGCAAGACGATTCAGCCTGACTGGGCTTGGCATGAGATGAGCGCCGTCATCACTATCCTCGGCGTAGACCCCGCCCTCACCTGTACCGGATACGGCCTCGTCCGCGTAGACGGCAACCGCTACGAAGCCATCGACTTCGGAACCGTCGCCCCGCCCGCGCAGGCGCCCATCGCCGAGCGCCTTCTCCGCATCCACGAAGCCCTTTCGGATGTCATCCGTGATGCCCGCCCGGATGAAGTGGCCGTCGAAGACTTCATCGTCGGCCACGTCCGCGCCGCCGTCGCCGTCGGCGAAGCGCGCGCGGTCGCGCTCCTCGCCGCGGCGCAGGCCGGCCTTCCGGCCGTCCTCTACAAGCCGAGCGAAGTCAAGCAGTTCGTCACCTCGTATGGCCGCGGCGGCAAGGGTCAAGTCGCCCTTATGGTCCAGGCACTCCTCAATCTCGAGGAACCCCCTGAGCCCGCGGACGCCGCCGACGCGCTGGCCGTCGCCCTCTGCCACGCGCTTAAACGGTCAGCGATCGGCTATCAGCAATCAGTAGTCAGCTCGGCGAGGCGGCTTTGAACCGGGTTCGTCCCTCCCCATTTTCCATTTCCCATTTCTCATTTCCACTATGATCGCCCGTATTCACGGCGAAATTGCCGGTCGAAACCCCGACTCCCTTATCGTCGATGTGAACGGCGTCGGCTACCTCGTTTATGCCCCTGCCGGAGTGATCGCGAGGGCCAAAAACGGCGCCGAGGTCACTCTCCACACATGTCTCGTCGTGCGCGAGGACGCGATGACGCTCTACGGTTTCGCCGATGTCCAGGAGCAGCGCCTCTTCCAGACACTCATCGCCGTCAACGGCGTCGGCCCAAAGGTCGCGCTTGCCCTTCTCTCGATCCTCAAGGCAGACGAACTCTCCTACGCGATCGCTTCCGGCAACGCGGCCGCGCTCGCCCGCGCTCCCGGAGTCGGCCAGAAGCTCGCCTCCCGTATCGTCCTCGACCTTCGCGACAAGCTAACCACGGCGGCGCCCATCGGCGTGCCGGGCGTCGAGTCCGAGGAAGTCGTCGCGGCTCTTATGGGCCTCGGCTACTCGCAGGCCGAAGCGGCAGACGCTGTCGCGCGCAGCGACTTGCCCGCCGACGCGCCGATCGAGGAGAAGGTCCGCCTCGCCCTCGCCCACTTCGCGCGCGCCCGCGCCGACTAAGATGGGCGTCCCATTCCGTTCGTGCTGAGCCGGTCGAAGCATCGCATCGCTCGCCAGCGAAGGTTGAGTTTATCGAGACTGAAGCGCGCTGGCCGAGATTGCCTGCTACGATAGCCGACCATGGAACCACTCACGGCGGAAGAGCTCGCCGCCCTCCGCGCGATCAGCACTCCGACGGTCTGCAACGCCGTCGAGACGTTTGACGTTCGCCCGCGGAACCAGGGTTTCATGGACTCAACGATCACCTGCCGTTTTCCCGAGCTGGGCCCGGCTATCGGCTATGCTGTCACAGCGAAGATCAGCGCGGCCGAACCGCCCGGCGTCGAGATGCCGCATGCGGAAGTCTGGGCCGAGTTCGCTCGTTTACCGAAGCCCTGGCTGGTCGTAATCGAGGACCTCGAGTACCCGAATCCGGTCGGCTCCTTTTGGGGCGAGGTGAATGCCAGCGTGTACAAGGCGCTTGGTGCCGTAGGGACCGTGACGAATGGCGGCGTGCGCGACCTGCCTGAAGTCCGGCCGACCGGGTTCCAGTTCTTCTCATCCTGCGTGCTTGTTTCCCACGCCTACGTTCACGTCGTCGAGTATGGCGGCCCGGTCGCTGTCGGCGGCCTAACCGTTCGTCCGGGCGACCTGCTCCACGGCGACGAGCACGGCGTCACAAGCATTCCACTCGAGATCGCCCGCGACATCCCGCAAGCCTCGCAGGCCATCGAAATGGCCGAACGTCGGCTGATCGACTACGCGCGCTCGCCCGCCTGCACGCCGGAACGCCTCGCAGACATGTACGCCAGGGTGGACTAGGCCCAGCGGCTTTACTGATTCCTGGGTTGCCCTTAACTAAAAATATTGCCTCCAGGACACAAGGCCACGGTCCTCCGAACGGTCTCAATAGGCGACCGGTGCAAGACAAGGAGGCTGTATTGATGGACATCACAAAGGCGCGTTGCCGCGCTCATTCGTTCCCGTTTCTGCTCGGCTTATCGGCGTTTGTAGCCGCCGTCCTTACGTTCGGTGCTCACATCGCTGCGGCCCAGACCGCCGATACGGACGGCGACGGCTACGCGGACGGTGTGGAACAGCAGCTCGGCTCCGATCCCAACGACCCCGAAAGCACCCCGGAGAGCTTCACCCTGCTGTGGACTTGCACCGACGGCAACGATAACGACCGGGACGGAAAGCGGGACTTCAATGACCCGGGGTGCCGTAATACGGCGCCCGGATCGACCCCCGCTCCGACTGCAACGCCCGCGCCGAACGGGCCCTCGGACTCGGGTGCAAGTCCCGGCGGGAACGGCTCCGGTTCAGATGGCGTGTCCACGGACGGTTCGTCAGACGGCGGCGGTAATGCCGTGCTGGAGGGTGCAGGCGCCCCTATCGCGGGGACCTCCGGCAGCGGAGCGGGTCCAGGTGCCGCGAGTCAGACTGGCACCGATGCCGGCCAGAATTCGGGCGACACAACAGGCGCGAACAGCGACAAGTCCACGGATGTGGGCGCCGCTCCCGGGACCGATACCGCCCCAAGGGACACGACCGCTGACGACGGGGGCGGCTTCCCCTGGAAGATTTCGCTGTTCATCCTCCTGCTTCTGTTGATCGCCGGCCTCATCGCCGCCGGTGCCCTAGCGGCGCGGTCGCGTCGCCTGGCGGCCCGGAACAGGTACTAGGGGGCCAGCTTTTGGTGGCGTGGGTGTCTGCTACGTCGGGCACCCATGCCGCTTAGAGCGTCGGGCCCGTTCGCCCCGGGTGCTGCTTTCAGATGCTACCGTTCGCCCCGAGTGACTTCATTCTGATAGACTGTCCGACGTCGCTGGGTGTTCTCACTATCAATGCCCTTGTTGCCGCTAATGAGGTCCTCGTGCCCGCCGAATGTAGCTTCCTTGCCTTCCGCGGACTCAGCGGTCTCCTTGCCACCATCAAGGGGATCCAGGAGCGATTCAATCCCGGGCTCCGGATCACCGCCATATTGCCGGTCAAAGTGCCGCGAACAGTTCATGCCCGCGAGGCTCTTGACGAACTCCGCCGCATCTGCGGGCGACTCGTCAGCGACATCATCGTTCCCCAGCGAGTGAAGGTGGCTGACGCCCTTATCACCGGCCAATCAATTTTGGAATTCGATCCAAGGAGCGACGCCGCCGAGGCGTTTCGCCGGATAACGGAGGTGATCGACCATGCCCAAGAGGGTGTCGATGAAGGGCCGGGGGCTAGAGGCCGTCTACGGAGCGTTTGAAGCCGCACCAGTACGCCGCCGTGCCAGTACGGAGGCGTACCTCCAGCCTGGTACGCCAGAACAACAGCAGAACGACCCAGCCCTGTTGAAAGCAACGTTTTATCTTGATCGCGACACTATTGAGCTGCTCGAGAGCCTGTGGCTCGATGAACGTAGAAGGGGACATAGAGGCCGCAGCAAGAGCGCGTTGGTACGGGTAGCTATTCGCCTCCTGGCCGAGCGTGAGGGGTCGTAAGGGACGCTCGGGCGGCCACGGCCGGTAGACTGGTATGACAGCATACTTACACACAACCGCACCTGCAAAAACTCGTGCCCGTGGGCTGTCCGCCGGCCGGACGGGGGGCGGATCGCCTAGTAGACGATTGGCCGGGTATACGGCGCGCTAAGCGACGCAAGTAATAGTTCGCTGGACGCCGTCGATCGCCGGGATCTTGTTCGTGAAGAATCGAGCCAGCTGATCGAGATCGCTAGCTTCCAGGATAACTATAGAGTCGTACGGCCCCGTGACCACGTCGGCCGAAACCAGCTTGATGTCGTCGGAGGCTAAACTGCGAATCCCGCTAACAATGGAGTTGGCCATACCAACCGCTGCTTCAACGAGGACGTAGGCTCGCATGCTCTCTCACCAATAACCTGCGACGTCTTTTACCATCTTAGCATCGCCAACAATGCACCCGGAGTCGGTCTTGCCACTAGCCCCGTTGGCCAAACACTACGAGTCGCCGCAAAGGAGACCTACCCCCTATACGCTGCCGTGGCTGTCAGCCAAAGCGCGTTGCCTTAGAGCGGGGTCCTGCTTGAAGACGGGACCCGCGAGGCACTAAGCGGCAGGTCATCCGCGGGGTCCTGCTTGAAGACGGGACCCGCGAGGCACTAAGCGGCAGGTCATCCGCCGGTAGACGTCCTCGAATCGTTCGGCAATCCGCGACCATCCGTAATCGGTGACTACAGTTGCGCGAGCGTTGCGGCCTCGCCGCCGCCTCTCCGCCTGATTTGAAATTGACTCGATTATGACCCGCGTCAATGACATGGGGTCGTCCTCTTCACAGAACCAACCGTTTGGCTTGTCGCCGTCTGCGACAACGAAGCTCAGAGGCCCTCCGCTACGGCTGGCAATTATAGGAGCGCCACTCGCCATCGCCTCCAAGAAGACCAGGCCGAACGGCTCGTTCTCAGAAGGCGCGACGAACACATCGGCTATGTTCAAGACCTCCGCCAGCTCCTCATGGGGCA
>WNGD01009479.1_pt1 | contig 14101 bp, 11 predicted proteins | sample 5400671 | NCBI WGS metagenome assembly WNGD01 (sample SAMN13153369, study PRJNA577476) | soil metagenome | isolation source: 40 cm soil or saprolite under grassland replicate 2 | place: USA:California | collected 2016-06-15
CTATTCCACACAGCTGGCGATGAGCGATGCGGCACGCGCGCACGCCCAAAGCGAGCACGACGTCGGAGACGTTGCAGAGAGCTACGCGGCCGCGCTCGAAGAGGCAGCCGGCGGGACGAGGGTTGCCGACGCGGTCGTCGCCGAGGTCGCGCAGGCCGCAGCCGAGATCGGCATCGAGCCAGGGACGCCGTTCGCCGCGGAGCTTGCCGGCCGGCTGGATGACGTCGGGCTCGCACGAAATGGCCGGCCGGAGCCGGCGGGTCCGCCGACCCCGAGCCGGTTTGCCCGCGTCCCGATCTGGGCGTGGCTCGGCGGGCTTGTCGTGCTCTCGGCTGTCTTCCGCTACGGGTTGTCCCGCCGCGTCGTCGCACCGTGGATCATGGTTGACGAGCTCATCTACTCGGAGCTCGCCAAGAGCTTCGCGCAGTCCGGTCATTTCCTCATTCGCGACGTGCATCACGGCGCCTACGGCGTCGTGTATCCGCTGCTGATCGCGCCGGCCTGGCGCGCCTTCGGCGCAGTGACGGACGCCTACGCCGCAGCGAAGACGATCGGGTCCGTGCTGATGTCGTTGACTGCGATCCCGGTGTACTTTCTCGCGCGGCGAGTTCTGGCGCCGATGCCTTCGCTGCTCGCGGCGCTCTTGGCCGTCGCCGTGCCGTCCCTCATGTACACGGGCACGCTGATGACGGAGACGGTCTTCTATCCGCTCTTTGCCTGCGTTGCGCTCGCGCTCGTGCTCGCTCTCGAACGGCCGACGATTCAAAGGCAGCTCGTGCTGCTCGCGCTTTGCCTGCTCGCCTTTCTGACGCGCTCCCAGGCGATCGTGCTCATCCCTGCCGTGGCGACGGCACCGCTTCTCCTGGCATGGCTCGACCACCGCCGGCTCCGGATGCTCGCCGACTTTCGTGTTCTGTACGGCGCGCTGGCCGCAGCAATCGTGGGCGTACTTGCCGTCCAACTCGCCCGTGGCCACTCCCCGTTCGACGTGCTGGGGAGCTACAGCGTGACCGGCCATGCGACCTACCGGCCCGACCAGGTGCTCAAGTGGGTCCTCTTCCACGTCGCCGAGCTCGACCTCTACCTCGGCATCGCGCCCTTTGCGGCGCTGCTGCTCCTCGCGTTCATCGCTCGCTCTCTCGACCGTCCGCTCCGCATCTTCCTCGCGGCCGCATTACCGCTGACCGCGTGGCTGCTGCTCGAGGTCGCCGCCTTCGCGTCGGCCCTCTCGCCGCGCATCCAGGAGCGAAACCTCTTCTACGTCGCACCGCTGTTCTTCATCGCCCTCCTCGCGTGGATCGAACGCGGGATGCCCAGGTCACCGCGCGCGGCCGCCGCCGCGGCAGTGCTCGCCGCAGCTCTGCCGGGCGCCATCCCGTATCACAGCCTCATCGACACCTCCGCCGAATCGGACACGCTCGCCTTGTTACCGCTCTGGTGGCTTCAGGAGACGATCGTCGGACTTGACACGATCCCGGTGGTGGTCGTCGCGGCGGCCGCCGCGATCGGTCTCCTCTTCTTCTCCATCTCGGCGCGTTACGCGCTCGTTTTACCGGCGGTCGTCCTCCTCTGGTTCGCGTTCGCGACGGAGCGAATCGAGCGCTTCGATCACGGCTTCCCAAAGGCATCGGTCGGTGCGCTGTACCAGGGCATCACGGCGCCGAGGCGTGACTGGGTCGACGCCGCGGTCGGTCGGCATGCCGATGTGGCTTTCGTCTTCTCCGGCAAGGATCCGACTCACCATCCGGACACGCTCTGGGAGAACGAGTTCTACAACCGCAGCATCGGTCCGGTGTACGACCTCCGTCAGCCGTCGATGGGCGGCCTGCCTGAGACCAAGGTCACTCAAAGACCCGACGGCGTCCTCCTCGCCCACGGACAGCCTGTTCGCAACGAGTACGTCCTGAGCGAAGAGAGCGTGCCGCTCGCCGGCGACGTCGTTGCGCGCGACAAGCTGAAGGGAATGGCCCTGAGGCGAACCGACGGGCTCGTGCGCATCGGCTATCGCGTGCGCGGCCTCTATCCCAACGACACGTGGTCCGGCAAACGCGTCACCTACACACGGCTTCGCTGCATGGGCGGCACGGTTACGGCGCAGCTGCGGCGCGACCCGAACCTCATCACCGGCTCACAGACCGTGCAGGCGGACACCAGGAGCGTGATCTTCTCCTCCAGCGACGACGCCACCCTCACGGTCCCGCTGCATCCGAGCAACGGCGTCTGCCGCGCCGTCTTCACGGTCAGTCCTACTGCCATCCCGGGCCCCGCAGACCCGCGCGTGCTCGGCGTGCACTTCCTCGCGTTCCGCTACCACGCTCCGTGAGGATCGCCTATGACGTCACGCCGCTCTCGCATCCGCGTACGGGCGTCGGCAACTACATCCTCGGCGCTTTGAAGGGCATGGTGGAGGCGGCGGACGGATCGCACGAGCTGGTCGCCTTTGGCCCGGTCAGCATCCGCGGGCGGAAGCTGCTGGACTCGACCTTGGCGCAACTCCCCGTCGAGCGGCGTCTCGCGACGGTGCCGTTCGCACACGCCTTGCGGACCGCCTGGAGCCGGCTCGGGCGGCCACCCGCTGAACGCTTCCTCGGTCAGGCGGACGTGCTGCACTTCACGGACTGGATGATCCCGCCGGGACGACCTCGCGTACGTGCAACGATGATCCACGACCTCGGTCCGCTGCGGTACCCGGAACGGCTACACCCGCGAACGGTGCGCATGCACACGGCGACCGCTCGGGCGGCGGCGAGTTGCGACGTCGTCTTCACGAACGCGGAGTACACGGCGACCGACGTCGTCGAGCGGCTTGGGATTCCGCGAGACCGCATTCACGTCGCGTACCCAGGGGTCGACAGTCGCTACCGGCCCGACGGCGATCGGTACGAAGCCGGGCGGCCATACATCTTCACGACTGCGACCGAGGACTGGCGCAAGAACCGCGGAGTGGTCGAGGCCGCACTCACGCTGCGCGGTAACGACCTCGCATTGGTCTCTCTCGGGACCACCGGCCGCGGCTACGTCACCGACGATGAGCTGCCCGCCTTCTATCGCGGCGCGGAGGTCTTCGCGTATCCGTCGCGTTTCGAGGGCTTCGGCATTCCGATCATCGAGGCGATGGCGTGCGGCGTTCCCTGCGTCGTCTCTTCACATCCGTCGTTGGACGAAGCTTGCGGAGGCGCCGCCGTCCGCGCGGATCCGGAGAGCCCGGAGGCCTTTGCCGAGGCGATCGGCCGAGCGCTGGCCGAGCGTGACCTGCTCGTCGCGCGTGGCCTCCTCCACGCAGGTCACTTCAGCTGGCTCGAAACGGGCCGCGTTCACCTGCGGAGCTACGCTGACGCGCTGTGATGCGCGTCGCGATCGACGTCTCCCCGCTCGCTCAGACGCGTGCAGGCACCGCTCGATATCTGAAGGGGCTGATCGTCGAGCTCGGGCGGCGCGACGACGTCACCGTTTCGACTCGCTCGTTCGGTGGCACAGGCCGTCTGTCGACGCTTGCGCGCGACGGGGTCTGGTACCCGTTGCTGCTCGGACGGGAAGGCGCCGCTGACGTCCTGCACTGTCCCACGTACCGCGGCCCTCTGCGCTCGCGTGTGCCGCTCGTCGTCACCGTGCACGACCTCGCGGTGCTCCGGCACCCGGAAGCGTTCAACCGCTGGACGCGCACGTACAGTCCGCGCGTCGTACCCGCCGTCCTTCGCGTGGCGCGACGTGTGATCGCGGTGTCCGACTTCACGCGCCGCGAGCTCGTCGAGCTGCTCGGAGTGCCGGACGAGAAGATCCGTGTCGTCCCGAATGCGGTCGGCGACGAGTTCACACGAGAGGGCCCCGCGGAGGCCGGCGACTACGTCCTTGCGGTCGGAACGCTCGAACCGCGCAAGAACCTCGATCGGCTCGTGGAAGCGGTCGGCAAGACGGACCGTGAGCTGCGTGTCGTCGGCGCCCGGGGGTGGGGCGGCGTCGAAGTCCGAGGAAACGGCGTCCGCTGGCTCGGCGAGGTCGACGACGCAGAGCTCGCCCGCCTTTACCGGGGCGCGGCCTGTGTCGCGTACCCGTCGCTCTACGAAGGCTTCGGGATCCCGGTCTTGGAGGCGATGGCCTGCGGCACGCCCGTGGTCACCACCCGCGGGACCGCCATGGAGGAAGTCGCGGACGGAGCGGCCGTTCTCGTCGATGCACGCGATCCTGCGGAGATCGCGGCCGGCATCGAACGCGCGGCTACGGAGCGTGACACGCTCGTCCCGCGTGGGCTGGAACGAGCGCGCGCTTTCCGCTGGGATGCCGTGGCGGCGGCAACGGTCGAGGTGTACCGGGAGGCCGCAGCATGACGGACAAGCCGCTGGTGCTCATCGACGCAGACGTCCTCGGGCGCCGCCGCACCGGCGACGAGACGTACGTCACGCAGCTACTGCGTGAGCTGCCGGCGGTCGCCGCGGATCTCCGCATCGCCGCGGTGACGCGTGATCCGGAGCTCGTTCCCGACGGCGTCGAGCCGGTGCAGCTCTCGGCGCGCTCGCAGGAGCTGCGTATGGCAGTGACCCTTCCGCGCCTGCTGCGGCAGCTCCGGCCGGACGTCGCGCATTTCATCCACGCGTTGCCACTCCAGTGCCCGTGCCCGGCGGTCGTCACCGTGCAAGACCTCTCCTGGGAGCGCGATCCGAGCGTGTTCGGCTTCTGGGACCTCGCCACGTTCAAGGTCTTCGTCCGGCGCGCCGTTCGCAAGGCCGAGCGCGTCCTCGCGATCTCGGAGCGCACGAAGAACGACCTGATCGAGCTCTATGGGACGATGCCAGACAAGATCGTCGTCACGCCCCTCGCCCCCGATCCGGCCTTCGTGCCCGCCGGCGAGCACGATTCGTTCCTCCTCTTCGTCAGCGCGATCGAGCCGCGCAAGCAACCGCTGGCCGCGATCGACGCCGCGAATGCAGTCGGGCGCAAGCTCGTCGTGGTCGGGCCCCCTAAGGATCCAGCCCTCGCAGCCGAACTGACGCGTCGAGGTGCGGACGTCCGCGGGTACGTCGCGAAGGAAGAGCTCGTGCGCCTGTACCAGCAGGCTGCGTGCCTGCTCTTTCCGTCTCGCTACGAAGGTTTCGGGCTGCCGGTCGTCGAGGCGATGGCCTGCGGGACGCCGGTTGTCGCGGCCCCTGAAAAGGCGATGCAGGAAGTCGCCGGCGACGCGGCGATCTTCACAGAGGATCTCGCCGACGGCGTTCGCCGTGCGCTTGCGGAGCGGGTGCGACTTTCGGCGGCGGGCCTCGAGCGGGCCAAGTCGTTCACCTGGGGCGAAACCGCGCGGATCACCGCCGACGTCTATCGGAGCGTGCTCGCAGCATGAAAGTCTCGGGTGTGTTCGTCGTGACCGGCGAGTACGTCGTGATCTCCAACCCGGACGCAGTTGCCGATTCGGCCTGCGTTCCGGAGCTCGTCGAGTTCGCCGACGCGCATCCGCGCTGTGGCATCGCGGGCCCGAGGATGATCAATCCCGACGGCACCCTGCAGGCCTCGCGGCGGCGGTTTCCCACGGTCGGCGGGACGATCGTGAGAAGAACGCCGTTGCGCGCTCTCTTCCCGCCGTTGCGCTGGCAGCGGCGCCACTACGTCCTCGACGCTGCGGACGACCAGCCGCTGCAGGTGGACACCATGCTCGGGGCCTTTCTGCTCATGCGCCGCGCGCTGCTCGACGAGATTGACGGGTGGGACGCGGGCTACAAGCTCTACGTGGAAGACATCGATCTGAGCTACCGCGCGATGAAGGCCGGCTGGGAGCGTTGGTGGGTGCCGAGTGCGGTCGTCCACCACGAATACCAGGCCGTCATCGACAAGCATTTCTTCACGCGCCGGAACCTCTGGCACCTGCAAGCGATGCTTCGCTTCCTGCGCAAGCATCCCGAACGTCTCTTCGCGCTCCGATGACGCAGGAGAAATACGACGGACAGGCGGACCGCTGGTCCGAGACCGCGTATGCGGACGCGGCGACGTATCTGGCTCACCGCGCCGAGCTTGTGCTCTCGCTCGGCCCGCCGCTCGAGCGAGGCGATACGGTGCTGGATCTCGCCTGCGGCGACGGCGGTTTCGCGGATCACCTGCCAACTGTCCGCTACTCGGGCGTGGATGCAAGCACCGAAATGGTCAGAGCCGCGAAGCGGCGCGGCCGCGACGTCGTCCTCGGCGACCTCAACGACTATGCGCCACCGCGCCCGGTCGCGGCTACCACGTGCTTCCGGGCGGTCTACTACGCCGACGATCGCGCGGCGTTCTTCCACCGGGTCGCGGGGTACACCGAGCGGAAGTTCGTCTTCGACCTGAATCCGCGCCAGTACCGAGTCGAAGAGGTCCGGGCCGACTTGCGCGCGGCGGGGTTCGATCAAGTCGAACTCCGTCCGTTCCTCTCACCGCAACGCTTCCCGTTGCCGCGATCCGTGGCGAGCGCCCTGCATGCGGTCGAGCGGAGCGGCCCGGTGGCACGGCTCCTGTTGACGATGCGCTTCAGCTACTTGCTCGCCGCTTTCCGCGGCGGCAAGAACACGTAGCGCACCTGCGCTCCGAGGTGCCGGTTGTCGGTCTGGTCCGGTGACAGGTCCTTCGGTACGAAGGTCGGCGTGATCGACACTTCGACCCGGAAGCGAGGGCCGGGCGCTCGGAATTCCAGCGGAACCTGCTGCTTGCTGCGGATGTCGAAGTGCTTGATCTCGGTCGGCTTGCCGAGATGCGGCTGGTTGTCGTCGCCGATCACGATCGGGCCGATCGCGACCGTTGCGTGCCCCGTTGTCTCGTGCGCTCCTTGGGGTGGGCCGGACAAGACGACCCGGATGCGTCCTGCGCGGTCGTTCTCGGTCGCGTATCGAGTGTAGGCGCTGGACGAGCCCATCCACCCGTCCGGGTACACGTCGGTCTCCGCACCGCCCAGCCTGAGCGGCGGATCGATCTTGACGAGGCGCCACTTTTCGAGTCCCCCACCCGCGCGGTGGAGATGCGTCGCGACCGTCTTTCCGACGATTTCGATGCCTTGCTCCTCGATCACGTACGGATAGCCCCAGTCGCCGCAGCGACCCCGGCTGCACAGCACGCCGTCGGAGGCGCGAGGGTCCGGCGTCAGGAACGGCCCGGGCCCCTGCGCCGTCCCGTCGAGGCTCCAGACCGCCTTGATCGAGCGGTTCCAGAATTCGGAGAGCCATTCACCGTTCTGATCGGCCATCTGTTGTCCGATGTAGAGCGTCGGTGCCCCGTGGGTTACGTCGTCGACCCATGTGAACGGCGCGCGGAGGTTTTCCTCGAAGCGGTCCGAGGCCCGGTTCGATGCAGACGCGAAGGAGATCTCCGCTGTGAGGTTCCAGGCCACGACACCCGCCGCAACCGCGATGACGAGCCACGTCGCACCTCGTCCGACGAAGCGCGGCGCCAGCAGGAGCGCGATCGAAAGCCCGAGCAGCGCCAGTAGTCCGATCTTCGCACTCGTGGGATCGAGCTGGAGGTAGCGATTTCCCTGCTGCAGAATCGCCAGTCCTGGTGCGTTGTAAGAGAGATCCTGACCCATGTCGTAGGGCGTGGTCAGGATCAGAAGGAGGGCGAAGGCCGACGACGCTGCGAGTGCGATCGGATGGAGGCGGCGACGCTCGAGCCACAGCGCAGTTCCAGTGAACAGGAGCGGCGCCAGGTAGATGAGGTTGCGCTCGTACGTGTACGTTCCGAAGCTGATCGACACGTACGCCGCCTTCACGGCGGTGTACAGACCGAAGGTGACGATGGCGGCGAGCAAAACGCTGCGGAAGATGCTCAACTGCCTCTTCCCCGTTTCTCCAGGTGTGCGCCAGAGAGCAGCCAGCCCCGCGACAACGGGCAGCACGCCGAGGCCGATCGTCAATGCGCCGGCGGCACTCAAGCCGAGATCGAGCATCCGGTCCTTGGCGATGCGAGTCGTGTAATTCCATTCGAGCGAGCGGTGACCGAGCACGGCGCTGATCACCACGACAACACCGACGACGAGCGTCACGAAGCCCAGCCAATCCCGCGCGGTCCAGCTTCCCCGCCAACGTCTGACGTACTCGGATTGCCAGAACAGAAACGCTCCAGCGAGAAGAAACACCACCGGAATCATTGCGAGCTCTCCACGCACGAGCGGCGCGATCGCGGCTGCGAGCACCGCACCGCCGATCCACCAGCGAGACGGCGTGATCAGCGCGCGCAGGATCAGGTAGAGCGCCAGCGTCGAATAGAAGTACGCAAACGGCTCCTCGACGATCATCGACGAGTACGCGACCGCCGGAATCGCCGCCGACGCCGCTGCAACGAAGAGCGCCGGCCTACGGCCGACGAACAGGCGTGCGATCGCGTAAGCGGGAAAGACGGTCGCAGTCGCCACGATCACCGTGATGTACTTGACGGTCGCGTAGGCGGAGTGGAGGTTGTCGATGAGCCACGCGGGCGCGAGCACGTACGTCCAGAGCGTCGTGAAGGAGTAAGGCGCTCCGCGGCGCGCAGCGTGGCCGGTATCGGCGATCGCGCGTGAAAGCTGCGTCAGCTCGAGCTCGTCGCCGAAGAGCCACGGCGTCTTGTGGGCCCACGCCTGGATCATGTAGACGATCGTCAGCCAGAGGAAGATGCTCAGCAGAGGTACGGCCGCCAGAAGCCGGTCCGCAAGCGTGCGCTCAGCCGACGTTGTCCGCGCGGTCACGACAGCCATCGGCGCGAGTCAGTCAGCGGTTGCGCCGAGAACGGCGCGAGGATCGAGGTCGGTGTGGCGACGGACGAAACGGCACGGCACCTGTGCGAGCGCGCAGGCGTCGATGACCAGGCCGAGCCGTTCTCGCGGCGCGTCGGGGATCGTGACGAGCACGGTGTCGGGCCGCACGCGCGAGAGGATCCCTTCGATCTCGCCGGTCCCGCCGAGCACGGGCACGCCCTGCAGGCGTCGGCGCGACAGCCGCGCGTCATCGTCGACGAAACCGACCACCTGCTCGCCCGCAGTCTCCCGCAACTCCCGCAACAGGCTACGGCCCCCGCGACCCGCTCCGACGATCAGCGTGCGGTGACGGGCGCCGCGTCCCGTGAGTGCGGAGACACCGCGCACGAACGCGCGCTCCCAGAAGCGCGAGGCGCCGATCAGGATCGTGCAGACCAGCGCGTCGATGATGAAGACGCTGCGCGGGAACGGACCCCAGACCTGCGTGGCGTCGAGGATCAGATACGCGACCACCTCGGATACCACTACCGCCGCCACGATGCTGGCCGCGTCGCGTGCGCCGGCGTACCGCCAGACGCCGCGGTAGAGGCCGAAGGGGATGAACGCCAGGTAGCGGACGGCGAGCACGCCACTGATCGAGACGAGGAAGATGTGCCGCTGGTAGGGGGTGCCGCTGCCCTGTAGCCGCAGGTAGTACGCAACGGCGAAGGAAGCGGTGATGAGCGCGAAGTCGACCAGCGACTCGACGAGCCGCCGCGGATTCGCGACGAACGTGCGCAACCAGCCACGGTCACCGGTGAACCCCGGCGCCCGCTCCACGTCGGAGAGGACGCTCGCAAACTGAACGAGGAGTGCGAACGTGAGCAACACACCGATCAATGTCACCCACGCGTTGTCGAGCACGGCGTAGAAGAGGCTCGTCGTCCCGAGCGCCGCGGAGATCACCGCCAGCAGGACGACGGCACGCTTCTCAGAGAGACCGTGATAGACGAGGCGGTGTGAGGTGTGGTCGCGCCCACCCTGGTAGACCGGGCGCCCGTCGAGCAGGCGTACGATCGTGACGAGGGTCGTATCGAGGATCGGTACGGCGAGCACCAGGATCGGCAGCAGCAGGGTTGCGACGGTCGTGCCCGCCACCTTCCAGCTGGCGGTCAGGCCGAGCGCGCCCAGGGCGAAGCCCAGCGGCTGGCTGCCCGAGTCGCCCATGAAGACCGCGGCCGCCTTGCCGCGGCGCAGGTTGAAGGGAAGGAAGCCGGCGCAGGCGAGCGCGAGTGCGAGTGCCAGCACCAGCACCGCGTGATTCTTGTGCATGGTGACGGCGTCGACGGCGAAGAACACCGCGGCGATCCCGGCCAGCGTTGCTGCGAGCCCGTCCATGTTGTCGAGCAGGTTGAACGCGTTCGTCAGACCGACGAGCCACAACAGTGCGACGACACCTGCCAGGAAGTCGTTCGAGATGAGGCCGGAGATCGTCAGCCCGCTGAAGATCACCAGGGCGGCCGCCGCCAACTGCGCCGCGAGCTTCGGGATGGGCCCAAGCGAATAGAGGTCATCCAACAGCCCGGCGACGAAGAGGATTGTGCAGCCGCCGAGAATCGCCAGCAGCTCGCGATTCGCCGGTGCTGCGTCCACGGCGACTGCGACCCCGACTCCGACGAGGAGGCCGGCGAAGATCCCGATCCCGCCGAACATCGGCGTCGTTCGCTCGTGCCAGCGATCCTCACGTGGAGCCGACGCAAATCGGGTGACGAGCTGGGTGCGAAGCAGCAGCCAGATCGCCGCGGCCGCGGCTGGAAATGCAGCGATCGCCGCGAGCGCCTTCACGGAGCTGAAGCGTAACGAAGGGCTGTAAGCGCCATGTGAGGCCACCTCTAGACTAGGCCGCGCCCATGACGACGGTATACGGGGATCTCGTCCGCTACCGCGAGCTGTTCGGGAACCTCTTTCGCCGGGACGTCCAGGCGAAATACCGGGGCTCGCTCCTCGGCCTGGCCTGGACGCTCGCGAATCCCGTCCTCCTCATGGCGGTCTACCTGCTCGTGTTCTCGGTGCTGTGGAAGACCCCGTTCGGGTCGCAGGGCCACTACGCGCTCTTCTTGCTCGTCGGACTGTCGGCATGGATCTTCTTCGCCACGTCGGTGCAGTCGGCATCCAGGTCGATGCTGGACAACGCCAATCTCATTCGAAAGACGCGTTTCCCGCGCCAGCTGTTGCCGCTGTCGATCGTCGCGACGCACCTGATCAGCTTCGGCGTCATGCTCGTCGTCCTGCTCGCAGTGAATTTCGCACTCCTGCCGCGCGTGCGAGCGACGGAATGGCTTGCGTTGCCGCTGGGGTTCGCCGTTGTTGCGTTCGCGTGCGGCCTCGCGCTTGCCGTCGCGTCGCTGAACGTGTTGTTCCGCGACATCGAGTTCCTCGTGTCGGCGCTGCTGCTGCCGCTCTTCTTCCTGACGCCTGTGCTCTATCCGCTCAACGATCCGCAGATCGCCCGGCGCGCCTGGGTCGTCGACGTCATCCACTGGGGCAATCCGCTCTCACCGCCGATCGAGGCGCTTCGGGATCCGTTGTTCTACGGCCGCCTGCCCGGGCTCGGCGACACGATCTATAGCGTCGTTGCGGCCTTCCTCGCGCTTGGGCTTGGCGCGTTCGTCTTCACCCGCGTCGACGACCAGATCGCAGTCGAAGTCTGATCCGAGCGTCGTAGAGCCAGGGCTCGTCGCCTTCGGGCTGCCACGCCGGCAGGCCCGCGATCTCCATGTTCGGTTCGAGCGGAGGAAGCAGGGAAGGCAGGACCAGTGGATGCGCGAATGCGGGATTGCGTCCGCCGCCCGGCTGGTACGGCTCGAGCTCTCCCGGCGGCCTTCGTGTCTCGATCGAGCCGCCCACCGCCGCGTAGCCCTCCATGTGTGCGGCATAGACCCGTTCCTCCCAATCGGGGTCGAGGTCGGCGTTGGGCGGCAGGTGTGCACGTGCAGCGCTCGCGTCTCGAGGCGCGACCTCGACGTCGAGGTGCGGCGAGAAGTTGCCGAGCTCGGCGAGCCAGAAGCGCTGCTCGTCGACGAGATCGAAGGCGAGGCGGTAGCGGCCGGGCGGGATCGGCCCGCGAAGCTCGAGCTCTCGTTCGATGCGTTCGCCCGGGAGTGCGCTCACCGCGCAGCGGAGCCCGTCCCACAGGATCGGGTTGTCCCGTTCGTCGAGCCAGTGATAAGAGAGGTTGAGGCCGCGCCACGGGGCTGTGCCCGCGTTCTCGAGCTGAACTCGTGCGCCGGTCAGCGTCCCGGCCTGCGCCGGCTCGAGCTCGTAGCCGAGCCAACGCACGGCGAGCGGACCGGCAGGAACGTGATGGTCGCCGACTGCTTTCAGAGCCGGACTAGCCTACGTGGCGTGGAGCCGCTTCTCGTCAGGGCGTGCCGCCTCGAGCTCGTCGAGCGCACGCCGGTCTGGTTCATGCGCCAGGCCGGCCGTTCGCTGCCGGAATATCGCGAGCTGCGGAACCGCTACGGGCTCTTCGACATCGTCGCGCAGCCGGAGCTCTGCGCCGAGGTGACGCTGCAGCCCGTTCGCCGTCACGACGTCGACGCGGCGGTGATGTTCACCGACATCATGTTCCCCGTTCTCGGCATGGGAATCGAGGTCGAGCTGGTGGAGAACGTCGGTCCGCTGATCTCCAAGCCGATTCGCACGCGCGCGGACGTCGATCGCCTTGTCGTGCCTGAGCCGGAGGCATCCGTGCCGACGATTCTCGAGGCGGTGCAGCTGGTGCGTGCAGCTCTTCGCGACGACCAGGCCGTCATCGGCTTCTGCGGCGGCCCGTTCACGGTCGCCGGGTACTTGATCGAGGGCAAGCCGAGCCGGGAGTTCACGACCGTCAAGGAAATGATGTATCGCGAGCCCGAGACCTGGCATGCCCTGATGAACAAGCTCGCGGACACGTTCGAGCGGTACGTCGCTGCAAAGGCGCGCGCCGGAGCCGACGTCATCCAGGTCTTCGACTCCTGGGTCGGTGCGCTGTCGCCTTCGGATTACGAGGAGTTCGTTGCCCCGTACTCGGCGCGCATATTCGCTGCCGTCGGCGTCCCGACGATTCATTTCGGCACCGGCACGGCGACCTTGCTGTCGTCGATGGCCGCTGCGGGCGGGGACGTGATCGGCCTCGACTGGCGCGTCCCGCTCGATCGAGGGTGGGCAGAGGTGGGCGACGGCCGGGGCGTGCAGGGCAACCTCGATCCGGCCGTCCTGCTCGGCCCGTGGGAGCGAATCGAGTCCGAGGCGCGCGCTATTCTCGCGCGTGCCGGAGGGCGGCCGGGTCATGTATTCAACCTTGGGCACGGTGTGCCACCTAATGCAGACCCGGCCGTTCTCGGGCGGCTGACGCAATTCGTGCACGAGGCGACGGTGGAAGCGCGCGTGTGAAGGCGGCGGTCGTGCTGATGGCGTACGGGTCGCCGGAGCGGTTGGCCGACGTCCCTGCGTACTACGCCGACATCCGCGGCGGGCGTCCCATTCCTCCGGCGGTGCTGCAGGACCTCGTCGAGCGCTATCGTCGGCTCGGGATCGAGGACGAGTCGCCGCTCAATGCGATCACCGCCGAGACCCGTGCGGCACTCGAGCGCAAGCTCGGTGACGTGCCCGTCTTCACGGGGATGAAGCACTGGACACCGCACATCGCCGAGGCCGCAGAAGCCGCGGTTGCAAGCGGCGCGGACACGGTCGTCGGACTGGTGCTGGCGCCGCACTACTCGTCGATGTCCATCGCGGGCTACCGCCAACAGTTGGAACGCGGGCTCGGCGGCCGAGTGGAGCTCGCGTTCATCGAGAGCTGGCACGACGAGCCAGGCTTCGTCGACCTGCTCGCGGAGCGTCTGCGTGGAACGGACGCGCACGTCGTCTTCACGGCCCACTCTTTGCCCGCGCGGATCCTCGTAGCCGGCGACCCCTACAAGGACCAGCTGCTCGAAACGTCGCAGCTGGTCGCAGAGCGCGCAGCGCTCGAGACATGGTCGTTCTCCTTCCAGAGCGAGTCTCAGACGGGCGAACCCTGGCTCGGGCCGGACATCCTCGACCATCTGCGGGAACTCCACGGCCGGGGCGTTCGTGAGGTCCTGGTCTGCCCGGTCGGGTTCGTCGCCGACCATCTCGAGATCCGCTGGGACCTCGACCACGAGGCGGCGGAGCTGGCCGGAGAGCTCGGTATCGGCTTTCGAAGGATCGAGATGCCGAACGCCGATCCGGCGTTCGTGCAGGTGCTCGCCGCTCTGGTGCGACGGGTGCTCGCGGTACCCTCGGAAGCGTGATTCAACCGGGCGAGATCGCCGCCGAGCATGCCTCGCGGCACTTCAAGGTCTACCCGCGCGAGGCGCGGCGGCTGAAGGACGTCGTCGTCGCGCGCCGCCGGTCGCAGCCCGCGGAGGTGCGGGCCCTTCG
>WNGD01006681.1_pt1 | contig 14088 bp, 12 predicted proteins | sample 5400671 | NCBI WGS metagenome assembly WNGD01 (sample SAMN13153369, study PRJNA577476) | soil metagenome | isolation source: 40 cm soil or saprolite under grassland replicate 2 | place: USA:California | collected 2016-06-15
GCCTTTCACGCTCAGCGTCAGCTTGCGAAAGCGCGCGTGCGGGTCGGTCCGAAGGTAGAGCGTTCCCGTCGTCGGCGTCTGGATCCAGACCCTGTAGACGAGGCGGTCGCCAGGGGCGACAAGGCGGCTGAAGGTCTGCTGCCGCCCGGCGGTGAAGGGCGCGTCCGAACTTGCAGACGCCGAGACCGCGCCGAAGTCGCGGACGAAGGCGTCCTGGGCTGCGTAATCGGAGGGGACGGGAACCAGGTTCCTCGCAAAGGACGTGAAGGCGAGGAAGCGGCCGCCCGCGCCGAACCCGGCCGGAGGGCCGCTGTAGTCGTCGCCGTAGCTCCCGTCGGTCGCGGCGCTCGCCAGCACGGTCTGTCGGGTATCGAGCCTGCGGACGTAGATCTCAGCTCGGCTGCCGGAGTCGCCGGGCCCCAGGTGCGAGGCGAACGACGTGAAGGCCACGTCGTGGCCGTCGGGGCTGATCATCGGATCGCGGCTCTCGGCATCGGTCTGTGCTCCTCCTGCTCCGACGCTGACGAGGACTGTCTTGCCCAGCTTCCGGTCGCGAATGAAGATGTCCGGTCTGCGGTTCTTGTCACCGGCAACAAGGTTTGCCGAGCTGGAGGCGAACGCGACGTAGCGTCCGTCGGCGGTGATCGAGGGCCCGCTGCTGCCGTTCCCCAGGCGGTCGAGAGCCTGCTTGCCGCGGCTGCTGACGCTGATGCGGCTCGTGCGCCGCGCCCTCAGGTCGCGGACGAAGACATCGGCGACGTGATTCGTGTCCCGGGGCACGAGGTTCGAAGCGTCGGATGCGAACGCGACGTACCGGCCGTTCGCCGAGAGGGCGGCGGGGGACCCGTTGCTGCCGCGATTGGCTTGCTTGCCCCGGCTGCCTACGTCAACGCGAACCGTCCGCCCGGTTCTGAGGTCGTGCACGAAGACGTCCGCAACGTGGTTCGTATCGCCCGGGACCAGGTTCGACGCGAACGAGACGAAGGCGACGTACCGGCCGCCGGCGGCGATCACGCCCGAGCTGCTGTCGCCGGTGCCCTGCCGCCCACGGCTCGAGACGCTGACGCGAGTGGTCTTGCCGGTCAATCGGTCGCGCACGAAGACGTCGCGGTGGTCGTTGGTATCGCTGGGAACGAGGTTGTAGGCCTCGGCGTCGAAGACCACGTAGCGGCCGTCGGCGCTGATCCCGCTCGCGGCGGCTCCGAAGTTCGCCTGGGTGCCGCTGCCCGAGACGCTCACCCGCGTCGTCTGGCCGGTTTGAAGATCGCGGACGAACGCGTCCGGCTTCCGGTTGGTGTCGCCCGGGACGAGGTTGCTCGCGCCCGAGGTGAAAGCGACGTAGCGGCCGTCGGCGCTGATCCCGGCGGCGACGGTCACGCCGTTACCCAACGCCCCGGAGCTCGAGACGCCGACGCGGACGGTGGTGCCCGCAGGCGTGGCCATCGAGGCCGAGCCCGAGCAGACGATAAAGGCGAGAATCGAGCCCGCGAGTGCGTAGAGCTTCCTCATCACGTGCCCCCTGATCCCAGCGCATAGCGCGTGATGACGACGCCGTTCTGTACCGACGTCGCGAGCTGGTAGAGCTTTCCGTCGGGCCCGACGCGCACGTCCGGCAGCACGTCGTCGCCGAAGGTCGAGTGGGTAAGCGAGAACTGCGTCGTGCCGTGACGGCCCAGGCGCAGCACCTCGTACTCCCACGTGTTCTTGCCGCCCGGGTCGTCGACGAAGTCCAAGACGACCACCGGGTCTCCGCCGGTGACCTCGGGGACCGTGAGGTGGAAGTTGATCTCGGTCTTGCTCAGGATCCGCCAGGAGCGGACGACGCGGTCATGCCGGTCGACGAGCGCGTAGCGGAGGTCGTGCGGAGCCATGTCGTCGTGCGGCGTGTAGGCCTCGCCGCCGATGAGCCGCAAAGCGCCGACCGGCTGGAACGGCCAGTTCGTGCGCGTGCGCTGTGCGGAGGGCTCGATCGCCTTACCCGCCGGAGTCGCGGCGGGCATCCAGGCCCACTCGTCGCCGGGCAGGCCCATGAAGGCGAGGATGTAGAGCGTGCCGTCCGAGCCGATTCGGAGCGGGCTGTTGGCTCCCAGCACGAACGTCGACTCGCCGAAGTACTCGCCGCCGAGCGGCCGCTGCCAGATCACTGCTCCGCTCGGGTCGAGCCGGTCGAGAACCAGGCGATCCTTCTTTGGCGGGTTTTTGAGCACGCGGGTCACGTAGATCGACCCGTTCGGACCGAACGCAACGTCGTTGTCATACGCGACGAACGGGAACTTCACGGTGCGGGCGATCGTTTCGGGGTGCCCTGCCTCCCAGATGAGCAGCCGGCTGTTGAGGCTGTCGTGGAGCCAGATCGACCCGTCCTTGCCGACGAGGAAGGTCTGCGGACCGAAGCCCGGGAGTTGGCCCGGGGTTGGGGGCTCGATTCCGACCTGGTCCGCCGACGCGCGCGCGACGACGGCTTCCGGCGCCTTGGTCTTGCCGAACTGATGCGCACCGAGCTTGACGACCGCCGGCTTCTCGAGGATCCAGGTGGTTGCCACGCCGTGGGCGGGCAAGCGGAGCGCGCGGCGGCTCCGAGGATCCCGGATGGCGGCGTAGTAGACGAGCCGCCGGCCGCGGATCAGCCGGTTGGGCACCCGCACCTGGTAGTTGTTCACGCGCGTGAGCGGCAGCCGGGTGAAGCTCTTCTGCAGGTCGTTGCGCACGTAGAGGCTTCCGCGAACGGCCTTGCTGCCGGAGTAGACGCTGTAGCGGACGATCGCCCGGTCGCCGGGCATGACGAGGTGCCCCAGCCCGCCGCGGACGATCAGCGACGGTGCCTTCGATTGGGACGACGCGGTGGCAGCGAACGCCAGCACCGCGAGCGCGACGGTCATCGGGACGACTTTCTTCATCGGGAGGTCCTTTCGGATGACGGGGTCAGGGCGGCTCCGCCGGTGCCGCTCCAGACGAGGAGGCGGCTGCCCGTCCAAACGGCGGTCTGGCCGGAGCCCTGCAAAGGCGGGCGAGGAAAGACGGTCCAGCGGTTCGCCTTCGGGTCGTACGAGAGAGCACGGGTGGACTCGGCGCCTCCCCAGACCAGGAGCCGCTTGCCGGTCCAGAACGCCTCGGCGTTCCGGAGGGGGAGCGGCAGCAGCGCGAGGAGCCGCCAGCGGTTCGTCGCCGGGCGGTACGCGCGCACGGTGCGGGCGTTGGAGCCGGCGCCGAGGACGATCAGGTCGCGCCCGTCCCAGACGGCCGCGCTGCCGAACCGCGCCCTGTGCGGGGGCGAGTGGCGTGCGCGCGATCGTCCGCCACGCGTTCGTCGCCGGGTCGTAGGCGGAGCCGCCGTCCCAGGCGTCGCCGCAGCAGCCGCCGCCCCAGCCGATCAGCTCTCGGCCGGTCCAGACGGCGATTCCTTCTCCGGTGGGTGCCTGCGGCAGCCGCGCCCAGGTGTCGGTGGCCGGGTCGTAGGTCAGCTGGCCGCAGCCCCAAACGAGCATCTCGCGCCCCGTCCAGGCGGCGTCGCGGCGGCAGTAGGTCGCTGTCTTCGACGGCCTGCTGAGCCGGCGCCACGACTGGGTCGCCGGGTCGTAGGAGGCGGCGACCTCGGTCGAGCCGATGAACGTGCGGCCGGGGCCCATCCGGATGCCGGAGACGATCAGCCGCCTCCCGGTCCACACGCTGGTCAGCCCGGCGTCGATCTTCACCGGCGCTGCGGGAAGCGTGCTCCAAGCCGGGCGCGACCGCGCCGCGGGCGAGTTGCTCTCGGCGCTGCAACCGGCAACCGTGAAGGCCAGGCCGGCAACCGTCGCAAGGGTGGCGAGCGTCTTCATGCTGCGTAGGCGAACGGGTGGTAGAAGGCGTCGAGCGCGCACGTGCGGTCGACCTCGATGCGGAAGCGGTCGCCTGTGCGCGTGTCGTCGACGGAGACGGTGATCGCGTCCTCGCTCGCGTCCCAGAGGAGCGCGACGGCGAGCCCGTTGGCTTCGCGGCTTGACAGCTCTTTGATCTCGTCCATGCAGCCATCGTCGCGGGAGCCCGCAACGCCGCAGTCACGGCCGTGTAACGGTTTCGCTACAGACGAAGCGTGAAGCGGCTGCCCATCCCGGGCTCGCTCCAGACCTCAATCGCGCCGCCGAGAAGCCGTGCGTTCTCCTGGGCGATCGCGAGCCCAAGGCCGGAGCCGCGCCCGCTCCGCGACGGGTCGGCCTTGTAGAAGCGCTCGAAGAGATGCGGCACGTGCTCAGGTGGGATCCCGGGGCCGTGGTCGGATATCTCGACGAAAGCGCGCCCGTTCTCGCGGCCGACGCGGACGTCGGCGCGGTCGCCGCCGTGCTCGAGCGCGTTGCCGATCAGGTTCGAGAGGATCCGCTCGACGCGGCGCGGGTCGGTCTCGATCGCCGTCTCGTCCGCGTCGAGGCGGACCCGGCCGTGCCACCCGCGCGCCCGCACGATCGCGGAAGTCAGCGTCGCCAGGTCGACCGGCTCGCTGTTCACCGCCTCCGCACCCGCGTCGAGGCGCGAGATCTCCATCAGATCCTCGACGAGCGCGCGCAGGCGGCCGACGTCCGAGATCAGGAGCTCCGCGGGCCGGCGCGACTCGGGGGGCATGCGGTCGAGATGCTCTGAGAGAAGCGAGGCCTCGCCGACGAGAGCGGCCAGCGGCGTCCGCAGCTCGTGCGCGACATCCGCCGTGAACCGCCGCTCGCGGGCCTGGGCCGCCGAAAGCGCGGCGATCTTCTCCTCGAGCGCCTCGGCCATCTCGTTGAACGACTGGGCCCAGGTGCCGAACTCGTCCCGTCCCTCGACGGGCAGCCGGGTCTCGAGCAGGCCTTCGGCGAGCGAGTGCGCAGCCTCGGACGCGCGCGCGACCGGCCGGAGCGTCCGTCGCGCGAGAATCGCCCCGGCAAAGGCCGCGAGCAGGACGAGGATCCCGCCTCCGATCAGCAGGATGTTGCGGAGCACGGCGAGCTCGTGCCGCAAGTTCTGCTCGGAGAAGAAGTAGTACAGCTCGGTCCGCTTGCCCACCGGCCCGCCGACGATCAGGTAGTGCTGGCCCGCGACCGTGCGCCGCTGGTACGCGAGCCGGCCGTTCTGCACGAGCCGGCGCAGGTGGCGCGGGACCTGCTCGAGCCCAAGGTTGAAGCTCGAGGAGAACTGGAGGCCGCGCTGGACGCCGACGGTGTCGAAGCCGCCGGCGCGGCCGTAGGCGCGGAGCAGCACATCCGGCCCCTGCTTCCGGTAGGTGGGCGAGAGCGCGAGCCTGAGGTTGCGCCGCGCCTGCTGCGCCGAGGAGTTGACCGAGTCGGAGAGCAGGTTCTGCCGCACGACGAAGTACGAGCCCACGGCGAGCGCGGCGGCCGAGAGGCCCACGGCGAGCGTGAGCGCAATCGTCAGTCGGCGGCGGAGAGTCACTCGTCGCCGGGATCGAAGCGATACCCGACACCGCGAACCGTCTTGATCAGCCGCGGGTTCGCAGGATCAGCTTCGACCTTCGCGCGCAGCCGCTGGACGGCGACGTCGACGAGGCGCGAGTCGCCGAGGTAGTCGTAGTTCCAGACGAGCTCGAGCAGGAGCTCGCGAGTGAACACCTGTTTCGGCCGGCGCGCGAGCTCCAGCAGGAGCCGGAACTCCGTTGCGGTCAGCTCGAGGTCCTGCCCCTCGCGCCTGACGCTGAACGCGGCCGGGTCGATCTCGAGGCCGTCGACCGCGATCACGCTTTCCGTCGGCGCCGTCACCGAGCGGCGCAGCACGGCCTTGATCCGCGCCACGAGCTCCGGGAGCTCGAACGGCTTCGTCACGTAGTCGTCCGCGCCGAGCTCGAGGCCGACGACGATGTCGTGCAGCTCGTCGCGCGCGGAGAGCATCACGACGGGCGCCCTGCTCTCGCCGCGGATCTCGCGCAGCACCTCGAAACCGTCGAGCGACGGCAGCATCACATCGAGCACCACGAGGTCGAACGAGCCCTGCCGAAAGCGCAGGAGGCCCTCGCGCCCGTCGCCGCTCGCCGTCACGCGGAAGCCCGCCTGCTCCAGGCCGAGCGTCGCGACCTCGCGAATCGAGGGATCGTCCTCGACGAGCAACACGTGCTCGTTCACACGACAAAGCCTATGACGCGGTCCGGCCCGCGAGCAATCAGCCCGCGGCTTCCGCGCTGCGCAGGCCGCGGAACGCCCACAGCGCGAAGGCGAGCCCAAGCCCGATCGCGGCAGCGAACGCGAGGCCGACCTCGGTCGGGCTGCCCGCGATGAAGCCGCGCCCCGCCTCGACGACGCGCGTGACCGGGTTCACGACCGCGACCGAGTGGATCCAGCCCTGCAGGAGCGAGAGCGGCACGTAGACGGGCGCGAAGAAGAGCACGAGGAAGACCGGCAGCTGCATGATCGGCCCGGCCTGCATCGTCCGCAGGCGCATGGCCACTCCGCATGCCCAGAGGAGCGCGGCGATGTTCAGGAGCAGGCCAAGCGCGTAGAGCCCGAAGAGGTCGACGCCGCTACCGCCGACCCTCATGCCCGTCGCGAACGCGACGGCGGTCAGCACCGCGACCGTGAACAGCCACCGCACCAGCGCGGAGACGCCGTAGCCGATCACGATCCCGCTCCGATGCGGCGCCGCGAGCAGCAGCCGGCGCGCGAAACCGCCCTCGAAGTCGCGCGCGATCCCGAACCCGGTGAACACGCCGCCGAACGCAGCCGACTGCAGCACGACGAACACGAACTGGAAGGCGGTGTAGCCCTGCGGAAAGTCGAAGCCCGGCACCCTGCGCACGCCCGAGAGCCCCCCGGCGAACGCGACGAAGAAGAAGAGCGGGAACACGATCGACGGGATCAGCAGCGACGGGTTCGTGAAGACGTTGTGCAGCGTCCTCCAGGAGACCCCGCGAGCTACGGCGAGCGTCTTCACCCTGCCATCCTCACCTTCAGCGCCCAGGAGGCCAGCCCGAGCGAGACGACGGTGATGGCCGCGGCGATCCCGAATCCGAGGCCGAGCGCCTGCCCGTCCCAGCCGGTGATGATCACGCTGCGCACGCACTCGAGCAGGTACGAGACGGGATTCGCGGTCGCAAGGTCCCGGAACCACCCGTGCTCGATCAGGTTCCGCGGGATGTTCATCGACGAGATGAACAGGAAGACGAAGAAGGCCGGGAAGAGGCTCTGCACCGCCTCACCCGAGCCGGTGCGCAGCGCGGCGAACGCCCCGAGCGCCCCGAAGCCCAGAGCGACGAGGACGGCGAACGCGAGCAAGAGGACGACGCCTGCCGGCCCGGCCGCGATCCGCACGCCGGCGATCAGCCCGACCGACAGGTAGACGACCGCCTGGACGAGGCCCATCACGACCACACCGCCGAGCTGCCCACCGAGCACGGCGATCCTGCGCATCGGGGTCAGCGAGAGCCGGCTGAGGAAGCCGGTCTGGATGTCGCGAGCGAGGTCGGTCCCCGCGTTCATGGTCGCGAAGAGCGCGCCCTGGATGAACGGCACCGCGAGCGCGAAGGCCACGAATGACCTCGTCGGGAACCCCGGCAGGTTCGTCTCGGCCTTGAGCCCGCCCGAGTTGACGGCGAGAAGCAGCAGCGGGAAGACGAGCGGCGCGACGACGTTGGCCGGCTGGCGCACGGTGCGCACGATCGAGCGCCGCGCCAGCTGCCCGACCTGGTCTGCGAATTGATTCAAGCCGGCTCCATGGCGAGCCCGCGGCGGGCCTGCTCCTGCTCCTCCTCCTGGGCCGCGCCCTCGAGCGTCCGACCGGTCGCCGTCAGGAAGACGTCGTCGAGCGACGGCTGGTGCAGCTGCAGGTGCTCGACCTTCAGCTGCTCCGCGTCGAGCGCGCGGACGATCTCCGCGAGGTCGGTCTCGCCGGAGGCCAGCCGCACCGCGACGCCCTCCATCGAGCCGCACGGCTCGCCGAAGCGGGCGATGATCGCCCGGGCCCGGTCGCGCTCCGCCGGGTCGGCCGGGATCACCTCGACGGTCGGCCGCCCCACGCTCGCCTTCAGCGCTGTCGGCGTCCCCTCGGCGACGATCTTGCCGTGGTCGATGATCCCGACGCGGTCGGCGAGGACGTCCGCCTCCTCGAGGTACTGCGTCGTCAGGAAGACCGTGACACCGTCGTCGCGCGCAAGGCGAGAGACCTCTTCCCAGAGGGCGGTGCGGCTCTGGATGTCGAGGCCGGTCGTCGGCTCGTCGAGGAACAGAATTCGCGGCGAGTGGACGAGCGCCATCGCGAGGTCGAGCCGGCGCTTCATGCCGCCCGAGTAGCCCTTGACCTTGCGGTCGGCCGCTTCCGTGAGGCCGACCCGCGTGAGCAGCTCGTCCGCACGCGCCTTGCGCACATCGCGCGGGAGCGCCTGAAGAGTCGCCTGCAGCCGGAGGTGCTCGCGGCCGGTGAGGAGCGGGTCGAGCGCAGCCTCCTGGAGGGCGGCGCCGATGGAGGCGCGCACCTCCGGTCCTTGTCGAACGACGTCGAAGCCGGCAACTCGCGCCGTGCCCTCGGTGGGCGGGAGCAGGGTCGTCAGGATGTGGACGGTCGTCGACTTGCCCGCGCCGTTCGGGCCGAGGAAACCGTAGATCTCTCCGGGCGCTACGGCGAGGTCGATCCCGTCGACGGCGCGCGGGCCTTTCTTGAAAACACGCACCAGGCCCTGTGCTTCGATTGCGCTCTCAGGCATGCCGGGACCCTAGCAGATACTTGAGTCAGTCAAGTATCGGTGCTTTCAAGTATCATTGGACCCGGCATGGCGGTGACGACGCAGCGGCTGACTCCGGCGCACGAGGCGCAGAGGCTGTTCTTCGAGATCGGCATGGACCATCGCGGCCGAATCGGCGCAAGCCTCAGCGAGCTCGGGCTCACGTTCTCGCAGGCCCACGCCCTGCGGCTGCTCGACCCCGAGCGCCCGCTGCCGATGAGCTCGCTCGCGGAGCGGCTGTTCTGCGACGCCTCCAACGTGACCGGCATCGCCGACCGGCTCGAGGGGCGCGGCCTCGTCGAGCGGCGCAGCGCGGAGGGCGACCGGCGCGTGAAGGCGCTGACGCTGACACCCGACGGCGTCGAGCTCCGCGACCGCGTCCTCGAGATCATGAACGAGCCGCCCGTGGCGATCGCGGCGCTCTCGGTCGCCGATCAGCGCACGCTGCGCGACGTGCTGAAGCGCGCGGTCGAGAACCTGCACTAGCCACAATGCGGCTGTGAGAGCCGCACTCGTTGGCTCCGCCGTCGCCGGCCTGCTCGGCGTCGCCGCGGCCGCCGCGTCGTGGCATGGCTCGCCGCTGCGCGCGGGCGGAACCGAGCGAACCGACGTCCCCTCCGCGGTCTTCCTGACAGCGGTCCTTTGCGCCTTCGTCCTGTACGTGGTCGGGGTCGTGCTCATCCGGCGGCGCGGGGGGCGGGTGTTGACGGTGTGGGCGATCGCCGCGGTGATCCAGCTCGTTCCGCTCGCCGGACCGCTGCTCCTCTCGCACGACGTCTATGCGTACTGGGACTACGGCCGAGAGGCCGCGGTGTACGACGCGAACCCGTATGCAGTCCCGCCGCAGCGGTTCGCGAGCGATCCGGCCGTACACGCGATGGCTCCAGGCTGGCGGAGAGCCGGCTCCGTCTACGGGCCGGTCTTCTCCGCGGCGTCCGAGGGCCTCGCCACGACCGGCGGACGCTCCGCGGAGGCGGCCGCGTTCGAATACCGGTTCATCAGCGCGCTGGGGATGCTCGCGGTCGTTGGCCTCGCGGCGTTCGTCGCGCCTCTGCCGGCCTTCGCCGCCGCGTTCGCCGGCTGGAACCCGTTACTCGCGGTCGACTTCGCCGGCGGAGGCCACAACGACGTCTGGATGATGGCCTTCGTCCTCGGCGGTCTCGCTCTCGCCGCTCGCCGGCCGCGCCTGGCGGGCGCGAGCTGGGCGGTTGCAGGCGGCCTGAAGTGGGTCGCGCTGCCGCTGCTCCCGCTGAGCCTCGCCGGAACCGATCGACGGCAGGCGCTGCGCATCGCGGTTGGCTTTGCCGCCGTCGCGGCCGCAATCGCGGTGCTGGCCGTGCTCCTCTTCGGGACGGCCTGGCTCTCCGCGCTCGGGCCGTTCGCCCACCGGCACGCGGCTTGGGCGATCCCGTCCCGGCTTGCGTCGATCGGCGTGCCGCGCTGGGTGGCACTCCTGCCGCTCGTCCTCGCAATGCCGCTCCTCGTGCGGGCCCGCCCGCGGCTCGGGCTTGCCGCGGCGCTGGTGCTGGTCGCAAGCCCGTGGCTCCTGCCGTGGTACGCGGTCTGGGTCGTTCCGCTCGCCGCGGTCGAGGAAGACCGGCTCGCCTGGACGTTCGCACTGCTCCTGAGCGCGTATCTCCTGGCCGATCGAGTGCCGATCTAGCTGCTAGCGTCCTGCGCGTGCCCGCCACGGCTGCCTCTGCTGCGGAGCCTCGGCGACGCATCCGCCCGAGCTATGTGTACGCCACGGCGGGGATCCTGCTGCTGATCGCGGCGATCCTCGCGGCCGCAGACGCCGGCGAGCACGCCGGCCGGCTCGGCGACTGGCAGGCGTTCACACTCGGCGTCACGCAGGGCCTGACTGAGCTCCTGCCGATCTCGTCGTCCGGCCACCTGATCCTCGTCCCGTGGATTGCGAACTGGCACTACCTCGAGAACCACGCCGATTTCAACAAGACCTTCGACGTCGCGCTGCACCTCGGCACGCTCGTCGCGGTGGTCGTCTACTTCTGGGCCGACGTCGCGCGCTATCTCCGCGCATGGTTCACGTCGGTCGCGCGCCGGAGCGTGACGACGACCGACCAGCGGATCGCGTGGTGGATCTTCTTCGCGACGATCCCGGCGGCGATCGCGGGCGCGCTCGGCGAGGAGACGATCGAGAACCACCTCGGCCAGCCGTACCAGATCGCGATCTTCCTGGCGGTCTTCGGCGTGTTGCTGTGGATCGCCGACCGCTCGCCGCAGCAGCGCCGCATCGGCGACCTCGGGTTCTGGACGGCCTTCGCGATCGGCGTCTCGCAGATCCTGGCGCTGATGCCGGGCGTCTCGCGCTCGGGGATCACGATCACGACCGGCCGGTTCGCTCGGCTCGACCGCGATGCCGCTGCTCGCTTCGCGTTCCTGCTGCTGATCCCGATCGTGTTCGGCGCCGTGGTCTACAAGGGCCTCAAGCACGTCGTCCTGCACTCGCTGCCGGCCGGGTCGGTTGGGCCGTTCGTCGTCGGCACGCTCGCCGCCGCCGCCGTCGGCCTGATCGCGATCGACCTGCTCCTCGGATACCTGCGGCGGCACGACTACACGCTGTTCGTGATCTACCGCCTGGTCCTCGCGGGCGCGATTCTCATCGTGATCGCGACCGGCTGGCGCGGCGCGCACTTCGGGTAGTTCGTGACGTACGTGTGACGAAAGCGTGCCGAAAGGCGCACGCGCCCTAGTCGCGTCCTCAACTCGTCGGCACGGTGGCCGGAAACCCGACGACAGGAGACTCGAATGCGATTTCGGAAACGCGTGGTCCTGCTCGGCCTGGCACCGCTGGCGCTCGCCGCCGTGGCGCTCGCAGGCCAGAGCTCCGGGCACCGGCGGGCGAACGGCGTCATCTTCGCGTGTGCGAAGAAGCACGGCGGCAGGCTGCGCGTCGTCGGCAACCCAAGTGCGTGCCGGCGCGGTGAGGCGGCGCTGTCCTGGAACGTGCAGGGGCCCGCTGGAGCTCGCGGGGCGACCGGGCCCGCTGGGGCAGCAGGCCCCGCCGGGGCAGCTGGGCCTGCGGGCGCTCGCGGCGCAACCGGCCCGCAGGGCGCGCCCGGAGCAAACGGCGCGCAGGGCCCGCGTGGAACCACCGGCCCAGCGGGGCCGCAAGGCCCGGCCGGCCCGCGGCTCGGGTCGCTCGACGAGCTGAACGGCACTGCTTGCCACGCGCCTGCAGGCACCGGGACGCTGTCGGTGAGCTACGACGGCACCGGAGCCGCGGTGATCAAGTGCGTCGCGGGAGGCGGTGGCGGAACCGCGAAGCTGCGAATCAACGAGTTCATGACCGGCTCGACCGGCGCCGCGTCGAACGAGTTCGTCGAGCTGGTGAACATCGGGGCGGCGGCCGCAGACGTGAGCGGGTACAAGCTCGCCTACCGCTCGGGCGCCGGCACGAGCGACGTCACGCTGGCGACGATTCCGTCCGGAACCACAGTCACCGCAGGCGGCTTCTACCTCTTCGGCGGGAGCGGCTACGCGGGCTCGGCGACGCCGGATCAGAGCTTCAGCACCGCCCTGGCCGCCACGGCCGGCGGGCTCGCTCTGCGCGACGCTGCGGGCGCGATCGTCGATTCCCTGGGCTATGGAGACGCCACGAACGCGTTCGTCGAGGGCCATGCTGCCGCAGCGCCACCTGCCGCCGCTGCGCCGGGAAACAGCGCCGTTCGCCTGCCGGACGGGCACGACACGAACGACAACGCGGCCGACTTCAGCGTTAGCGCCAGCCCGACGCCGAAGGCGGCGAATCACTGAATCGAGGGAGGCGGGAGGCCGTTTTGCCTCCCGCCTTTCCCCCAAAGGGGGGACGCTTGGTCCTGGAGCCCCACCGATATTGCGTCTGCGGGAATTGACTCCCGCACGGCGTAAGAAAGCAAACTGCGGCGAATTGGTCTCATCGATCACAAAACTCTCGCACGGTGTGTCTCACCCGAGCTCATGCTCGTGGATCCAGAGCTCGCCGAGCGCGCGCGTGAGCTCCTTCGGGAGCCACATGGAGCCAACGGAAAGGGGAACATGTCGGCGCTAGGCACCCACGAATTCACAGCGGGGGTCAGCCTCGGCCTCGAGCCTCCGCTCAGCCCACCGGTCGTGCGCGGCCCGAGCGCGATGATGCCGGAGCAGAGCCCTGACGCGCTGCCCTCTCCGCCCCCGGCCCTGCGCCCGCCCGAGTCCTCGGTCGAGGAGCCTGAGCCGATGCCCGAGATCCCGGCGTTCCCGCCCGAGCCCGGGCCGAACGAGGCGCCGGCGATTCCTCCGCAGCCCGATCCGCTCGAGGAGCAGACGCGGATGGCGCCCCCTGCGCTCGCACCCGTTCAGCCGAACGAGAAGACAATCGAGCCGAAGGTTCCTGCAATGGCGCCCGAGCTCCCGGCGATGGCCCCCGAGCCCGAGCCGGCCCAGCCGGCCGTCGTGGCGCAGGAGCCGGTCCAGGCCCCCGAGCTCGTTCCGCCTGTGGCTCCCGCCCCCGCGCCGGAGCCCGAGCCGGTGCAGCCGGCCGAGGTGCCGGAGATTCAGCCCGTGACGCTGACGCCTCCCGCGGCGCCCTCGCCGGTCGAGGCGCCCGCAGCCGAGCAGCCCGAGCCCCCGGCGGTGGAGCAGCCCGTCATCGACATCAGTCCGCCGGCCGCGCCCGAGGCGATGCCCCAGGAGCTCCCGGCGATCGACCTCACTCCCCCGGCGCCGGCGCCTGCGCCCGCGCCGAACCCCGAGCCCGAGCAGGCTCTGTCGATCGAACCGGCGTTCATCACCCCTCAGCGCGGCGTCTTCAAAGTCGTCGTCCGGCTGAAGGAGGGCGACGGCGTCGAGGTCGGCGAGTTCCCGGACTTCGGGACCGCGATGGAAGGCGCACAGGAAGTGATCGAGCAGTTCGCGAACGCGAACGGCTCCTGGCCCTTCTACGCCGGCCGCTTCATCCGCCCCGACCTGATCATCTCGGTCGACGTCGTCGAAGCCTAGAACCGTCCGACGTAGATCGTGACCGCCGAGCCGGCGGGAACCTTTCGGCCGCCCGCGGGTTGCTCGTCGACCACCCGTCCGCTCTGACTGCGGACGGAGACCTTTCGGGTCAGCTGCTGCACCGCGAAGCCGGCGGACGTGAGCCGGGCCCTCGCCTGCTGCGGGCTCATGCCGACCACGTTCGGCACGGTTTGCGTGGGCCCGGCGTTCGGCCCGAGTGACGCGTTCAGCTGAATGCGAGCCCCGCGCCGCACCGTCGCTCCGGCGGCAGGCGCCTGGGAGACGACGGTCCCCTCGGGCTGGTCGGACGGCACGTAGACGACGCCGGCCTTCAGGCCCGCCGAGTTGAGCCGGCGCTGGGCTGCTTCCTGGGCCTGCCCGGTCACGTGGGGAACCGTCACCGTCGCGGGAGGCGGTGGCGGCGCCGGTGGTGGAGG
>WNGD01016086.1_pt1 | contig 14088 bp, 17 predicted proteins | sample 5400671 | NCBI WGS metagenome assembly WNGD01 (sample SAMN13153369, study PRJNA577476) | soil metagenome | isolation source: 40 cm soil or saprolite under grassland replicate 2 | place: USA:California | collected 2016-06-15
TACATGCCCGGTCGCAGCCTGACCGGCTCGAGACCCTCGAGCACGGTGATGTCTTTAGCGCTGTAAGAAGCCTCAGTCAAAGAAAAAAGCCCTGCAAGTTAAAGGTTTCCGGGCCAACGTAAGTCTATCAGACAGGACGGTCGGAAACCGCCCTTGCGAGGCTCGCCGACGCTGCTTTTGCGACCAATTTGCGCAGCTCGGTATCAGTGATCTCCGCGGTGAGCCGCTCGGCCTCGGCGCGAACCTCCGCGGAAGGGACTGGCGGCCGTGTCCGGCGCCCGCGAGAGGGCTCGGCCGAGAGTTCCGGCAGGCGACCGGGAGCAAAGCGGAGCCGGGGCGGGGCCGCGTCGCCGAGAGCGGCGGTCAGACGCTCCCGCAGGGTCGCCTCGAGTTGCGCGAGCTCGAACGCCCACGCCGACGAGCTCGTCGCCACGTGCAGCGTCCCGTCGCGCGCGATCCGTGCCGGCCAGGCATTCCGAGCGATCTGCTCCCCGACCGCGTCGGACCACGCGGTCACGAGATCCGCCATCCCTGCGGCCGGGCCGAACCGGCCCAGCTCACGCTTGACGTTTTCTCCAATTCTCTCGATCACGCTGCCGCCACCTCGCTCAGACCGGTGTCCCCCAGGCGGATCTCAAGCGTCTGGGCCGCTTCGACCGGAAGCGCGGACACGCTCGTGGCCGTGATCAGTGCCTGTCCGTAGTCACCGAGCCGCGCTGCCAGGATCCGCCGTCGCTCAGGATCGAGCTCAGAGAGCACATCGTCAAGCAGGAGTAGCGGCGGCTCGCCCCGCCTCTCCGTCACGAGCTCGGCCTCGGCAAGCAAAAGTGCGAGAACGGTCAGCCGCTGCTCGCCCTGGGAGCCAAACGAGCGCAGCTCGCGCTCGCCGGCGAGGATCGCGACGTCGTCGAGGTGCGGGCCAATTCCCGTGGCGCCTCGCTCGAGATCGCGTTCGAGTCGTGCGTCTAGGTCCGCCCTCGTCGGCGCCTCGGCGTCGTAGCGCAATCGGCCGTCGGGCAGGCCGAGCTCTTCCGCGCGGCTCGCGAAGCCATCCTCGAGCAGACCCGTGACCTCGCGTCGCGCAGCGACGAGCTCGGCGCCCAACTGAGCCACCCGCTCGGTCCAGGGCTCGATCGCATCACGCGAAGAGAACCCGCCGGCGGCCCGGCGCAAAGCGGCGTTTCGCTGGGCCACGGCGGCGCCGTACTCGGCGGGAAGCGCGGCGCGACTGGACGAGATGCGCCCAAGAGTGCGGTCGAAGTAAGCGCGCCTCGCCGCGGGGCCTCCCTTCACAAGCGCGAGGCGGTCGGGCGTGAAGACGAGCGTCGCCAGTTCGGTCCGCAGCTGCTCAGCCGCGCGCAGCCGAGCGCCGTTCAGGGTCGCCCGCTTACCCGATCGCGCCAGCCTCAGTTCGACCTCCACCGGGACTTCCGCGCGCCGGCCCGCGACCGAGACTCGCGCCTCCTCGGTTCCGAACCGCACGAGCTGGCCATCCACCCGCGTCCGCGGAGAGAACCCTTGCGTGCCGACATGCAACGACTCGAGCAGATTCGTCTTACCGGAGCCGTTCCGGCCGACGACGAGCACCAGGCCGGGCTGCAGTTCGAGCTCCAGCCGCGCGTACGAGCGGAAGTCTGTCAGCGAGACCCGGCCGACAATCAGCGATCAGCCAGCGTCTGAAATGAGCGGTCGACACGTTCGAGCATTGACCTACCCGGCCAATCGGATCGGCATGATCAGGTACGAGAACGCGTCGCCTCCTGCCTGCATCACCGCCGGGCGCAGCGGGCTGATCAGCCGCAACTGCACATCATCGCCGGCGACCGATTCGATCCCGTCACGCAAGAACTCGGCGTTGAACCCGATCTCGAGCGGTTCGCCGGCGAAAGCAGCCGGGATCGACTCGCGCGCCTCGCCGACGTCCTGTGTCTGGGCCGAGACGGTCAGCTCGCCCTCGGCGAAGCGCAGCCTGAGCGGCGAGTTCCGCTGCGCCATCACGCCCACCCGGCGAACGACGTCGAGAAGCTCCTCGCGCGGCAGCGTCACCTCGTACTCGAACGCTTCGGGAATCAGTTGTTTGTAGTTCGGAAACTGCCCGTCGATACGCCGCGTCGTCAACCACGCACCGTCCGTGGCGAAAAAGACGTGGTTCTCGTCCACGCCCAGCTGGATCTCGTCGGCGCCCTGGGCGATCCGAGCGAGTTCTCCCAGCGCTCGCGCCGGCACGATCGCCTCGAGCTCCGGCAGATCGTTCTCGAGCGCCGTCTCCTTGACTGAAAGGCGATAGGAATCGGTCGCCGCCATCACGAGCTTTCCCGGCTCGAAGCGGACCAGGATCCCCGTGAGTACCGGCCTCGACTCGTCACGCGAAGCCGAGCGGCTGACGCGGGCGATCGTCTCCAGGAGCGCTTCGCTCTCGACCGTATGAAGAGCAGCCGGTGCGAGCTCCGGCAAGCGTGGGAAGTCGTCCGCCGCGAAGGTGTTCAGCCGGTAGACAGCCGAGCCGCAAGTGATCTGCACAGCGTTCTCTTCTGCCCGATGCTCGATCGAGACGTCGCTCTCCGGTAGAAGTCGCGCCAAATCGAGCAAGAGGCGGCCCGGAACAACGACCGCGCCTTCCCCTTCTACCTGCGCCTCGAGCGACGTTCGCAGCGAGAGCTCCATGTCGGTCGAGGCGACCGCCAGCGTTCCCCCTTCGGCACGAAGCAGGATTCCCGTCAGGATCTGGACGGCCGTTCGCGCTGAGACACCGCGCGAGACGATCCCGAGCTTCTGGGCCAGCTCGTCTTTCGAGCAAGCGATCTTCATCGTCCCCGTCGCCGAGCGGAGTGCACAGGCCAGCGGGGGTCTCGAGATCGATCCACAGATTTACCGGAGTTGTTTGATGCGTGCGGTCAGTTCTTGCACAAGGTTGTAGACAGAGCGATCCTCGCGGATCAGGCGCGCGATCTTCGAGGTGGCATGAATAACGGTCGTATGGTCGCGCCCGCCGAACTGCTTGCCGATCTTCGGTAGCGACGAGTCGGTCAGCTCGCGCGAGAGGTACATGGCTACCTGCCGCGGGTAGACGATGTTCTGAGAGCGCTTCTCGCCGCAGAGCTCGTCGAGAGACAGGCCGAAGCGCTCGGAGACCGTCTGCTGGATCCGCTCGATCGAGACCTGTGGGGTCTCACCCTGGGGGAAGACGTCCTTGAGCACGTCGGTGGCGAGGTCCTCGCTCATCGGGCGGCCGGTCAACGACGAGAAGGCGACGACTCTCGTGAGCGCGCCTTCCAGCTCGCGGATGTTCGTCGAGATCCGCCCTGCGATGAGGGTCAACACCTGTGGGTCGGAGACCTGGATCCCGTCCGTCTTCACCTTCTTGCGCAGGATCGCGATGCGAGTCTCGAGATCCGGCGGCTGGATGTCGGTGATGAGGCCCCACTCGAAGCGCGACCGCAGCCGCTCCTCCAGCGTGGAGATCTCTCGCGGCGGCCGGTCGGACGAGATCACGATCTGCCCGCCGGCCTCGTAGAGCGAGTTGAACGTATGGAAGAACTCTTCCTGGATCCGCTCCTTGTGCTCGAAGAACTGGATGTCGTCGATCAGGAGCAGATCGTAGGTGCGGTAGCGCTGTTTGAAGCCCTCGATCCGTTTGTCGCGCAGAGCGTTGATGAAGTCGTTCATGAACGTCTCGCTCGTTACGTAGCGGACGGAGAGCTCGCGCGCCTGCTCCTCGACGTACTGGGTGATCGCCTGCATCAGGTGTGTCTTGCCGAGGCCGGTGCCGCCGTAGATGAAGAGCGGGTTGTAGGCCTGCGCGGGCGCTTCGGCCACCGCGAGCGCGGCTGCGTGGGCGAAGCGGTTCGACGATCCGATCACGAACGAGTCGAAGGTGTACTTCGGGTTCATGCCCACCGTGAAGGCGCTCTTCGGTTGCGGCTCTGTGACGACCGCGGACGAGCGGCCGCCGCTCTCGGCAACCGCGAGCGTCACGTTCCGCTCGTGACCGGTCGCGTCACGAACGGCGGCGCGGATCAGACCCAGGAAGTGCGTCTCGATCCACTCGCGCGTGAAGTCATTCGGGACCGCGAGCACGAACGCGTCGTCCCCGAGCTCGGCCCCACCCACGTCCCCGAACCAGGTCCGGTACGTGGTCTCGTTGAGCGCTTCCCTGAGCCGACTGGAAACCTCGTCCCACAGGCTCTCTGCGGTCAGCTCGATTGGGTGCTCCACGGCGGGCGGCTCGCTCCTCTTCCTGACGAAAAGAACGGCGAGCATAGCAGCGGTGTCGAGGGCTCACAACGCCCCTTTCGGGGGATCATCCTCTCCAAAAAAGTACGCAATTTGCAGCACTTTCTGTTGTCTTCCGAGACGCGTCCACACCACTCTCCACAGCTGTGGATTACTGCCTCAATGGGCGACACTCGCGCGTCTTTCCCGGCGTGGCTGCGCCGATCGCCCGGCGCTTCGGCTCGTCCTCGTGTGTGGATAACTGACCCCCCAACCCTCGTCTATACTGACCGTCACGCCGTCCGTTCCGGGCGGTCTTTTCTCATCATCGTCTCGACGTGAAGCGGACCTACCAGCCCAACGTGCGCAGGCGGAAGCGCAGGCACGGCTTCCGGGCTCGCATGGCCACTCGCGCCGGCCGCGCGATCCTCAAGCGGCGCCGCGCGAGGGGTCGCAAGCGACTCTCCGCGTAAGAGCGAGCCGCCCGGTGCAACGCCGCCATCGCCTCTCCCACTCGCGGGACTTCGATGCCGTCTACCGGCGGGGTCGCTCGGTCTCGACGCGCCACTTCGTCTTGCACACGTTCACGCGTGAGGAGGGCGACACCGAGGAGCCACGGGTGGGCTTCGCCGTTCCGAAGAGCGCAGGCAACGCCGTCGCCCGGAACCGGATCAAGCGGCAGCTGCGCGCGATCTGGCGCGAACGGGTCGACGAGCTGCCGAGCTCCAGCGACTTCGTGCTCGTCGTTCGCCCGGGTGTCGCCGAAACCGCCGAGGCGCAGGGGTTCGAATGGCTGGCGGAGCGTGTGGACGAGGTGCTCGGGAAGGGGCGCATTGGATAGGACCCGCGCACAGCTGGACGCTTCTGGGAGCACGCGTCCGCTGCACGCTGCAAGGCTTTTGGCCTATCCCGCCATAGGTCTCGTGCAGCTCTACCGGCTCTTCTTGAGCCCGCTGTTTGGCGGCTCGTGCAAGTACTACCCCTCGTGCTCGCAGTACGCGCTCGACGCGTTGCGGCAGTACGGGTTCTTCAGGGGCGCCATCCTCGCCGGCTGGCGCCTGCTCCGTTGTAACCCGTGGAGTCACGGCGGGGTCGACCACGCACACGACCAGCGGGTGTTTCGATGATCTACGCCCTGCTCGCGAGCCCGCTGACTCCGATCGAGCATCTGCTGCGACACGTGCTCGACTGGATCCACGTGACAATCGGCCTGCCGTGGGCGTGGTCGATCGTGGCGCTCACCCTGATCGTCCGAATGCTGCTCGTGCCGCTGACGGTGAAGCAGATCCACTCGATGCAGAACCTCCAGCGGCACGCCCCGCAGATGAAGGAGATCCAGAAGAAATACAAGGGCGATCGGCAGCGGATGAATCAGGAGTTGATGGCGTTCTACAAGGAGAACCAGATCAACCCGGCGGCTTCCTGCCTGCCGCTTCTCGCCCAGCTGCCGGTCTTCTTCGCGCTCTACTTCGTCCTGCGGAACTTCTCGCACCATCCGCCCAAGGGGAGCCTGTCGTGGTTGCACGTCGTCCCGAATATCGCGGCGCATGCGAACTCGCACTGGTCCGGGTATCTCCTGCTGGGGATCTACGCTGCGAGTCAAGTCTCCTCGACCTACTTCATGGGCGCGACGATGCAGAAGTCGCAGCGCAACCTGATGATGGTCCTGCCCCTGCTCTTCGTGCCCATCCTGGTCAACTTTCCGATGGGCCTCGTTCTCTACTGGGTGACGACGAACCTGTGGACGGTCGGCCAGGGGTTGATCACGAGGCGGCTCGTCGCCAAGACGGCGCCGGCCTCGACGAAACGCAGCTCGCGCACGCCTCGACGTGACGAGCCGGACGGCGGGGACGGCGCGAAGCGAGCGCCCGGGACGCCGAAGCCCGCACCGGCGGCCGCCGGGCCGCCTAGGCGCGTGAAGAAGAAAAAGAAAGCGCGAAGATGAACAGCGAGCTCCAGGTCGAGACGACCGGCGAGACCGTCGGCGAAGCCAAGTGGGCGGCGCTGCGGGAGCTCGAGCAGCTCCAGCCGGGGCTCGACAAAGCCGCGGTTCGCTTTCAAGTCGTCTCGGAGGGCGAGCGGGGACTGCTCGGCGTCGGGTATGCACCCGCGCGCGTGATCGCGACCGCCCCGGCGGCCGCGGCAGAGCCGGAGCCCGTAGGCCCTGCGCCCGACGAGAGCGAGCTCGCGGGTGAGGTTCGCGAGGTGATCGAGCGGATCGTGCGAGGGATCGGCGTGCAGGCTCGCATCGAGCTCGTCGAGGACGCTGACTCGATCGTCGCCTCGTGCTCCGGTCGCGATCTCGGCCTGCTGATCGGCAAGCACGGCCAGACGATCGACGCGATCCAGTACCTCGCCAACGCGATCATCTACCGCGCTCATCCGGACGACGTGCGCAAGCCGGTGGTCGTGGACGCGGCCGGGTATCGAGCCAGGCGCCAGACCGCCTTGGACGCGTTGGCTCTTCGCAGCGCAGAGCGAGCGGTCTCCAGCGGTCATCGGGTCGAGCTCGACCCGATGACGGCGGTCGAGCGCAAGGTCGTCCACGTTCGGCTGAAGGACTTTCCGGGTGTCGAGACCTCGAGCGAGGGCACGGAGCCGAACCGCTACGTCGTCATCGCTCCCGCAGACTCGTAGCCTCGAGCGCTGGCTCGAGTCGCTGCTCGCCACACCGGGCCTGACGGCTATCCGCGACCCGGCGGAGGCCTGGCGCGTGCACGTGGAGGAGAGCCTGGCGGCGGTCGAGCTCGTACGCCGCTTCGATGGGCCGATCGTGGATGTCGGCTCGGGTGGAGGTGCGCCGGGGATCCCGCTGGCCGCCGCGCTGCCGGAACGGGAGGTGACGCTGTTGGAGGCGAACGCACGGAAGTGCGCCTTCCTCGAGCAGGCCGCGCGCGCGTTTTCGAACGTTCGTGTCGTCCGCGGGCGCGCCGAGGAGCAGGAGACCGACCAGTACGGCGTGGCCGTGGCCAAAGCGTTGGCCCCGCCTCCGGTCGCCGCGGAGTGGTGTCTGCCGCTCGTCGCTTCGGGCGGAGCGGCGATTCTCTTCGTCGGGCCGAGCGCCAACCTCGCGGCCGTCGAGAGGGTGGCGGAGCAGCTCGACTCCGGACCGCCGGAGCAGCACGGAGGAATGCTCGTCGTGCCGAAGCTCGGGCCCACTCCGCCCGGCTTTCCACGTCGCCCGGGAATGGCCAGGAAACGTCCGTTGGCCTGAGTAGTCTCGGCTCTGTGCCGGGAAGAACTTACGCTCTGGCGAACCAGAAAGGCGGCGTCGGGAAGACCACGACCGCGGTCAACCTGGCGGCCTGTCTCGCCTCGGCGGGCGAGCGCACGCTGCTCGTCGATCTCGACCCTCAGGCCAACGCGACCTCCGGGCTCGGAGAGCGCGCGAACGGGACCTCGAGCCTCGACCTGCTCGACGGCGCGCCGGTGCAGGAGCTGGCGAAGCCCACGCGTTTTCCGAACCTCGAGCTCGTGCCGGCGCGCCAGGAGCTTGCAGGCGCCGCAGTCGAGCTCTCCCGCCGGCCAGATGGTGAACGGTTCCTCGCCGATGCTCTGGCGGGCGGCACCGGCGCGTACTCGTTCGTTTTCGTCGACTGCCCGCCGTCACTCGGCCCGCTGACGGTGAACGCGCTCGCCGCTTCAGACCGAGTGCTTGTGCCGGTGCAGGCTGAGTACTACGCGCTCGAGGGACTTGCGCAGCTCGTTCGCTCGGTTGAGCTCGTGCGCTCCCGGCTCAACCCGAAGCTCGCGGTCAGCGGCGTCCTGCTGACGATGGTCGACCGGCGGACTCGGCTGGCCGCCGACGTGGCCGAAGAAGTGCGCCGGCATTTCGGCGCGCTCGTCTTCCGGACGTCGGTTCCCCGCTCGGTTCGCGTTGCCGAGGCACCGAGCCACGGGCTTCCGGTCACCTCGTACGATCGTCGCTCACCCGGCGCCGAGGCTTACTGGAAGGTGGCGATGGAGCTTGTCGACCGCTCCTGACGCGAAGCCGCGCCGCGGTCTGGGCCGTGGCCTCGAGGTCCTGATCGGCGGCGCCGTCGACTCGGAGCTTGCACACCTTCCGGTCGAGACCGTTCACGCCAATCCGCACCAGCCGCGCCGGAAGTTCGACTCCGAAGCCGCATCCGGGCTTGCAGAGTCCGTCAGCGCCCAGGGCGTCGTCCAGCCGATCCTCGTGCGGCCACGCAAGGCGGGTGGCTACGAGCTGATCGCCGGCGAGCGGCGTTGGCGCGCGGCGCGCGAGGCGGGACTTCCGACTGTGCCCGCCGTCGTCCGTGAGGCCGACGACCGCGACTCGATCCTGCTCGGCCTGGTCGAGAACGTCGCACGCGAGCAGCTCTCACCGGTCGAGGAGGCGCGAGCCTCGGCGCTACTCATCGACGAGTTCGGTGTCTCGCTCGGTGAGCTCGCGGAGCGGCTCGGCCGCTCGAAGCCAGCCGTCTCGAACCGTCTGCGGTTGCTCGAGCTGCCGGACGACGTGCTCGCGATGCTCGAGCGCGGCGAGCTGACGGAAGGTCACGCGCGCGCGGTGCTCGCGGTCCCCGACGGCGACGGCCGGCGGCAGCTCGCCCGGCAGATCGTCCGCCGTGGAATGTCGGTCCGCGCCGCCGAACGCGCAGCCCGCTGGGCTGGGGCCCGGACGAAGCGCCGCGCCTCTCGAACGCCGCTCGACCCGGCACTGGTCTCCCGTGCGGCTACAGCCGCCGAACGGGCGACCGGCTTCGGTGCCAAGGTGGTCGGTCACCGGCTCGAGATCGCGTTTGCCGACGAGCACGAGCTGGCAGAGCTCGCCGAAGCGCTCGAACGCCTGGCCTAGCCCCGGCCGTATCTCGGTGGCAAGCCCGGGCGTTAAACCTTCGTCATGCACGGAATGGTGATCTCTTCCTCCGCATGGCGGCCATGTCGCAGGCCGGCCGCCTCGGACCGTTCCTCTCGGAGCTCCAGCGCGACCAGGATCTCGACGACGCAACGAAGGGCACCCTGACGGAAATCGCCGAGGATCCCTCGTTCCTTCTAGCCGTCGAGGACTACCTGCAGCGCACCGAAATCATCCACTAGCTCTGCGCGCCGCCGCGACCGACATGGCGGGCGCGGCACTCTGCGGTTACGGGGTAGAGATGATCCGGAATGAACTCGTCATGGCCCGCGATAGCGGGCCGGACTTCGTTCCGGGAATGGGCGATCGTGGATTCGAACCACGGACCTCCGCCTTATCAGAGCGGCGCTCTAACCAACTGAGCTAATCGCCCGCCGGACGCGGGATTGTAGCGACAGCAGGCTTTACCTTGCGCACCCGCTCAAGGGATACCGCGGGCCTCCCTGCGGGTCGATGAGGAACCAGGAGCATCAGTCTCCCTGCGGCATGGAACTCGGCGATCTCGTCATCTATCTGGGGCGTCTCTACGTCCTGCGCGGCCTCGATCCCATGGGCCTTCCCGATCGCTGCGCCGATCTGGAGGACGCTCTGACCGGTGCTCGCCTGCGCGCTCCCGTGAGCCAGCTCGAACCGGCGCCGCTCCCTTCCACATAAGGGTTTGTCGAGGAGCCACTCGGCTAGAATGGAGGCCCGGAACGAGAGGCTGCGATGCACGAGATGGTCATCTACGGCGTGAGCTTCGACCTCGTCGGCAAGCAGCCGATCGTCTTGTTGAAGACCGCCGAAGGGAACCGGTTCCTGCCGATCTGGATCGGCCATCCCGAAGCCGCGGCGATTCTGATGAAGCTCCAGGGCGCCTCGACGCCGCGGCCGATGACGCACGACCTCGTCACGGACATGCTCGGCCAGCTCGATGCGCAGGTGACGCGGATCACGGTGACCGAGCTGAAGGAGAACACCTTTTACGCGAGCATCACCGTCCAGCAGAACGGGTCGGAGATCGAGATCGACTCGCGTCCGTCCGACGCGATCGCGCTCGCGGTCCGTGCCGACGCGCCGATCTTCGCCGCCGACTCGGTGATCGAGGAATCGGCGATCGAGTTCGAAGGCGAAGAGGTGAACGAGGAAGAGATCGTGTCGGAATTCAAGAAATTCCTCGACAGCGTCACGCCGGACGAGTTCGCAGTCGAAGACGAAGCCGACGACTCTTAGTCGCCGCGCTCGACTTCCCGCTTCGTCAGGTCGAGGATCTCCGCGAAGAACTCCCGCAGGCCTGCGGTCGTCAGCGGCCCACGGTTCGCACGCGCGAGGTACTGGAGCATCCACTCCTCGCGCTCCGGGTCGACGAAGTCCAGGCCGCGGGACTCCTTGTAGCTCTTCAGCCGCGCGACGAGCTTGAGCCGCGCGTTGATCGCCTCGACGAGCGCGCGGTCGTTGTCGGAGATCTGCTCACGCAGCTGACGGATAAGAGGGTCGTCTGCCGGCGAGCTCACGGTTAGTCGTAGATGTCGACTTCGGTGCCGTACGGATCGAGTTGGTAGACCCGCGGTGCGATCCAGACGGGAAGGCGCACGCAGCCGTGGCTCGCCGGGTAGAACGGCACGGAGGGGTAGCCGTGGATTGCGAAGGCACCGACGAAGAACGACGAGTCGAACATGCCGTCGGGGAGCCAGCCCGGCACCTTGCTGTAGACGTGCCAGCGTCCGACCGGCGTGTTGCCGGTCGCACCTGTGGAGGCGTGGCTGACCAGGACGACCTGGCCGCCGCGGACGACGAGGAGCACCTGGCGGGTCTTGTTGACCTCGATGTGGTCGCCGGGATACCGGGCTCGCGGCATGCTCGCGTTCAGCAGCACGTGCCAGAAGACGGAGGTCACCTGACCCGTGCGGGGGAGGCCGTGCAACTTCTGGAACGCTACGACAGCGTCGCGGGTGTCCTCGCCGAAGGCACCGTCCACACCGCGTAACCCGTAGTGAAGGTCGTTGAGCCGCGTCTCGAGCGCACGCACACTCGGGCCGCGCGAGCCGAGCGAGAGCGACGGCACGTAGACGTCCCGCCGGATCGTCCGCTGCGCAGTCGCGAAGCCGGCCCGGGGGAGGCTGAAGACGCGGATCCGATAGACGGCCTCGCGGTTCGTCCCGAGGCGCAGCACGACGGGCCGGAGGTAGTTCGCCGCCACCACGCGCGCCGGGCCGCGCCAGATCTCCACGCGCACGGGCCCTGCCGGGCGGAGCGAGGCGTGGAGCACGAGCGGCATGTGTAATTGCCCCGTGCCGGCGACCGCAGCGTGCAGGTCGGGGCGAAGCTGCACCCCGGCGGCCTTCGACGCGACCCCGTTCCAACGCAGTTGATAGTTCCCGGGCCGGACCAGGCGTGCACGAACACGGACGTGGCCACGCTTGTCCGCCGAACCGGTCGCGACGTGCCGCTCGCCGAGGTAGAGCTCGACCCGCGTCCGGCCGACTGCGGGCCGGAGGCGGCCCCGGAAGGTCGTCCAGGCGGCGTAGGCTGCCTTACGAGGCGCCGAGAGCGAGAGGGCCATCGACCTGATCGGAACGTCCGCCCGCAGTGTCGAGCCGTCTGCTCCGGTTCCCGTGACCGTTGCGGTGAAGGCGCCGGTGCGGTACGTGTGCTCGGCGACAGGGCCGTCCGCCACGCTCCCGTCGCCGAAGTCCCAGTGATACGAGACGGCGTCGCCGGTGGCCGTGAAGGTGACGTGGAACGGCGCCGCTCCGGTCTGGGCCGAGGCATGGACGAGAATCGTCGGCGTCGCGGCCTGTGCCGCGGGCGCCAACGCTAGAGCAGCCACGAAGATCGCCGCGCGCCGCATTCGTAGCAGCATAACCACCTAGCTGGCTACCGCCAGCCCGAGCGCGAGCGCGTTGAACCCCACGTGCAGGACGAGCGGCGGGTACACACTGCCGGTCCGTGCGCGCAGGTAGGTAAGACCGATTCCGAGCGCGGTCAGAATCGGAAGCGCCTCGACGAGCCCGTGCCAGAGCCCGAAGGCAAGCCCGACGAGCAGGACCGCCGCGGTCTGGCCGAACCGCTGGAGCAGGCTGAAGCCGAGACCCCGGAACGTGAGCTCTTCCACGACCGGGCCGACGATGGCGAACGCGACGACGTTTGCCGCGAACGGGCCTGCGCTTCCCGGCTTCCAGCCGTGCGGGGTCAGACCCTGCTCGCGCGCGGCGTGGAGAAGCGGGTTGAGGATGGACTCGAGCACGAAGACGGTGACGAGTACGCCGAGCGCGATCCATGCGGCCTGTCTCCAGGAGCCCGGGCGGCGGAGGCCGAACAACCGCCGACGGTCGGCGCCGCGCGAGATCGTGAGGACGAGCGCAAAGATCACCACGAAGAGGCTGATCTCGCTCGCTGCGGTGCTGTATCGATACAGCGCATCGTGCGGCGCCTTGGGTCCCGTGAAGCGCCCGATGTACGAAAGCGTCGAGAGGGCGCCGACGAGCGCGACCCAGCCCACGAGCCGGGCGTTCGAGCGATCGGTCATTCGCAGGCCTCGAACAGGTTCTCGAGCGGCGCCGGGATGAAGCGCATTCCTGCCGCTCGGGCTCCCGCCTCGTCCGCTGGGTCGTCCCCGACGTGAACTGTCCGCTCCGCAGGGACGCCGAGGCGCTCGAGCGCTAGCTCGAAGATGTGCGGTGCCGGCTTCGGCGAGCCCGCGTCGGCCGAGGTGACCACCACGCCGAAGTACCCCCCGATTCCGAGCCGCTCGAGGATCACGGGCAGCTCGGAGTCCCAGTTCGACACGACCCCGAGCTCGAGCGCGGGGTCGCGCCCGGCGAGCTCGTCGAGCGCTTCGGCTGCTCCGTCCAGGAGCCGGAACTCGAGCGCGGCGGTGAAGTGCGGTGCGAACTCCTCCGACGACAGTCCGGCCCCGGCGGCATCGAGGAACACGGCCGCGCAGTCCCGGCGAAGTGCGGCGAGGCGCTCGTCGCCGCGCCCCTCAACGGCATGAACGCGGTAGTACGCGACCTCGGCGGTGAAAGCTCGGGCGACCTCTTCGTGGGAGCGCTCGACGCCTCGCGTTCGAAGCAGTTCCCTGAACGCGGGCACCGGGTCGGCGAGCTCGACCAGCGTCCCGAACGCGTCGATCGTGACCGCCTCGACGCCGCTCAGGCGACCCACTGCCAGAGCGCCCACTGGACGACGGCGACGCCCAGCAGCAGGGCGCTCACCGCCACGATCGCCGCGTGCAAGCGCGGGCGCCCGCCGCCGAGCGACGCCAGCGCTAGGAAGAAGGGAAAGACGACGAGCCCGAACCGGGGCATCGACTGAAGCGGCCACCACTTGCTCGGGACACTGAGCGGGAGCGCCAGGCTGCAGGCGGCGAAGAGGCCGTAGGGGGCACCGAAGCGGCGCCAGGCGACGACCGTGAGCGCGATGAAGAGCAACAGGAAGGCGAGCCCCTGCAGGTTCTCCACCGCCGCGCGCATCGGGTCGATTCCGCTGACGGCGGTCCAGTACGCATGTGTGTGCGACCCGGAAACGAGTTGCTCGATTCCGGCCCAGCCTGCCCGGAGGCCGTCCCAGAGCCCGCCGAGCGGCCCGAATGGCGAGAGATGCCTGCGCCAGAGCCCCTCAGCGTCCTGGAACGCCAAGGCATCGCCAACCTGGAGCCAGAGGATCAGCGGGTAGATCGCGAAGAGCGCCGGTGCGAGACCAAGCCAGGCGAACGCGCGCCCGCGGCGGGGCGAGCGCCAGGCTAAGAGCGCCAGGGCCGGCAGGAGCGCCACGGCCGTCGAGCGCGTCAGGAGCGCGAGGCCGGCGATGAGTCCCGCACGCGCGAACTGCCCTCGCTCGGCGAATACGAAGGCCGCCAGCACGAGCAAGAGGTAGAGCGACTCGCTGTAGACCGCCTGTAGGAAGAGCGACATCGGAAAGACCGCGAGGTAGAGCACAGCGCGCTGCGCCCCGTCGGCTCCCATGCGTGCCTCGGCGAGCCGGTAGAGCAGCAGAAACGCGCCGAGAGAGCAGGC
>WNGD01004465.1_pt1 | contig 14085 bp, 9 predicted proteins | sample 5400671 | NCBI WGS metagenome assembly WNGD01 (sample SAMN13153369, study PRJNA577476) | soil metagenome | isolation source: 40 cm soil or saprolite under grassland replicate 2 | place: USA:California | collected 2016-06-15
TCGTACAACCGCACCAGGTCTGCGACATCGACGTTGTGCCCCTGGCCCGCCCAGAACAGCGCCTTCTTGCGGATTTCGATGTCTTCTTTCGGGTTCAACGCGATATCCATCAGCCAGCGGTAGTTGTCGCCACCGCCCATCTGGGACAGCGAGAAGATGATCTTCTCTTTGAGGTCTTCGGTCTCGACCTTGCTGAACAGCCCCTTCAGAAAGTCCGCGTTCTCCGTCGATCGATTCTGACCGAGCCAGAAAATCGCCTTCTCGCGCATGTCGGAGCTGACATCCCGCCGCGCCGCAAAATCGCGCAGAATGACTCCGGCGCGCGCGCTGCGATGTTGCGACAGGGCAAAGATCGCTTTGTCCTGGATGTCTTCATCGGTCCGCGCATCGCGGAGGATCGAGTCCAGCGCCGCGACCGTCTCCTCGCCCGGTACCTGCGACAGCCAGAACACCGCCTGCTCGCGCACCTCCTGGTCGGGATCGGAGCGCACGGCGTTGAGCAGGAGCGACGACGTCTCGGAGGTGCGCTTCTGCGACAGGAGGAACACCGCCTTGCGGCGGAGGCACGCTGATCCCTCGTCGCGCCGCGCGAGCACCGTTTTCAGGAGCGGCACCGCGCGGTCCGGGTCCATCTGCAGGACCGCGTTCAACGCCGCAATCCGGATGTCGTCATCATCGTCGCACGACTCGTTGCGGAGGGTATGCCTGCCGGGGCGCGGACCCCGACCAGCGATGACCGGCCCCGCTTCGGTGGGCGGTGTCGCCGGGATCGCCGGAGTCACTGGAACTGGCGGCACCGCGCTATCGGCCTGCGACGTGACGTCCTCCGCGGCATCCGCATCCCCGCTGCGCGCCAGCGCACCTTGGACGCGGCGGAGCAGCACCGCCGCATCCCGGCGCGTCGTGGCCCTAGGATAGCGTTCGGATTGTGTCTTCAACGCGCTACGAGCCGCGCGCAGGTTGTCATCTGCGCCGGCCCGGTACAGCGCAAACGCTTGCCAGTAGTACGTATTCGGGACATACAAAGAACGCGGGTAGCGATCGCGGATGCTGCGAAAGAGATCGGCGGCGCGCTCGTAATCGTTCTGGTTGAGCGCCTGCCGAGCCGCGCGATACAGCGAGTCCGCAACGTCCGCCTGCGTGCTGGCCTCGTCCTGCGGCCAACGCAGCTCCGGCTCCTCCTCGTCGTCGAACGTGAAGTCCCCAACATCCGCCAACGACGCCAGGCCGGCCAGACCCGAGAGTCCAGCGAGACCGGAGAAGCCCGAGAGCTCCGCCAACTCAGCGCTCATCGCCATCGGCGCGGCGCTGAGCGCGAACGCGGGGCCCTGTAGCGTCATGGCGAGAACAGGGGCCTGCGCGCTCAACATTGCGAAGTCGGGCTGCGCCATCTCCAGCTGCGCCGCCGCCGCCTCGAGCTCCGCCGACGCGGCCGCGAGCGGTGCGATCGCCGTGACCGGCGCGCGACGGTGCGCCCGCGGCGCCGCGGAGGGCGCGGGTGCGGGTCGGGGCGTCGCCTGGATAGTGGCCGTGACGGCGAGCAAGAAGGAAAGAGAAGACAACATCAGAGCGCTCCTTGTGTGCGCACCGGCACCGGCCCTGCGGGGATCGCGGAGCGCAGCTTGGGCAACACGTTCGATTGGTTCATGCCTTGCGTAATGAGATCGGTGTCGTGCCCGTTGTGGGCAGTGCCGAGCTGCGAGATTTGCACGAGTACGAGCTCCAGGTCCTCGAGCAGCGACCGCAACCGCTGATCGTTCCCGGCCGGCGAGTCGAGCATCAAGCGCGTGGTCGTGAGAAGATCGCGCGCTTGTTGCGCGAGGCGCACGCGGTTGGCTGCACTGTTCGTCCCCAGATCGGCGCGGAAGGAGGTCAAGAACGCTTCCGTGCGCGAGAGATACTGGGTCGCGGCGACTTGATAGGCCACGTCGGGCTGCGAGAGTTGCGCCGAGTCAGTCGTTGCAACGCTGTTGCTGGCGTTCCCGCCACCCGCCTGATACGCGGTCCAGCGCCCGATGCCGATCCCAAGGATCAACACGGCCGCGGCCGCCACCGCCCACTTCATCCACGGACGCAGCTCGATGACGTGTTTGTCGCGCCGAGCGGCCTCGATGCGCGCCCACATCTCCTCGCGAGGCGGGGTGCGTGGTGCGTGGTACGTGGTACGGGCCGCGTCCTTCAGCCACTGCTCGAATTTGGGATCTTCCTGTTCCTGCATCATTGCACCCATTCTCCTGCGAAGTCCGACAGCGCCACGCGCAACTTCGCCCTCGCGCGCGACAGCTGAGCCTTCGACGTGCCGGTCTCGACGCCCAACGCGGCGCCGATTTCTTCGTGTGTGTAGCCCTCGACATCGTGCATCAGAAACACCGTGCGGTAACCCTCCGGCAGATCATCGATCGCCTGCTTGAGCCGCGCTTTCAGATCCGGTTCGGCATGCCGTTGCACCACGCCGATCTCGTGCGCGTCGTCGATGTCCGCTTCCCGCTGCCGAAACCGCTTCACCTTTCGCAGGCCGTTCAGAACGACCGTGGTCGTGATCGTATGCAGCCAGGTCGAAAACGCGGCATCGCCACGGAACGAGCCGAGCCGGTCGAACGCGCGGATGAACGTTTCCTGGGTGAAATCCTGCGCGAGGGCATCATCGCCCGCGAGCCGGAAGGCCAGGCGGTACACGCGGTCCACATGCGCGTCATACAGCGTGCGCTCTGCGGCGCTATCCCCGGCGCGGACGCGGGCAATGAGCTGTGATTCGTCCACGACGCTCCGAGGTGACGGGCTGGTCTCGTAACTACTGATGGGACACGGGGAACGACAAAAGGGTTACGTCGGAAGGCTCCCTAGAGTGTCTTGAGGAAGGCCACCAGCGCCGCCCGCTCCCCGGGCGGCAGAGCGTGGAAGAGGTCGCGGGACCGGGCAGCCTCACCCCCGTGCTGCTCGATCGCCTCCTCGGGGGTCTTGGCGCGGCCGTCGTGCAGGAAACGGGGCATAAGGTGCAGCCCCATCAGCGGCTCGGTGCGGAATTCCGTCGGCGTGGCGAGCCCGAGGCAGATGTCGCCCAGGTCGGGCCCCATGTCGTGCAGCAGGAGGTCCGTATACGCGGCGACCTGCTTATGCCGTAGGGCCGCGATAGGACTGTCCCCGGTGGTGAGGGTCGGGATGTGGCAGTTGGCGCATCCCACCCGCCTGAATACCTCGCTCCCCTGGCGCGCCTCGCCGGACATCTTGAGAGGTGCGGGCGGCGCGAGCAGCCGCACGAACGCGTCCGCCAGCGCAGCTTGCTGCTCGTTCAACTCGGGGTCCGGCGCGGGATCGGTGCCGGCTGGAATAGGCGTCCCAGCGACTGTTTCCTCCGTGGGTGACGCGGGGGTCGTGATGCCTTGTTCCGCGGCGAACGCGCCGTCGTTGAACTCGCGCAACGTCGGGACCAGGGCCTTGCGCCCGAAGCGCCCCAAGCGACCGTCGAAGAAACGGTTGGGGCGGCCGGAAATGCCATCGTGATTGCGATCGTCGGGATCCGCGTACGCGAGGATCTCGGAATCAGGCACAGCATCGAGCAGACCAAAGCCGAAGACATCGGGGATGGTGCGCGCCGCGACGGCAGTTGCTGCGGGAGGAACCGGTTCGCTGTCGATGGCGAGCGCGGTGTGGAGGGCCGGTGTGACGTGATTCTGATAGACGGGGCCGCCAAACGCTGCCAGCTCGTCACACTGGCGGACGCCGGCCGGCACCACCTCGTGAAACGCGGTCGCATGACGCTCGACTTCGTCTCCCGTCCCGCCGGCCACCGGGTCCTCGTGACACTCGGCGCACGCATTTGCATTGAACAAGGGACCCAGTCCCGTTTCCGGTGTGAACACGCTGTCGAACACGGCCTTGCCCTGATCGAACCGGGCGCGCTCGGCGGCCGAGAGGCCACGGAGGGGGTCGCCGGGCTTGAGTGGGCGCTGGCAGGCCGTCACCGCCAGGATCGCTGCGGCGCACCTGCAGACGAGGGCGCAGCTCGTCATGGCGAGGGGGGAGGCTCGACGCCGCTCGTCATCCGGCCGATACGCTCGATGGTGTAGGCGACCCACCCGCTAGGCCGCGCGCCGAATGTCACGCGAACCACGTCCCCCGGCTTCAGGTCGCTCAGCGCGAGCTGGTCTCTTCCCGGGGTTGTCGTGACCGGCACTGTGGCGGGCACTTGGAGGCGCACGACGCGCAGCGCCATTCCCACGCCCGTCGTGACCTCGAGCGCGCGATTCTTCGTGTCGACTAACCGAACCGCGCCACGGACGCTGTCGTGCGGCGCTTGTTGTGATGCCGCTGATGTCGGACCGACAACACACAGCAGCGACGCTAAGACGAAGCGAACCATTGAGCCCTCCCCCTCCGAGCGACCGGGCTAGTATACACCGAAGATCATTCAGCGAGTTCCGAACAGGCGGTCGCCGGCGTCGCCCAGACCCGGAAGAATGTACCCCTTGGCGTTGAGCTCACGATCCAGCGAAGCCGCGTATACCGGCACCTTGGGGTGCGCGTCCAGCATCGCCTTCACGCCCTCGGGGGCCGCCACAAGACACAAGAAGCGAATCTTCTGCGCGCCGGCCCGGGACAGCGCACTGACCGCCGCGACGGCCGAGCCCCCGGTCGCCAGCATGGGGTCGAGCACAAAGAATGCGCGGTCGGCTTCTCCCGAAGGGATTTTGAAGTAGTAGTCGACCGGTTGCAAGGTCGCATGATCCCGGTACAGGCCGATGTGCCCCACGCGCGCGGAAGGGATCAGTTGGGAAATACCCTCCACCATGCCTAACCCCGCACGCAAGATGGGGACGAGCGTCAGCTTCTTCCCCGCGACCTGGCTTCCGGACGTCTTCTCGAGCGGCGTTTCGATCTCCACCGGCTCGAGCGCCAGGTCTTTCGTCACTTCATACGCCATGAGCATCGCGATTTCATTGACGAGCTGCTTGAAGTCACGCGTGCTCGTGCGCTTATCGCGCAGGATGGTGAGCTTGTGCTGGATCAAGGGATGTGACAGCACGGTCAGGTTGGGGAACTGTGGGGATGGCACGCGCGCCATGGCCGGAGAAGCTACGCACTCGGTTGCGAGCGCGCGACCGGCGGGTATTTTCAGCGTCCCCATTCGGAGCTGCTTCAAGGCCGTCGCATTTGGAGGATCATCATGCGTGGCACCTTGCTGAAACTCGCGGCGCTCGCGCTCTGCGCGACGCCCCTCTCTGCGCAGTCCGTCGACAGCCTCATCGCCAAGTACGTCCAGGCCTCGGGCGGCATGTCGCGCATGCAAGCGCTGCAGTCGCTACGCCGCAGCGGCAAATTCACCGGGAGCGGCGGATTCGAGGCGGTGGTCGTGCAGGAGAACAAGCGTCCCAACAGCGTGCGGGAAGAGTTTTCGATCCAGGGAATGACCGGCATCAACGCGTACGACGGCAAGAACGGCTGGAAGATCGAGCCGTGGCAGGGCAAGCGCGATCCCGAGGCGCTGGGCGAAGAAGAGATGCACGGCATTCTCGACGACGCCGACTTCGACGGCCCGCTCGTGAACTATCAGGCGAAGGGCAACAAAGTCGAGTATCAGGGCGTCGAGCAGATCGAAGGCAGTGACGCCTACAAACTCAGGGTCACGCGGCCGAACGGCGACGTCAGCTTCTACTACCTCGACACCGAGTACTATGTCCCCATCCGCATCGATACGCAGCGCATGATTCGCGGTGCGCCGCAGGAATTCGAGACCTCGCTCGGCGACTACAAGCAGGTCAACGGGGTGTATCTGCCGTTCTCGTCCGAGTCGGGGCCGAAGGGCAGCAGCAGCGCGGACCGTGGGAAAATCACCTACGACAAGATCGAGGCCAACGTCCCGCTCGACGACCAGCGGTTCGCCCGGCCGGGAGCTCGTCCATGAACGCCCTCCTTCTCTTGCTGATCGCGCAGCAACCTGCCGTGACTGTCGATTCCGAAGCGATCTCGGGGCTCGGCGCGCGCAACATCGGGTCGGCGGCGATGAGCGGGCGCATCGCGGCGCTCGCGGCCGTAGCGGAAGGCGCACGGCTCACGATCTACGTCGGCGCGGCGAGCGGCGGAGTGTGGAAGTCGGTGAACGGGGGCACGACGTTCAAGCCGGTCTTCGACAAGCAGCCGGTGCAGTCGATCGGCGCGGTCACGATCGATCCGAAAAACCCGAAGCTGGTCTGGGTGGGCACCGGTGAGTCGTGGATGCGCAACAGCGTGTCCATCGGCGACGGGATCTACCGCTCGGACGACGGCGGCGAGAACTGGAGCAACATGGGACTGCGCGAGTCCGAGCACATCGTCAAGATTCTCGTCGATCCCACCGCCACCAACACCGTCTACGTCTGCGTTCCCGGCAAACTGTGGAGCGACAGCGAGGACCGGGGCGTCTACAAGACGACGGACGGCGGCAAGACGTGGACCAGGGTGTTGCGTGGCACGAACCTGTCGACGGGCTGCTCTATGCTGGCAATGGATCCGTCGAATGCGAAGACGCTATACGCCGGAATGTGGGACTTCCGCAGGCGGGGCTGGACGTTCCGCTCGGGCGGCGACAGTGCGACGGCGCCGAGCGCCTCGAGCCTGTTCAAGAGCACCGATGGCGGCGCGACGTGGACCGATTTGACGGCAACGGCCGGCTCCGGGTTACCGCCCAAGCCGTGGGGTCGCGTCGCGGTCGCGGTGGCGCCGTCGAAACCGGACATCGTGTACGCGTTCATCGAAGCGGTGCCGCCGCTCAATGCGCTGTATCGCTCCGACAACGGCGGCAAGACGTGGCAGATGCTCGATCGCAGCCAGAACATGATCTGGCGGCCGTTCTATTTCGCGAACCTCATCGTCGATCCGGGCAATCCTGACCGCGTGTACAAGCCGGACGGTGGGCTCATCGTCAGCACCGATGGCGGCAAGAGCTTCAGCGGGATTTCCGGAGGTGCGCACGGGGACTTCCACGACGTCTGGATCGACCCCAAGAACACCGACAACGTGATTACCGGTGACGACGGCGGTCTGTGGTTCTCCTATGACGCCGGGAACAAGTGGGTGAAAAACGAAAACCTGCCGGTGTCGCAGTTCTATCACGTCAGCGTGGACATGGAGCGGCCATACAACGTATACGGCGGGTTGCAGGACAACAGCTCGTGGGTCGGTCCGTCGGAGTATCCCGGCGGGATCACGAACCATCAATGGGAGAACATGTACGGTGGCGACGGCTTCTGGATGTTCGCCGATCCCACCGATCCCGACTACCTGTATGCGGAAGCCCAGGGCGGTGCGATCGGCCGCGTCAACCGGCGTACGCATGAGTCGCGCAACATCCAGCCGCTGCCGCGCTATCAGGAGAAGAAGCTGCGGTTCAACTGGAACACGCCGATTCACATCAGCGCGACACAGAAGGGCACGGTCTACGTCGGCGCGCAAGTGTTGTTCCGGTCGAAAGACTTCGGCCAGACGTGGGAGCGCATCTCGCCCGATCTGACGACCAACGATCCGCAGAAGCAGAAGCAGGAGCAGTCGGGCGGCATCACGGTCGACAACTCGGCCGCCGAAATGCACACCACGATCTACGCGATCGCGGAGTCGCCGCGGGACGGGCAGGTGGTCTGGGCCGGCACCGACGACGGCAACCTGCAGGTCACGCGCGACGGCGGCAAGACGTGGACGAATGTCGCCGCCAGTATTGCGGGCCTCCCCAAGAACGCGTGGGTGACGTCGGTCGAGCCGGGGCACTTCGCGAACGGCACCATCTACGCCACGTTCGACCTGCACACATTCGGGGACATGCGGCCGTACGCCTACAAGTCCGCCGATTTCGGCGCGACGTGGACGCCGCTGATCACTTCCGGGAGCCCGGTGCGCGGCTATGCGCACGTCATCAAGGAGGATCTCGTCAACCCCAATCTGCTGTTCCTGGGCACCGAATTCGGTCTCTGGGTGTCCGTGGACGGTGGGAGGCAGTGGGCGCACTACAAGGGTGGAGATTTGCCGGCGGTCGCCGTGCGCGATCTCGCGATTCATCCGCGCGATCACGATCTCGTAATCGCGACGCACGGCCGCGGCATCTGGATCGTGGACGACATTACGCCGCTGCGGGCGCTCACACCCGACGTGTTGGCCAGGCCGGTCGCGTTCCTCGTGGGACGTCCGACGGTACAGCGGCTGCAAGCCGGGGGCGGTTGGGCGAACGGCGATGCCATGTACGTCGGACCGAATCCGCCGAGCGATGCCGTGATCACGTACTACCAGCGGCGCCGGCACATCTTCGGCGACATGAAGCTCGAGGTGTTCGACGCGAGCGGGAAACTCCTCGGCACGCTGCCGACGAGCAAACGGCGCGGCCTGAATCGGGCGACGTGGTCCATGCGCCTGGCGGCGCCGCGCGTACCGCCGGCCGCGAGTGCGGCATTCGGTGCGGCGTTTGGCCCGCGGGTCCTGCCCGGCACCTACACGATCAAACTGACGAAGGACACGGCGACATTTACGACGCAGCTCGCGGTCGTCCCCGACCCGCGCAGCACGCACACCGCGCCGGAGCGTCAGGCGGCGCTCGAACTGGCACTCAGGGTGTCCGGCACGCTGAACGACATGACGTTTGCCGTCGAGCGGATCAACGGTGTCCGCCAAGCGCTCGATGACCGGGCGGGGAGGCTGACGACGGGCGATGCCGTCGCGAAGCGCCTGCGGGCGGCATCGGCGACGGTCGATGCGCTGCGAAAGAAAATCGTCGCGACGAAGGAAGGCGGTATGATCACCGGCGAGGAGCGGCTGCGCGAGAACCTCACCGATCTGTACAGCAACATAGTCTTCTATGATGGCGGGCCCTCGCAGACCGAGGTCGAGCGCGCCGACGCGATCGCTCGCGAGCTGGCCGATGTCGTGCGGGACTTCGATGCCTGGACGACGCGAGACCTGGCGGGCATCAATGCGGCGCTGCGGACCAAGAAGCTCGAGCCGATCGTGGTGATGAGTCGCCAGCAGTGGGAGGCGGCGGCCCAATAAACGTTGCTCGCGCCGCCTTTGTCGCGATCGGCGTGACGGGGGGGGCAGCCTGCCACGGCAGTCCGGCGGCCCCGCCATCGCCGGCTGCCGCACCCGCGGTTCATGTTCAGGGCAATCAACTGGTCGACAGTGCCGGTCGGCCGGTGCGCCTGCGGGGCGTGAATCGTTCCGGCACGGAGTACGCGTGCGCGCAAGGGTGGGGCTTCTTCGACGGCCCCTCGGACTCGTCGTCGGTGGCGGCGATCGGATCGTGGAAGGTGAACGTTGTGCGCGTGCCGCTCAACGAGACGTGCTGGCTTGCGATCAACGGCGTGAAACTGGCGTACTCGGGCGCCAATTATCAACGGGTGATCAGCGATTACGTGGCGCTGCTGAACGGTGCCGGCATGATCGCCATCCTCGAGCTGCATTGGAGCGCGCCCGACACGGTCGTCGCGTTGCATCAGGCGCCGATGCCGGATCGCGACCACACGCCGGAGTTCTGGCGCCAGGTCGCGGCGGCCTATGGCAACAACAATCGCGTCATCTTCGACTTGTTCAACGAGCCGTTTCCAGACAGCAACCGCGATACGCCGGAGGCGTGGCGCTGCTGGCGTGACGGCGGAACCTGCGCCGGCATGAGCTACCAGGCGGCCGGCATGCAGGAGCTGGTGACCGCAGTCCGTGGTGCGGGCGCGACGAACGTCATCATGGTGGGCGGCGTCCAGTATGCCGCTGGCCTTTCGAGCTGGCTCGCGAACAAGCCTGTCGACCCGCTCAACAACCTCGCGGCATCATGGCACATCTACAATTTCAGCTGGTGTAACACGCAGGCGTGCTGGGACAGTGCGGCGGACAGCGTCTCGCGCCAGGTGCCGCTGGTGCTCGGCGAGCTGGGGCAGAACGACCGCGGCAGCGCATTCGTTACCGCGCTGATGAACTGGATGGACGCGCGCACGGGCGGCAGCGGCTATCTCGGCTGGTCGTGGGATGTGTGGGGGGATCCGCTGGACTTGATCTCGAGCTACGACGGGACGCCGACGACGTACGGCCAGACGTTCAAGGCCCGGTTCTCGCGCTAGCGCGCCTCGCTCCGCGGATCCGGGCGCACCGTGAAGGTCTGGCTTGATGCACGGCCGTTGACGGTCAGCCGCGCCGTGAACGTCCCAGTGAGGCGCGCGGCGCCCCCGCGCCGCGGTCCGCCCCCGCCCCCGCCCCCGCCCCCGCCCCCACCCGCGCCGGCAACGGCCGGCTCGGGAGGTGCGACCGGCCGCCAGGCGACGCGGTGCATCCCCGCCGCCGTCGAGAAGACCTCCGGCCCGGGCTGCCACAGCGGCGAGACCCGTGGTAGTCCGCTCGCCCCGCGGCCGCCTCGCGCCCCCGCCCCCGCCCCCGTCCCCGGTTCGGCCGGCCACTTCTGCATCACTTTGCCGGCGGCGTCGAGGATCTCCAGCGTGACCGCTCCCGGGGCCGCCGCTTTGAGATAGAAGTCTAGAACCGCGCCGTCGGGTGGGTTCTGAGCCTGCGGCTCGTCGCGCTGGAACGGTGTGCCGTTATCGTCGCCCTGAATGAAGTTGATGGCGTCTGCGGGCCGGAAGAGCCAGCCGTCGGCTTGCAGCACCTCGCTCGTGACCTGCCGCAGTGCGCTGATGTCATCCATCACCCAGAAGCCGCGGCCGTGGGTGGCGACGATGAGGTCGTTGCCGTACACGACGAAGTCGCGCACCGAGGTCACCGGCAGGTTGCGCTGCAGCGGCTGCCAGTGGTCGCCGTCGTCGAACGACACGAACGCGCCGCGCTCGGTCCCGGCGAACAGCAGCCCGCGCCGCTGCAGATCTTCCTTGACGACATGTACGTACACGCCGTCGGGCAGGCCTGTCGTGATGCGCTGCCACGAGCGGCCCTGATCGCGCGTGCGGTAGATGTACGGCGCGAAGTCCTGGAGCTGGTGGCGGTCCACGCTCGCGTACGCCGTGTTCGCGTCGACGTGTGAGGCTTCGACGCTGGTGATCCGGCTCCACGCTGTGATCGCCGCCGGTGTGACATCGCGCCACGTCGCGCCGTCGTCTGTGGTGACCTGGATGAGCCCGTCGTCGGTCCCGATCCAGATCATGGGGGCGCGGAGCGCGGACGGGGCCACCGCGTAGATGACGCCGCGCTTGCCGTTCCGATCGGTGGCCGCGGCGGCCGTTGCGTCGAGATTCGGCGGGATCCCGGGGTCGGGTCGAGTCAGGTCCTTGCTGATCTGGGTCCACGTGCGCCCGCCGTCGCTCGTCTTGAACAGAAACTGACTCGCGTAGTAGAGCGCGTGCGGATCGGCCGGCGACAGCACGAGCGGCTGAGTCCAGTCGGCGCGGTCGGTCTCGGTGCCCTTGGGCGCCGACGTGTTCGGCACCGAGAGGTTGGTCTCGAGGTCCCAGCGGCTGCCTTCACCGCCGTAGATGATGCCGGGATGCAGCGGGTCGCCCATCGCGTAGCCGCTCTCCCCGGCGGCGCCGATCGGCTCCCAGTCGCGTTGCGAGATTTGCGCGAACTTGCCGCGCGAGCGCACCGCCACCGCGCCCGAGTCCTGCTGCGCGCCGACGACCCAGTACGGGAAGCGATAGTCGACCGATGCGTGATAAACTTGCGCGGTGGGCTGATTGAGCCAGGAGCTCCAGGTCATGTCGCGCGGATCGGCGGTGCGCGCGTTGCGGGTGATGATCGTGCCCTGGTCGCCGGCGACGATCAGGATGTCGGGGTTGTCGGACGAGATCCAGACCTGGTGGTAGTCGTCGCCGCCGGGGGAGCCGCGGATCACGTCCCACGTGGCGCCGCCGTCGCGGCTGCGGTTCACGGCGACGTTCGGCGCGTAGACGATGTCGGCGTCCTTCGGATCGACGGCGATCTTCTCGAAATACCAGCCGCGGCCCCACAGCGCCTGGTCGGACCCGACCCGCCGCCAGGTCGCGCCGGCGTCGTCCGAGCGGAAGACCCCGCCTTGACCCGGAGGCGGCGGCGAAGGGCGGCCCGGCGCCTGCGGCGCCGGGGGCGGCGGGGGCGGCGCATTCGGATCGGGCACGAGGCAGTCCACGACGGCGTACACGCGGCGCGGATTGGACGGCGCGACGGCGATGCCGGTCCGTCCGATTCCTGTGGGTGGCAGTCCGGCGGTCAGTTGGTTCCACGTCGATCCGCCGTCCGTGGATTTGTAGATCCCACCACCGGGACCGTTGGTGGGTGCGTACGTGAACCACGGCGGGCGGCGCGTATTCCATAATCCCGCGTACACCACGCGCGTATCGGTCGGGTCGATGACGACCTCGACCGCGCCGACGTTCTCGTCCTTGTAGAGCACCTTCTGCCAGGTGCGGCCGCCGTCGCGCGAGCGGAACACGCCGCGCTCCGGGTTTGCCGCGTAGAGGTGACCGATCGCGGCGACGAAGACGACGTCGGGGTTCCTGGGATCCACGGCGATCTTGCCGATGTGTTGTGTTTCAGCGAGGCCCAGGTGGGTCCATGTGCGGCCTGCGTCGGTGGATTTGTAGACGCCGTTGCCGAAGCCCACCGAGTCGCGGAGCGTGGACTCGCCGCTGCCGACGTAGATCACGTCCGGGGCGGACGGCGCGACCGCGAGGGCGCCGATCGACGCGACGGGCTGGTCGTCGAATATCGGGAACCAGGTTCTGCCGGCATCGATCGTTTTCCAGACGCCGCCATTCACGTGTCCGAAATAGAACTCGTCCGGCCGGCCGGGCACGCCGGAGACGGCATCGCAGCGGCCGCCGCGGAACGGGCCGAGCATGCGCCAGTCGAGGCCGATGGGAACGTCGAGGAGCCTGGAGCCAGGAGCCTGGGCACGCGACGCGAAGAGCGCCGGATGCTCAGGGAGCTGCAGCGCAGACAACGCGGCGCCCGCTTGGGCGAGCTCGAGGAGAAAGTCGCGGCGAGAGGGCATTACGGACTGACGCTCGCGAAGTACACCTCGAGGTTCGTTGGGTACGTGCCGAACGTCTTGCCTGGGCCGGTCCACGTCATCGCTGCGCTCCCCGGCAGCGAGATGATGCCGTCGTAGTCGCCGATGAACGGCCGGAAGCCGCTGGCGCAGGAACCGCACGGCACGCCATAGGCCGCCGGATCCCAGCTGGTTTTCGTGACGCGCGTCGTGGACCACGTCGCGCCGCCGTCCGCACTCGTGATGTAGGAGACATCGAACAGCGTGTTGCCCGCGTAGCTCCGGTCGTTGGTCATCAGGTCGAGCCGGCCGCTCGACGGTTCGACGCTCAGCTCGACGTTGATGCGATCACCCGACGCCGGCGCCACCACGGTGGGGGTCGTCCACTTGGTGATGTCGCTGACGTTGGCGTAGGTGAGAAGGATCTGCGCTTTCCCGCCGACGATGTCGGAGTAGGCGACGTACAAGCTGCCCGTCGACGGATCGAACGCCGGGGCGGGATAGGAGCCAGGAGCCCGGAACTGGGAGCCAGAGATGTTGAAGCAGTATGGTGGATAGAGGCAGACCGGGTTTTGGAACGTCGCGAACTGGAAGGAATTGCTCCACGTCGCGCCGTGGTCGGTGGACACGCTGACGAACATCGCCGTGCCTTTGCCGCCCTGGACCGAATTATCGAACGTCAAGTAGGCGTAGCCGGTCGCGTTGTCGACGACGACGCGTGCATCCTGGTCACTGCGGACGGAGCCGCTGGAGACTTTGACAGGGAGTGCAAAGCTGTTGCCGCCGTCACGCGAGACGGCGATGAAGATCGGCGAGTGGCCGCTGAAGCCGGTGAAGTGCGCCCAGTGGCCGCTGAAGCCGGTGAAGTGCGCCCATGGCACGTAGATCGTACCGTCGTTCGTGACGGTGATGGACTCGTGATCCGGGAATTGGCCGTTCGATCCGCGCGCCTTGCCGTCGCCCTGAAACGCGCTGACGAGCGTGAGCGGATGGTCGGGGCCACCCGCAGTCCAGGTGCGGCCGCCGTCGCTCGAGCGGCTGAGCCAGAGAGCCACTGCCTTGCCCCGATATCCGAAGCACGTGAAGTAGGCCGTTCTTCCGTCGGGGCTAAAGGCGACGCCCGGATCACCGCCGAAGTCGTAGGGGCCCGTTCCCGGAACCGATGG
>WNGD01006782.1_pt1 | contig 14085 bp, 22 predicted proteins | sample 5400671 | NCBI WGS metagenome assembly WNGD01 (sample SAMN13153369, study PRJNA577476) | soil metagenome | isolation source: 40 cm soil or saprolite under grassland replicate 2 | place: USA:California | collected 2016-06-15
AGATGCGTGGCGAGGAGCGCGGCCGTTGCGCCTTTGTCCTGTCGGGAGGCGGAAGCCTGGGCGCCGTCCAGGTCGGGATGCTCCGAGCACTTTTTGAAAACGACTGCTGTCCTGACCTCCTCGTCGGTACTTCGGTCGGCGCCGTCAACGCGGCCTGGGTGGCGGCGCGGCCCGACCACGACGGTATGGCTGAGCTGTCCGACATCTGGATGGGTCTCCGCCGGGGCAATGTGTTCCCTCTCAGCCCTATGACCAGCGCCCGCGGACTGCTCGGCCGCGCCAATCACTTCATCGCCAACGACAGCCTACGCACGCTGCTGGAGAAGCACATCCCTTACGAGCGCCTCGAGGAGGCTGCGATTCCCGTTCACGTGGTGGCGACCGAGCTGAAGAGCGGCCGCGCCGCGATCCTCTCCTCGGGGCCCGCGACTCCCGCCCTCCTCGCCAGCTGCGCCATCCCCGGCGTATTTCCGCCTGTGACCATCAACCGGCGCGAATACGTGGACGGCGGGGTCGCGAACCACACGCCGATCACCGTCGCGATCGAGCTTGGCGCGACCAAGATCTTCGTTCTTCCCGTCGGTTATCCGTGGTTGAACAAAGAGCCGACCAACGCGCTCGGCATGGCGCTCCATGCGCTGGCGCGCATCGTCGAGCAGAAGCTGGACGCCGAGGTCGAGGCCAACCGTGGGTCGGCCGACATCCATGTCATGCCTGCGCTCGACATCGCGGACGTCTCGCCCGCCGACTTCAGCCACACCAAGGAGCTCATCGACTGGGGCCACAAGGCGGCACGACGCTACCTGAGCGGCGCCGCCAACGGACGCGGCGTGATGCCGGAGCGGGCCAAGCGATCGCTCCGCCTCGACCCGTCTACCGTGCGGGCGGCCTAGGCAGGCGTTAGAGGGCCGACTTCACTCGCGAGCGCAGCTCGCTCGGGAGCGATCGCAGCTCGCTCGGAAGGTCGCGGACGTAATCCGGGATCGCGTCCTGGATCTGCCGGATCAGGTCTCGCCTCTGACGGCGCCGGTAGATCATCCAGCCGAGCACCCCCAGCCCGACCACCGCGGCTACGACGCCGGCCATGATCGCGACGGGCGGAACCCTGCGCTCCTCCATCGCGTCGATCTCGCCTTCTGACAGCTCGATCGTCCGCCGCCCCTTGTCGATGGTGTCGTTCATCTCGCTGGCTCCAGTTCGCATACCGACCTCCTCATTCAAGAAACAGCTCGCCCTCCGCATTGAGAACGAACTCAGGGCCGGTACCGGCTATCCGGAGCGCGTTTTCTAGTTGAGGCGCTCGAGCCGCAAGGTTCGGGCGCTTCAAACCTCGTAATGGAGGCTGAACTGTGAAGTGTGAGATTTGCGGCCAGGACTTCGCCAACTCGGAGGAGATCAAGGCGCACATGGAGCGCGACCATACACTCGACGAGAAAGGCGACGAGGAGCTGGAGAAGCCCGACATGATGCGCGAAGAGGCGGAGAGCGCGCCCTCAGTTCCGGGCAAGAACAACTAGCCCCCGATTCAACTGATGGCTTCAGGGCCGGCGGCGCGACGCACCGCCGGCTTCTCGCTTCTCTAGGGGGCGACTGCCTCCTCGGCCTGTGGGGTTCGGCGGGTGGTCAGCTCTCCGACTGAGGAGTGCTTGGGCGGCTTGACGGCCCACCCCTCGTTGTCGATCAAGCGCCAGGCCCACGTCGGGTCGCGCCGGACGCGCTCGCGCGCGGCGTAGAGGGCTCTCGACATCAGCTTGATGCCCGACAGGCCCGGCAGCTTGCCGATCTTGGAGTCCAGGTCGAGCAGTTCCTCCTCGCCCTGCTCGTCGTCGAACAGGTACATGGCGAGGGCATCGACCTCCTCCTGCTTTTTGACGCCCTGGCCCACGGGGACCCAGACGCGGTCGAGCATCCAGCGGTCGATCTTCTGCGCGCGTTCGTTTCCGCTGAGCCACTCCTTGGCCGAGTGGAAATAGAAGGCGTAGTGCCGGCGCTCGTCCTTGATGATGCGGCTCAGGAGGTCTTTCAGGACCGGGTGCCCTGACTTGCGGATCAGAGCTCCGTATCCCGTCAGCGTCGAGAGCTCGTTGATTGCCCCTATCGTCAGATAGACCGCCGAGAAGTCCTTGAGCAGCCACGAGCCGGCCATCGTCGACATGAGGCTGACGCTGTTCTGCAAGCCCAGGTTCGCGCGCACGTTGGCGATCCGCTCCTGGGTGTCGAACTCGATGCCGTAGATGTTGAGCAGCCGCCCGATGTTCTCGCCGTGCCATAGCTCCTCGTAGTTCCAGCACGCGAGAAACGCGGTGAGGATCGGGTCCATGCACGCCCGTGTGACCAGCAGGTGTGACAGGTAAAGAGGGACGTGGTTTTCGATGTCCATCATGTAGTGCAGACAGAAAAGGTCGCCTTTCGAAAGCGGGTGAGTGGAGACCTCTTCCCACTCGATGCCGGTGACGTCGACCTTCTTCGACTCTTCTTTGTACCGCTCGATGCTGAAGCTCATATCAACCTCTACGGAAATCGGACGCTGTGGATCACTACGACTTGGCCAACTCCCAGCCACCTCACACGGCACTTTGAGCCGCCGCCGTCAGTCTAGGGCCCGACGCTTGTCGACAGCGATTCCCAAAAACAGACATAAGGAGAAGCAAGAAATGAATGGAATCCGCAAGACAATGGCCGCCGCGGCCATCGCCGGGTCGATGCTCGTGGGGGGCGTGGCGGGCGCCGTGATCTACAGCGCCACGGTGCTCACGGCCTCGGCCGCAACGCCGTCGCCAAGCCCGTCGACGGGAACTTCCTCGGGCAAGTTCGTGCCCAATGAGGATCCTGCGCACGAGGCCACTGAGAGCGCCGCGCGGGAGGCACAGGAGAACGCCGGCCAGGTACCGACTGTTCCGTAAACCGACAGAACGTCAGGGAAGGAGCTGCCTCGCCACGAACCAGACGTTGGCGGGGCGCTCCGCCAGGCGCCGCAGGTACCACGCATACCACGCGTCGCCATACGCGATCAGGTCGCGCACGGCGAACCCCTCGCGGGCGAGACGCTCCTGTTCGTCGGTCCGGATCCCGTAGAGCATCGCGACCTCGACCTCCGAGCGGACCATCTCGAGCGCCTGAGCAAAGCGCCACGCCCTGGCTACGAGATCGACGTCGTGCGTCGCGAGGACCAGGCGCAGCTTGCGGCGCTTGACCTCGGGCAGCATGTACACGCACAGGGCCAGGTAGTTCGCGTCGACGTCGCGCTTACGCACGAATGCGATGTCCTGCGACTCCGAATACGCGCCTTTCACGAGGCGGATCGCCGGCCTGAGGGGCATCAGTGTCGCGAGGTCGGACACAGTCCGGTAGAGGTAGGCCTGGAGCGCCACTCCAACCCGCGGCGCCTCGGCACGCAGCCGGCGGTAGAGCGCTATGGTGCGGTCGGTGTAAGCGCTGCCCTCCATGTCGATCCACAAGAAGCTGTTCGCCTTCTCGGCCGCGTGGGCCAGTCGCCGCAGGTTGGCGTAGGTTGCCTCTTGGTCGATATCGAGGCCGAGCTGCGTGGGCTTGACCGAGATCTCAGCCTGGACTTCCATGGAAGCGGCCAAAACCTGTTCGTAGTGCTCGACGACTTTGTTGGCGTCGGCGAGATCGGTGATGTTCTCACCCAAGAGAGTGAACAGCGCGGCGATGTTCTTCGACCGAAATTCCAGCGCCGCTTTCAGTGCGGAATCAAAACCTTCGCCCGGCAGAAAACGCCTGACGGCCCGTCGCGCAAAACGCCAGCGTGGGACGTGGGTGGCAAGCCATGTGTTTTGCGCGCACCACAGAAGCACCCTTCGCATCAGGCCGAAACGCTAAAGCACAGCGCGGCCGCCGGGCGCGATCCCGGCAGCCGCACCGGCTCACCTATGCAGGTCGATTACCCCCCAGAGAGCACTCGACGCTGCAGAAGGCCTCTTCCCCGCGCCAGACCGCGCCGCCATCGATTGGCGCGGCACAGGCCGCGCAATAGGCGGGCGCAACCTGCCCGACCTGCACCAGTCGCAGCGCTGGACCGGTTCGGGTCGTCCGGGCGACGCCATGGCGGAGGGCCGAGCGCTCGGCGTGTCCGAGCCTTTCCATTGGGAACTGCACGATCGCCATCCCTTCCCTCCTGCCGCGATTTCAAGGCTCCTCGCCCGACACCGCAAGTATCGACGCGGCACGAATTCTGTCACCGTACCGATGTAGGAGACAAGCCTCATACGAGGCGTAAGTTTTTATCAAGAAAGAAAAGGCGCCCGCTCGGGGGCGCCTCCGGTTACCGCTGCTGGACGGCGGCTACCAGTAGTACCAGCGACTGCCTTCCGCCGCCCGGATGAAGAATCCGAGCACCCAAAGGATCAGCCCGATGACGAGCAGAATCCAGAGGATGTTAAGCGCTGGTGCCAGAAGGCCGCCCCCACCGAGGAGGAGCAGCAGCAGGATCAACACGATCAACGCAACCACTCTTGATTACCTCCTTTCGAGCTGACGCGCGGTCAGCCATGAAATTCCGTCTCGACTAGAGCAACGCGTGGCGGAGTCGCCTCTACGCCTAGCTCCGCGTCAGCGTCCCGTTTTGCCGCCTTTCATCAGCGACCGCCAACCTTTCGCCTCGATCTCGACTCCGTACTTCCGCGCGGCGGTTCGGATCCGGCGCCAGGCCGCGTCGCGCTCCTTGTCGCTGACGCCCTCGACCTGGTCGAAGCGAGCGACCGCGTTGCGGACGTGGCGCGCGTCATTCAGCGGCTCCTTGCGCTCCTTTGGGAACGCGAAGGTGGTGGTGCGCATCCGATTTTTCTGCTGGGTGCTGAGCCCCGCCGAGCGCTTCGGGATTCGCTGGCCGTGGGCGCGGCGGCTCTGTACCGATCGAGCCTTCTTGATGTTGCTGCGTGCGGCAGCCTTCTGGCGAGTGGTGGCCATGAGCCTTACCTCCTGAGGGCGAAATTCCTCCTCCCTCAAGAAACGTTTACGCCCAAAGGCTCACCCGGCAAAGGCGAGGGCCGGGTCCCGAAGGACCTGGCCCTGTAGCTCCACTGAGGAGGGTCAGGGAGACCAGCTAGGACGGAGATGCCTGCGCGCTTGGCTGCGAGCTCGGCGACGCATTGCCGCCGCCACCGCTGCTGGGCATTGGCGAAGTCACGGTCGGGTTGTTTGTGGTCGGCGGCGCGCCCGAGCGCGTGCCAAACCAGTTCCACTGGGTGAAGCCGAAGAAAAGCAGGAGGAGCACAAGCAGTGCGAGGATCGCAGCCGCGATGCCCGCCCCCGCGCCCGAGCCTGTGTCGCCCGATGTTTCGACGACCTCACTGCCCGCCGGGCTCCAGTACCGACGCACGCTATACCCGCCGGCTCCCAACAGCACGGCGAGCACCAGGATGACGAGCAGGATGAACAGCAGAGTTCCCAAACGTACGAACCTCCTTTGCGATCAGTTCGACCCTTGCTTCCGCTCCGCGAGTTGCCTTTGGGCCGCTCGTTTCGGTAACGCCCAGGGTCCGGGCGACTACCTTGGCCTGAACTCGCCTTGAACTCGAAACTTCACGCGGCTGATCTCGGTCGTCGCCGGCGGACGACGCCCGCCGCGACCGCCAGCGCGAGCACCCCTCCCAGGGCCAAGCGCTGAAAGATGGACCTCGGCGGGCGGGGCTCAGGCGCGGCTTCGGCCTTCTTCTCCTCGATCTTGTCGGCCGCCCTTACCTTCTCCCGCGACTCGCTGAACGGGCTCGCGATGATGCCTTTGGTGGCCGGTTCTCCGAGCCGAAACTTGTTGTAGACAGCGCCCAGCAGGACCAGCTGGCTGAGCAGGTAGAACCACGTCGCCAGGAGGAAGAACAGCGCGAACTGCGCGCCGTAGGTGTTGAAGCCATGAGCAATCCACGCATACAGAGGGAACGCGAGCGACAGCGCCTCGATGGCGATGCCCGCGAGCAGTGCGCCCGGAAGGACCTCCGCCAATCGGAAGGTGCGGTTGGGCACGAAGCGATACAAGGCGACGAGCAGCGCGACCATCACCACGGCACCGGCGACGAAGCCGACGACCGTCGAGAGCAACTTGACCTGGAAGAAGGCCGCACCTGCGTTGATCAGCACCGTGACGACGATCGCGGCGACCAGCAGGACCATCATCACAAGGCCCATCAGGCGCTGGCGCAGCATGTCGCGCTGGCGAGAGCCGAAGATCTGGGTCAGCGCGAACTCCATCGTCGCGAAGATGCTGCTCGCGCTCCACACCAAACCCGCGAGGGAAACGATCGCGAGCCACCCCGCGGACTGCTTCACGCCTTCGAGGCCCTTTTGCAGCTCGGGCTGTGCGCTCGCGGGGAAGACCTGCAGGATCAGGCTCTGGACGTGCACCTGGGTCTGCGGATCGCGGATCGCAAGGCCGATCAGAGAGAGCGCCCCAAGCATGATCGGGAACATCGACATGAACCCGGCGAAGGCGAGCGCAAGCGCGAAGTTGCTCGCCTGGCTCTCTCCGTAGGCGATCAGGACGCGGGCGGGCAGCGTCTTCTGGGCGCGTTCGACCAGCTTCTGCAGCCAGCTGCGGAGGCCGGCGATGCTACTCCGCCTGGGGCGCCGAATAGATATCGTCTGGCGGCGCGGCAACCCTCTGGAGGAGCGCACTGCCGGCGGTGCCCACAAGCGCCGGCGCGACCTTACGCAGGATGCTCTCCACGGTTCCAGGGTCCTCCTCGGTCTTCTCGTTGACCTTCACGGTCACCGATGGAAGCCGATCCTTCAAACGACCGGTCGCCTCGGCCGCCAGCGCGCGGAGGTGGTCGAGGGAGAGCTGGTCGAGGCGGTCTCGCAGCGTGGGCCGGCGCGTGTGTCGGTAGACCAGGAATGCGGCGCCGCCGACCGCGACCACGCCCAAGATGACAGCCGCGATACGGCCGAAGCGCACGGCGTCAGAGGCGGCCCTGCCCTCGAGCCGGGTGAGATTGTCGTCCATCCTCTCGCGGGTGGCTTTTATCTCCCGTTCGATTTCACGCGCCGAATTGCCCATTCCTTGTTCTCCTTCAAGCTTTCCATGGTTCTCGGCGGCAGCTTGAGCTGCAGGCGCGCCTTGCCGATGACGATCAGGACAAGCCCGACGATCAGGTAAGCCGCGACCCAGATCGCGGCGGCCTCCCATTTCCAGGGCACCAGCATCACGACCAGCACGGGGACGGCGACGAGGATGGCGAGGACCGTGAGGAGGGCGCCGAACGCCATTAGCGCCGCGGCGATGGCGTTGCCGGTGGCGAGCTCCTTGACCTCTTGCTTGGCGAGCGCGATCTCGAGCGCGATGAGCCTTTGCGCGTCGGTGAGCACCGATCCGATGAGCCCTCGCGAGCTGGCCGGCTTGCCTGGCGCTTCCACTGGCATCTCACTGGTTGAACGCGTCGCGTATTGGGCGTACGCGCGGGCGTTGCATTAAGAGTGGAAATGCAACGGAGAAGCACCGTGGAGATCGGCTACACACTATCGAGCGAGGAGCGCCAGCCGCAGGAGCTCGTTCGTGCCGCGCAGATGGCGGAATCGATCGGCTTTCCCTACGCGCTGATGTCGGACCACTTCCATCCCTGGACCGACAAGCAGGGCAGCTCGCCCTTCGTGTGGGCGGTACTCGGAGCCATCGCGGCCACGACGAAACGCTTGCGTGTGGGCACCGGCGTCACCTGCCCGATCATGCGCATACACCCCGCGATCATCGCCCAGGCCTCGGCGACGATCGCCTGTCTCATGCCCGGGCGGTTCTTTCTCGGGGTGGGCAGCGGCGAGAGTCTAAAGGAGCACATTACGGGCCAGATGTGGCCGCCTCCTGAGATGCGGCAAGACATGCTCGAGGAAGCCGTCGAGGTCTTGCGTCTGCTGCATCGGGGTACCGAGCTGAGCCATCCCGGCAAGTTCTTCCAGGTCCACGACGCCCGCGTCTACAACATCCCCGAGGAGTCGATCCCGATCTATCTGGCGGCGGGAGGCGAGCAATCGGCGAAGCTGGCCGGTCGCATCGGCGACGGTCTCATCTGCCCCGCGCCCTCCGCCGAAAGCGTGCGGGCATTCGAAGGCGAGAGCGGAAGCGACAAGCCGCGCATGGGCCAGCTCACGGTCTGCTGGGCGAGGACAGAAGAGGAGGCGTTGCGTACCGCACACGAGTACTGGCCCATCTCCGGCCTGGAGGGACAGTTCAAGCACCAGCTGCCACGGCCCGCGTACCTCGAGCAGGCAAGCAAACTGGTGACGCCGGAGAAGATCAGGGAGGAGATCGTTTGCGGTCCGGATCCGCAGCGCCACCTCGACGGCATCGCGGAATTCGTGAAGGCGGGGTTCGACCATGTGTACGTGCACCAGGTGGGCCCCGACCAGGAAGGATTCATGCGTTTTTACGAGCGCGAGATCCTGCCCAACGCGGGAGCGATCGCGGCCTAGAACCTAGAACACGAGCTGGGCGAGGAACACCATCGCTCCGGCCGCCATGACCAGGGTTGCGCTCCACGTCAAGACAAGGCTCACACGACCGCTCCGGCGCCGCCCCATGACTTTGCGATCTGACCCCAGCAGCGTGATCAGCATCATGAGGGGCGGCGCGGCCAGGCCGTTGACGATCGCTGCGATGAAGAGGGCGCGGATCGGATCGATATGGAGCAGGTTGATCGACAGGCCGGCGATGGTCGACAGCGCGATGATGGCGTAGAAGGTCGGGCGGTACCACGGTTTGTCCGACAGCGCGCCTTTCAGGCCGAAGAAGTCTTTGACCGCGTAGGCCGCCGAGCCCGTGAGAATCGGTATTGCAAGCAAGCCGGTGCCGATCATGCCGCCGGCAAAGAGGATGAACGCAAAAGGACCGGCGAGCGGAGCGAGGGCCTGCGCCGCCTGTTCAGCCGAATGGATGTCGGTCTTTCCATGCGCGTGCAAGACCGCCGCGGCCGTGAACATGATGAAGAACATAACCACGTTCGAAAAGAACATGCCGACGAGAATGTCGGTCCGCGCTGCGCGCAGCTCGGAGAGCGCCACACCGCGTCTTGCGGTTTCCGTGAGCTTGCCTGCCGCGCGCATCTCGTCGACCTCTGACGATGCCTGCCAGAAGAAAAGGTACGGCGAGATCGTCGTGCCGAAGATGGCCACGAGCCCAGCGATGAATTCTTTGTTGAGCTCGATGTGGGGAACGAAACTCGCCATCACGATCTGACGCAGATCTGGGTGAACGATGAATCCCGTCAGCACGTAAGCGAATAGGACGAGGGTCAACCACTTGAAGATCTTGAAGATGATCGCGTAGGTCAAGAACAGTTGGAGAGCGAGGATGAGGGCGGCCACCGGCACGAGCAGCCAGAGCTGGGGCACCACTCCGCGGGTCAGCATCGATCCGCCCGCGGCGACGGCCCCGAGGTCCGCGCCGACGTTGATCGTGTTGGCCACGAAAAGCGCCGCGATGCATAGACCGACAACCCAGCGCGGAAACTTCCGTTTGAGCGACGTTCCCAGACCAACCCCTGTTTGGAGCGCGATGCGAGCGCAAAGCTCCTGGACGCCGGCCATGAATGGAAAGGTGAAGACAGCGGTCCACAGCAACCCGTAGCCGAACTGGCTTCCCACCTGGGAGTAAGTCCCGATACCGCTCGGGTCGTCATCGCTCGCTCCGGTGATCAACCCGGGGCCCAGCATCTGCAGGAATCCGATCGGCCCTTTGCGCCTGACCTCCTGAATGCTCGACCGGCCGGCCGCGGGCGCGCCGGTGTCGGCTTCGTCCTCGTACCGGTCCCGGCCCTTCAACAGCTTCTCTGCCGCGGGCTCGGTGTCGGGACCGGGACCGACCACTTTCAGCAGCGGGTCGCCGATCTCGGCTCCCGGTTGGCCCAGGTCCTGGTCTTCGGGTTCATTACGGGCGCGCCGATGCCTCACACACGGGTAACGCCGGACTCGGATCCTTCAACGCGACCGCAAAGAGCTGGGCCGACGCAGGCGTTTCTTAAAGATGCAGACGCCAGCTGTCGAACCGCCGAGGATCCTGCCTGAGACAGTCGACAGGCGCCTGTATCGCATGATCCACCGCCTTCCCCACTCCACGGTCGGCGACAGGTATGTGACGACACTCTCCGACCTGGGTGAAGGCCTGGGCTGGGTGGCCGCCGGCGTTGCTGTGGCGTGGCTGGGAGGGCCCAAGGGCCGCCGGGCGGGCCTTGCGATGTCGATCGCATCACTCGGGACCACGTACATGGTGCAGCGCCTGATCAAACCTGTCTTCAGACGCGAGAGACCCCATGTCGGACGCGACGTCGTGGTGGTGGGCATCCGGACGACGGATGCGTCGTTTCCGTCTGGCCACTCTGCCTCATCGTTTGCGGCGGCCACCGCGACTGCGGCTTTTTACCCCAAGGTCGCGCCCCTTGTTTTTGCCCTAGCAACAGGCGTCGGAATCTCACGCGTTCATCTCGGCCACCACTTTCCGAGCGATGTGGCAGCCGGCGGGCTGATAGGCATCGCGAGCGGGACGATCATCGCGGGCCTGCTGAAGGTCCCGGAGTCTATCTAAAAAAGATAGTGGAGGGCTCGGCCATTGCTGGCCAAGCTCCCCCACTCAAGTGAACGGGCCAGCGTTGACAAATACTTTGCATTTGGCAACAAAGTTTCCGCCTCCCGCAGCTTGAGTAAGCGCAAGAAGGCCAGGCGTTTTTTCTCGTGACGGAATCCCTGCATGTGGAGGTGCTCGATTTGGCTAAGACGGTCCGCGACGTGATGACCAAGGACCCCGTGGCGCTCAGCTCCGACTCGTCTGTGGCACAGGCCGCGAAGGCGATGAGCGATTTCAAGATCGGTTCGGTCGTGGTGATGGAGAAGGACAAGCCGTGCGGGATCGTCACCGACCGCGACATCACAGTGCGCGCGGTTGCGACCGGTAGCGACCCTTCTGGTTATGAAGTCGCACGACGTGAAGCGTGTCGTGGTCATGACCGACAGCAAGCTAGAAGGAATCGTGACGCTGGGCGATCTTGCCGCACGCAACGAAGACCAGGACGTCCAGGACGACCTCAGCCGCGCCGAGCCCAATAACTAGCGTCAGCCGCGTTCGGGTCGGAGAGGTGCTTCGATAGGCGCAGATTCCATCGCGCCGGCGGCACGCATGACGGCACGCGCCTCTTCGAGCCGTGGCCCGGCCACGCTGACCAGGAACCGACCCGACTCGACCTCCTGCTCGTAGTAGAGAGCGCGATCGCCTGACGCCGACATGCTCAGTAGCCCGCCCACCAACCCGCCGGTGGCGGCTCCGGCGACCGCGGCGAAGAGGAACGTGGCGCCCAGGTTGCCCGCCACCAGGGGATGCACGCCCGGCACCATCCCGGTGACGATGGCGCCTACAAGCGCGCCGAGCAGCGTACCCGCGCCGATCCCGACCAAGACCTTCAATCCGTAGTGCCCGCGGCGGCCGATTCGGGGCGTGGCGAGGGCAAGCTGGTCCGGTGGGAAGCCCGCCTCCTTGAGTTTTCCAAGCGCCCTCTCGGCTTCCGCGCGCGTCTTGAACAAGCCTGCAACTGTGTCTGGCATTTGTAGAGATAACGCCCAGGTGCAGCCCCTATCCTGTTTCGACCATGGCGATCCGGTCCGACCTGGCAGGCCTCACAACCGCCCAGGCGCGCCGTGCGCTCGAGGGGCTTCCCCGCTGCGACTACGAGGTAGTGGTCAGGCCCCTCCGCTACCGGTGGGGTCCGCACCTGGCGGCTCGTTGCGAGTTTGACGACCGGCGGATCGTGCTGCAGGTTCCGATGCCGTTTCGGGCCTTCAAGGAACCGGTGATCTATGCCGCGCGCCGCAAGCGCGGCGAGGGAATGCGCTTCGCCTGGGCGTCAGAGACAGTCTTCTTTCGCGGCCGGCGCGATGTGCTGCGCTTCCTCTACTGCCACGAGTGGATGCACTGGTACCTGCATGAGGTGCTCGGCAAGGGTGCCGCCGCGGAGACCGCGTGCGACCGCTTCGCCCTGCGGAACTTCCGCCGCCGCTACGTGACGACCGACGACGCCGACGCCGCCCTCAAGCGGCGTCCGTTGAAGGCACGCGCGTCGGGCTGAGCCCGGCCGCGCCGGCGAGCTCGGCAAACGCGATCGCGTCTCGGATCGCATAGCCCGCCGTGTCGTTGTTGAAGTAGACGAACACGTCGGTCCGGCGTGGCCAGGTTTCCGCGATCCGCTCGACCGACCGTCGCAAAACGTCCCGCTCGTAGCCGGGCGCACGCGGACCGCGGCCTTCGTGGAAGCGGACGAATCCCCAATCCGCCGTTCGCCACCACGGTTGCTTGCGCCTCGGGGTGTCGGCCAGACAAAGCGCGACTCCATGCTGCTCGAGCAATGCGCGGGTTTCGTCGACAAACCAGCTCTGGTCTCGAAGCTCGACCGCCACTCGCACGCTGCGATCGAAGAGTTTCAGCGTGCCCTCGAGAAGCTCGAGGTTGATTGCGAAGCGCGGTGGCAGCTGGAGCAAAAGCGGCCCGAGCTTGGAGCCAAGGCCGTGCGCCCGGTCAAGGAATCGCTGAACTGGTTCCGCCGGATCGTGCAGCCGCTTCAGATGCGTCAGGAATCGGCTCATCTTCAAAGCGAAGATGAAGTCAGGTTCGCTGTTGTTCTTCCACTGCTCGAAGACGGTTCTCTCGGGAAGGTTGTAGAACGTGTTGTTGACCTCGACGGTCTGGAACCGCTCAGTGAAGTAAGGCAACCACAGCCGTTGAGGTAGCTTCGCCGGATAAAAGAGACGCTTCCAGTGCGCGTAGTGCCAGCCCGACGTCCCGACGTACAACACCGCACTCTGTATGAAAACGCTTCTCCATCTTTGCGGAGCAGGACGATGACCGCGATCGGCAGCGCGACATTCACCATCAGCGAGACAGGGAACAACCGCATCGCTGTCGATTCCGGGACCGGCCGTTCGTCGTCATGAGTGATCGGATATCACTCACAAGGAGCGAAGAAATGGCGAATTTCATCCTCGTCTACAGCGGAGGCAGCGCGGGCGCGACCGAGGCGGAGCGCGAAAAGGCGATGCAAGCCTGGGGGGCATGGTTCGGCAAGCTCGGCGACCAGGTCGTCGATGCCGGCAACCCCTTCAGCGAGCACGCGAAGAACCTGTCGAACGGGAGCGTCCACGACGGCGCGATCGGGACGCCGGCAACCGGCTACTCGATCCTCAAGGCCGACTCGCTGAACGCGGCCGCCGAGGCGGCGAGAGGCTGCCCGGTGCTGCTGTCAGGCGGCAAGATCACGGTTTACGAGATCACACCGGCCATGTAGGTAGGCAAAAGCACCCTCACCCCTCCGGGGAGAGGGATCCGGGGAGAGGGGCGTAAGGCGGCTCTCCCCTCCGGGGAGAGGGATCTGGGGAGAGGGGCTTTGACCGGCTCTCCCCCTCCGGGGGAGAGCGATCCGGGGGGAGGGGCGTAAGGCGGCTCTCCCCTTCGGGGGAGGGGGATCCCGGCTCTCCCCTATTCCAGGCCGACCAGCGAGACTTTTTTCGTGGCGGTGAGCCGGCCTCGGGCGCCGGACAGATAGGTGCCGGAGGTCGGCGCCACGTCCGAGTAGTCCGCGCCGACGGCGACCATGACGTAGCCCAGCCCGCCGCGGCTGGCGTGCGTCGGGTCGAACGCGTGCGCGATGGCGTCGCCTGTCCCGTCGCCTGTCGGCAGCACGACCTCGACCCACGCGTGCGTCCCCCCCTGGCCGAGCAGGTGACCGGACACGTAACGCGAGGGTATGCCGCTCGCGCGGCACAGCGACAACATGACGTGTGCGTAGTCCTGGCAGACGCCGGCGCCGAGCGCGAGCGCCTCCGCGGCGGTGGTCCTGACGCCGGTCGAGCCGTGCCGGTAGGTCATCGACTGGTACACCCAGTCGTTGATGCGGTCCGCCAGCGGCAGGCCCCACTCGGCGGACTCGGCCAGGTCGTCGGCGGCGCGCAGGATCCTGTCGTCGGCGGCGGTCAGCCTCGACGATTCGAGAAGGTAACCGTCGGCCAGCCAGCCGTCAGGTAGCCGGTTGGGCTCGGCGGCGCGCCGCTCCACCGAGACCTCGGCGACGAACTCGATTCTGTCCCGGACGCGAGGCGCGAAGA
>WNGD01006001.1_pt1 | contig 14084 bp, 10 predicted proteins | sample 5400671 | NCBI WGS metagenome assembly WNGD01 (sample SAMN13153369, study PRJNA577476) | soil metagenome | isolation source: 40 cm soil or saprolite under grassland replicate 2 | place: USA:California | collected 2016-06-15
GTGTAGGAACTTGGCGCTCTTGCCATGAGTGTCCAGAGCGAACGACGCCACGATAACCCGGTGGCATTGCTGGCAGTCCTTTCCAATCACCGTCTGTTGAGCGGTCATCTGTGTGGACTGCGCTTCGGCAGGGGGGGCAGCCGGCTTTGAAAAGGCAAAGAACAGAACCACGAAGACCGCCATAACAAACAGAGCGACAACCCGTATCACGATTGACAAAGCGTCCGTTCGGTTTTCTCGCTCGCGCAAGTGAACCACCTCCAGTCTTGGGTACTCCTGTTTGATTTGCTGAAAAAGATGCCTTCTTCTGTGCGGCTCAGGATCGGCTTCTAATGTCTCCCGCATGAGCCGAGACTTTCTGCCCCTGATTCACCATGCTGGGTCAAGGAACTCTAAAACGAATTCTTATCGATGGGTAGCGTCGGAGAATATAATTGAAGTCTTTGATTTCCGCAATTGTTTTATTCTACGGTGTTGTCTGAGGTCTGGGCTGTTTTCGGACTATTGTATTGATTCAAGGAGTTAATGGCTCATTCTTGCCGTTTAGTGCTTCCTGGCGATGACGAAGATCCGTCTGTAGAATTGCCCGCGATAAAAAACAAGCTTCTACCCAGCACGTTTGGTAGTGACGGCTGTCCCACGATGGAGCAACGCCTAACGAGCGAGGTCGAGCCCGTTCCTCGGATGCGTTCTGCATTGACATTCTCTGACCATCAGTATTTACTTTAGGCCCAAAGCAACGCTATCGAATTCAACAACTTAAGTAATCAGAAGGAGTCACGAAATGAAAAAGTGGATCGCTCTCTCGGCAACAATTGTCTTAGCTCTCGGAATTGCCATTTTTGTTCAGAAGGCCAAAGTCCTTACGGCAACCGCAACAGTAGCCACAGGTAAGCCCGACCTTATTGTGGATCAAAAGCGGCTCTTGCAAAACTGGGTTGTGCGCGATGAGAAGCTGCCCGCTAGTTTTTGCAGCGTCGAAGAGGGTGGCATCACACCCGGTGAGCACACTCTACTACGTTTCACCGTTTCCACGCCGAACATCGGCACGGCTGACGTGAACCTCGGCGATCCTAATGCTCATGTGGCCGCCAATGATGGTCTCTATGAATACGCCACGTGTCATCGCCATTTCCATTTTCGGCACTACACTCTCTATCAATTGATCGATCCCGCGACTGGTTACGTTTGGCGCGCCGCCAAACGCGGGTTTTGCATGATCGACGTGGAGAAGTGCTTGACGGAGGAGACGGCCAGCCGTCGGTTCCTCCCGGAGATTATGTCATTCGCATCACGGTAAACCCGCCGTTTGTGGCACAAGCCGGTGAGCCATGCCCGAATTTGGATTCAAACGGCTTTTGCCATCAACTTCCCGAATTGAACTACGATAATAACGTAACCGAGATTCAGATTACGATCCCTGATCACCCGGGTAAGCAGGGAGTGGGTCCGCTTAAGAATCAGCCGCAGCTTACGGCCGAGCCGATTGATTAGATCGAAACCGTTAGAGATCGAAGCAATCACTGCCACGGCTGGTAAAGGCTATTTTGCACTGGGCCATCGGAACGTTTGCTTGCAACTGAACTCAATTAAATTGGTCATAACCGACTGCCTTTCTTTGCTTGAACTCACCATCCAGAAATACTAATGCTCATGCCGATGATGAATATCTGGGTAGTGAGGATGAGTATGATATATCCTCTCATGTCGATGCATGTGACTGTGCGTTTGGGCCAAAAGCGCTGGATCGTCATGATGCTGGTGGTGCTCATCATGACTGTGCCGGTGGTCATGCTCAAGCGCCTCATGCCAGTGCCGGTGTTCGTGCCTTTCAGTCAAATGTAGCCATATACCGACAAGCATGAGCGCTGCGGCACCGAAAAAGTAAATCGTGACGCTGTCGCGAAGAACGAGAATCGACAGCAAAGCCCCGACAAATGGAGCCGCTGAAAAATATGCGCCAGTGCGCGCGGTGCCAATGTGCCGGAGAGACAACACAAAGAGAACGAGACTCACGCCGTAGCTCAGAAAACCTAACAAAGCTGCTTCGCCCACTGCCGATGCGCGCGGAATTGCCGCGCCAACGGCAAGAGCAATAATCAGATTCACCGTCCCAGCGACTAATCCTTTTGCAGCCGCCACTTGTATCGGATCTCCCGACGAAACGTTCCGAGTCAGGTTGTTGTCTATTCCCCATGCAAGGCACGCACCGATTATGCAAAGCGGTCCCCAAGGCACGCCGACTTCTGGCTTTCCTGACCAGGACAGCACTATCCCACCCGCGATTATCGCGGCCATTCCGATCGCAATTCGGCGATCGAAATTCTCTTTGAAGACAAACCATGCAAGGGCTGCCGTGAACACGCCTTCGAGATTGAGCAGCAACGATGCGGACGAAGCAGGAGTGAGGCGTAGACCTATGAGCAATAGAATTGGACCAGCTACTCCTCCAGAAATAATTGCGCTTCCGAGCCAGGGAAGGTCAGCTAGCCTCAAACGCGCTTCTCGCGCTTGCTCCTTGATGAATTGCCGACGAAATAGGAGCCAGGCAGTAAGGCCGAGACCCGACCCAAGATACAACAAGGCTGCTAACAGGATCGGCTCGAGTTGTCCCAGAAGAATCTTTGCCAGCGGGGTGCTGGCGCCGAAGAGCATCGCCGCGGCAAGAGCATAACCCGGCCCCTTGCGATCGCTCTTCTTTGAATCGTAGCTCATTGCCGAGTCGCTCATCGATCCAACAGCTTCGTTCCAAGTGGAGGCCGATTCTAATCGTTACTCAAGACTCAAGTCCCTGAAGGAGTGAATACCACTTGACGCTGCCTTCCGGCATTCGCTTCGCCATTTCAAGAAGCTGCGGCGATGGTTCTCCATACACCGACACCGCGTGATCGTCGGCGAATTCAGTGAATAATTTATCGAGCGCTTCGCCTATATGCATGCGATGCTCAACTAAACCCTCCGGGCTCTCATAAATTTCTCGGATCTCACATTCGGTTTCATCACTGTTGAGAAACCAGTCATAGCGGAGCGTCTTCGTATCCTTCTCTCTTGTCTGCCTGATGCATTCAGATGCCTGGCGTTTGAACTCTTCCAGCTTTCCCCTGCGTATTGTCATTCGGGCGCTTACTTCAAGTTTGCCCATTGCGATTCTCCCTTCTTGATCTACAAACTCCTTCCAATCACGCGCATAAGCACGTTGACGAACTTGCGCACGGCTCTACTTCAGAAAAGAGTAAGTGTATTTAACCGTGAATCTTTGCTCCCGAGTCAATACAGGATTACCAGCGGCCAAACTGTTGAATTGATTGCCGAGCGTGTAGATAACAAAGAGGTCGCTGTCGGGTCGGTAGTTATAACGCAGACGGAAATTCATGCTGACCGGATTCTTGTCGATCGAATTGACCTGGACGAGCAGAGAAGTTGTAAGAAACCGGTTGAATGAATAGCTGCCATTGATCGAGCCAATGTGCACGTTGAAGATTCCCTGAGGGAAGCGAAAGCGATCCCAGGTGTGCACGGTAGCAATCGAAATCTTCGGTGTGGGCCGGTAGCTCGTGCGCGTACGAAACTCGTTGAGACGCCCGTTGTAGAACGTACCAAAACGTTCGAAGAAACTATAGACGAAGCGCTTGCTCTTATCTGATCCGTATGTGAATTGATGGCGATCGAAGTGATAAAGCCCAGGCGGGATGACAACATTCTTGAAGATGTTGAAGGGCGAATTCAGACGCTGAATGAAATTATCGAAGAGATCGTCATCGGTATAGGCGCCGTTGTGAAAGTTGGCTCGAAAGGTGGTCTGCCATTCCTGCGTCTGCAAGAGACCGTGAGTATTCACGTGCCGCCGATAGAAGCCTTCGAAGTTATATTCACGGATGCGTCCGTGTTTTGGACGAGGTGAAAGCTGCGCATCAATTGAATTGGTTACGATATCAGTTCGATCAACGAAACCAACTTCGGGGTTGAAATTTGGTCCAACCCTGTTTTGAAAAAACTCGACTTGGACCAGGTTGCTGTTGTAGCTTGCGTCAAAAGTGCTGGCCCAATCATGGCCCCGCAGGTTTCGATCAGCGGAGAACGTCTTAGCGAGGAAGCCATTCAGTGAAAGCTTCTTGAAAAAGATAAAATCTGCATCAAATCCACCTGTCCGATTGAAGCGGTCTTGGCGGTTGCCGCTTTCTTTGTCGATAAAGATTCCGCCAACGTAAGATTCGCTCAAGAGCTTCCGCTTCACCCGCGCCACGAAATAATTCGCAAATGGATTTGGCCCGCTGGCGCGCGTCTTCGCATCAAGAATGCCAACATCAAACTTACCAAGCGAGCCGGTCACCTTTGCTCCCACATCGAGCGGGACTTGCTGACCACTGACTGGGTCGATTCCGATCTGCCGGCTGAAAAAGAGTTGCGTATCTCGAAAACCAACATCAAAGACGCCGCTGTTCTCCAGAAAGAACTGCCGCTTCTCTGGCAGGGATGATTTGAACGGAGTGAGATTGAAGCGAACCGGATCGACATCGGCGTCAGCGAAGTCAGTATTGAACGTGAGATTGGCGACCAAATTGCTGCGAATGCCATACTTGAGATCGAGACCGCCAGTATGCAGCATGCGCGTGCCGTTCTGTGCGTCAGACCTCACGCCGCCAACGACGTAAGGTTTGATAATCAGTAAGCGTCCGCTGCCAATATCTTTCAGATCGGTGAGCTCGCCGGCTTCCGAGATACGCTCGATGCCGTAGATGCGCAGATAGGATTGCCAGAGATCTTCTTCGTTCTTACGACGAATCAAGCGTCTGAAATTCATTCCGATGGTGACGTTGTTCGATGTCTTGAAGTTCAGGGTAGAAAACGGAATTGCCATCGTCGCCGTCCAACCATCCTGCGTGACGTGACCGTTGGATTTCCAGATCCCATCCCAGTTTGGATCGTTTACGCGTCCTTCATCGGAAATCAGTGCGTCGAACTGCGTGCCGAGGGCATTAGTCGTAAAAGTGTACCCGTTGCGCTTGTCATTGTTCGGCGAAATCAACACAGTGAAGTTGTCATCAACGCTGAAATCAGCGTCGCGACGCAATTCGGTAGCGACGATCTTCTTCGGATCGGGATCGAAGCAGTGGATTCCAAAGTACAGGTAGCGACTGTCATACACGATTCTGACTTCCGTCTTTTCGGTTGGCGGTTGTCGCTCGAACGGCTCGCGCTGGTGAAAGTTGGTAACGAGGCTTGCATCCTGCCAGTTCGCATCGTTCAGTGTTCCATCTAATTCGGGAGCCTTGTCGGCACGCACGGCAACCATAGATCGAGCTGATTTAGGATCGTCACCCGTCGGTGTCTGCGCTGACAGCGACGGAATCACAACCGTCAGGAAGATTAAGCTCCGCAAGAAGAGAAGGGTCCTTCTAGTCATCGGCTATGAAAACTTAAATTCACGACTACGACTCCTGGTAATGCTCCGTTAGCGTGTTGCTGACGTGAGGCTCGGGTTTATTCGGTACCTCAAGGATCTAGTAGGAAGGAGACTGACAATTGGCCCCTTCCGCCGCAAAGTGAGCGAGACCTGGCATCTCGCCGCCTTTGGTTTAAGGCCACTAACGAAGCTTTTGGAAAACAGTAACCTTACTTTCTTCCGATGGTAATTGCGTCGGTACTCGTAATGAGATGGTTATTCCAGTCCAAACGCGTTCTTACCGCCCTGATCGTTCCATCTTCAGCTTCGAACACAAAAAGCTTTCTATCTGCACCTTCATCCACTACATAGTTCACAAGGCGTCCCCAGTTCTTTGGGAAGGTCTGCTCGGTCGGAGAATTGGTGGCGCCTGCAATCTCATAATCAGCCGTCACGATCTGCCGATTATCTTGCGTCGGTCCCTTCCTGGCGGCAAATCCTAATCCAAAGCCAGCTACGACGAACACGACAATACTGACAAGCGTTCTTATGTATTTCATTGTCAACCTCCAGATTGCTCCTATCAGTACCGCTCTTTTGCATCATTTGCATTACATAGTAACGGTCGTTACAATCTAATTCCCCTGTTACTTCTTAGTCAATGGTTAAGAACTCGGCAAAAAAGCCAGAGTGGATTCTACTGATCCATCAGTTGCCGCCCAAGCCCACAAACCTGCGCGTGCGCATTTGGCGCAAGCTGCAGAAGCTGGGCGCGGTAGCAATCAAGAATTCGGTATACGTGCTGCCGGCAAATGAGAAGACGCACGAAGATTTTCAGTGGTTGAAGCAAGAGATCGAATCTGCCGGCGGCGAAGCAACTGTTTTTCAAGCCGCCTCAGTTGAAGGCGCGACTGACGAAGAGATCATGGCGGCTTTTCGCAAAGCGCGTGATGAAGAATTTGCAGCCATCACTGCGGAACTCGACGGGCTGGCCAGCGCGGTTAGTCAACAAACTCGGGGAAAGCATCTCTCCACGGGACGACTAGCAACGCACGAAGCAGAGTTGGATAAGCTGCACGCGCAACTGGAAAGCATCGTCGCTAACGACTTCTTCAACGCTGCTGGTCGTGCACACGCGCTCACGGCTTACGGGCGTTGCCAGAGAGCAATTCGTGCGGCGCACGCTCCAGTCTCAAAAGCTCCGCGCTCTACTATCAAAGCAGGAACTCTCGATCTTGCGCAGTACCAGGGTCGCCGCTGGATGACTCGACGCAACCTGCATATCGATCGGCTCGCTTCCGCTTGGCTGATCAGGCAGTTCATCGACAAACGCCCGCGCTTTTACTTTGTTGCTGAGGGTGAAACGGTAGAGGGCGCGATTGCGTTCGACATGTACGGCGCTGAGTTCACGCATCACGGTGAGGATTGCACCTTTGAGACGCTGCTCAAACGATTCGGCTTGAGCGGTAGCAAAGCTCTGCATGAGATAGCGGAGATCGTTCACGACATAGATCTGAAGGATGACAAGTTTCATCGGCTGGAGGCCTTGGGCCTCAATGCAATCATTAACGGTTTGAGCGCAACGGTGAGGGACGATCGCAAGTTGCTGCAACAATGCAGCGCTATATTTGATGGGCTGTATTCGTTACTTGGTCAAAGCACTCAGAAGGAGAAAGTGAAGCGAAACACCCGGCGGGTGCAAGCGATTCGCCGGAGCGACCGAACCTGAGAATATTCCAGGCGCTTGGAATCGCTTCCTGCGAGCATCAATCAATCAAGAGGAGGTAATAACATGAAACTCATAATCTGTTCGTTCAGTGTGATGTTTGTCTTGTCAGCAACAGCAATTGTCTCAGCACAAACGACTACGATTGATTTCAACAACGACAAAGTCGGAGAAGCGCCAAGCGGTTTCTCTACCGCGCTCACGGGCAGAGGCAGACCAGGCAAGTGGGTAGTGATGAAAGACCCCGCTTCGCCTAATCAGGGCAACGTCCTCGCGCAGACTGATGCCGATCGGACTGACTATCGCTTTCCAGTGTGCGTCCATGATGGACTAACAGCGAAGAACGTCGATGTAAGTGTGAAGTTCAAGCCCATCTCCGGCAGAGGCGATCAGGGGGCTGGCGTTGTCTGGCGTTACCAGGACAAGGACAACTATTACATCGTTCGTGCCAACGCTCTGGAAGGCAATGTCGTGCTCTACAAGGTTGAGAATGGTAGGCGGACCGATCTACCGCTCGTAGGAAAGGGTCGCACCTACGGGATGAAAGAGAGAGTGCCTTCGGGAGAGTGGGGCACACTGCGGGTGGTCGCCAAAGGCAATCACTTTGAGGTCTTTCACAACGGCAAGAAACTCTACGAGGTAGAAGATGAGACCTTTAAGCAGGCGGGCAAGATCGGCTTATGGACTAAGGCTGATTCGGTGATTTACTTCGACGATCTGACAGTGACCGTGCAGTAAGAAATGAAACCCGGCATCGACAGTGATGGACATCAGATGCCTTCGTGGCGCGAAGTGTTTCTCTACTTTCTTTTTCTTGGCTTCGTCAACGTCGGTGGGCCAGTCGCGCAGATTACGATGATGTACAACCACATGGTCGAGCGACGCCAGTGGCTGACGAAAGATCGGTTCGTGAAGATCATGGCTTTCTGTCACATGCTGCCCGGTCCTGAAGCATTGCAGTTAGCCATTTACGTTGGTTACTTGAAACGCAAACTTCTAGGCGGTGCGCTCGCGGGCCTGACCTTCATCATTCCCGGCGCGGCGGTGATGATCATTTTGAGTTGGCTGTACGTTACTTACGGCAGCTTGCCACAGGTTAATAACTTCCTTTATGTTCTAAAGCCCGCCGTGTTGGGCATCATCGCGGCAGGAATTATCAAGCTTGGCCGCGCGGCCATACGCAACTGGTTTCTTGCCGCCCTGCTGGTCGGGGCGTTCGTGGGAATGCGTTTCGCGGGCATCAATTTCTTGCTGATCCTGCTGCTCGCGGGTCTGTTGAATCTCTCAGTAGTCGTAGGTTGGCCGCGCTTGCGACGGAAGCCCGCAACGCTGCCAATAATAATCGGAGGGCTAAGCTCGGTTTTTCCCCTCGCAAGTTCGCGTTGGTTTCAGATGGTCTGGCTCTTTCTCGAGACCGGACTGTTTAGCTTTGGAGGCGCGTACGCTTCCCTTGTATTTGTGCAACGCGGCGCGGTTGCTCAATATCACTGGCTCTCAGACAGTCAACTATTGGACGGCGTCGCGCTGAGCGTGGCGACGCCGGGGCCGTTCATGTTGTTTACTACATTTGCTGGCTTTCTCGCCGGTGGTGTGCGCGGTGCGTTAATCGCAACGTTCTTCGTTTTTCTACCTTCCTTTGTATTTGTGCTCGGCGGCGCGAGATATGTTGAGTTAGTTCGCGATAACCGTTGGCTGCAGGCATTCCTTGCGGGCGTCAGCGCCGCAGTGGTCGGCGTAATTATTGTCGTTTCGCTCGAACTGATTCCGTCAGCGCTGGTCGGTTGGGTAAGCATCGCGATTGCGACAATGGCTTTTCTCGTAATCGTAATCTTCAAGATCGACGTTGCGGTCGTTGCTCTGGGCGCGATGGCCGCGGGTGTTATATACATGCTGGCGCGTTTTCTTGTAGGAACGTGATGGAGCAAGCGACCTGTGGTAAAACATCGGTCACACAGGTAGAAGACAGTGGGGATCTCATTTTGAAACGTTCAGCGATCCACCAAATTCTTGGTTTATGCTTCGTCTATCTGACGCAGGCCGGCTTCTTCTTCGCGCAAACACCAAATCCGCCGCAGCCTTTGAAGCTTGATGCGGCTGTTGAGCAGGCCCTCACGAACTATCCGGCAATTAAGACAGCCCAAGCGCAAGCAGCCGCCGCGAAGGCGAATATTGATCTGGCGCGCACTGTGTACTTGCCACGCCTCGATCTGTTGTATCAGGAAAATCGAGCGACCCGAAACAATGTGTTCGGCGCAGTGCTGCCCCAGTCGATCATTTCGAGTATCTCCGGGCCAGTGTTGGGGAGCACATCAATGGACAGTACGCTCGGAAGCGCAGGTGGAACGCTCTTCTCGTGGGAGCCGTTCGACTTCGGCGTGCGGAGAGCTCAGGTCGATGTCGCGCGCGCCTACACAAATCAAGCAAACGCGAACATAACTGTCACTGAACTCGATGTCGCCACATCTGCGGCCGACGCTTTCATGGCGCTGGCAGCTAACGAGCAGGCAGTACGTGCTGCCGAGGCAAATGTTTTTCGGGCCAAGACGTTTGCCGACACGGTACATGCGCTGGCTAATAATCAACTTCGCGCGGGCTCGGAAGCTGCGCGGGCGGATGCCGAGTTATCAGTCGCCAGGACTCAGCTTCTACGAGCGCAGCAGCTTACCGAGATCAGTCGCGCAGCGCTTGCCGAAGCCCTGGGCATGCCGGGCTCTCCAGTGTCCATCGTCTCAGATCTGTTGCTTGAGCTTCCGTCAGACACAACCACTCCGGTTCCGAAATTTGACTTTCATCCACTGGCAATCGCGCAGAAATCCGCGATCGAAATCGTTCAGGCACGCGAACATGTGCTCGCTCGTTCTTACGTTCCACGATTTAATCTTCAAGCGTCACTGAGTGGACGCGGAACCGGCGCTCTGACTAACGGATTGTTTGAAGGAGGATGGCATGGCCTTTTCCCTAATACTCCGAACTATGGAATCGGCATGACGGTAACCTTTCCGGCATTCGACACTTTTTCTATTCGCGCGCGTCGCCATGTCGAAGCGGGAAATGAAGCGGTCGAACGTGCGCGATATGACCAGACAATTCAAGCATTGAAGGGCCAATTTGCTCGAGCGCAGGCACTGATTGATGGGGCTGTGCGCATTGCGCAAGAGACTCCGTCGCAACTGAAAGCGGCGCAAGAGGCTGAGAGGCTGACAGTCGAGCGATACAAGTATGGACTGGCAACGGCGACTGATGTCGCCGATGCGCAACGACTGCTGGCGCAAGCTGAAATTGACGACAGTGTCGCGCGCTTAAACATCTGGCGCGCGCTACTGGTCGGGGCGAAGCTTCAGGGTGATCTTAAACCCTTTCTCCAGCGCCTGAAGCACTGAGGTTTGAACAAAGGAAGCACGGACGATGTGGCTAATTAACGTTGCAATGCGGCGGCCGATTACTATTATGATCGCCGTCATAGCCATCGCGCTGGGCGCAATCCTCGCTTACACGCGCATGGCGGTCGATATCTTTCCCAATCTTAATCAACCTGTCATCTACGTGGCCCAGCCATACGGGGGAATGGATCCATCCCAGATGGAAGGATATCTGGTCTCGTATTACGAGTATCACTTTCTCTATATCACCGGTATTGAGCACGTCGAATCGAAATCTATTCAGAACGTCGGTCTCATAAAACTCTATTTTCACCCTGAGACTGACATGAGCCAGGCACTGGCCCAAACAGTTTCCTATGTTGAACGTTCTCGCGCGTTTATGCCGCCCGGAACCGTGGCTCCGTTCGTCGTGCGTTTTGACGCCGGCAGCGTGCCGGTCGGTCAATTGGTCTTTTCCAGCGACACACGTGGCGTAGGCGAGATTCAGGACCTCGCGCTTTTTCGTGTCCGGCCGATGTTCGCCACGCTCCCTGGCGTTTCGGCGCCGCCGCCATTTGGCGGCAATCAGCGAACAGTGGTGATCCGCGTGGATCCGGATCGGCTCAACGCTTACCACATGTCTCCCGAAGAGGTCGTCAGAGCGGTAGCCGCTGGCAATACCATTTTGCCGGCGGGGAATGTCCGCATCGGCGATTTGAACCGGATCGCGCCATCGAATTCGGTTGTCTCTGATATCCAGCAACTAGGCAATCTGCCGGTCCGCACTGGAAGTGGACCAACGGTTTTTGTCCGTGACATCGGACGGGTGGAAAACGGCGCCGATATTCTCACGGGCTACGCGCTGGTCAATGGCCGTCGCACCATTTACATTCCAGTCATCAAACGCGCCGATGCTTCGACGCTTGACGTTGTCAGTCGCGTCAGGTCCGAACTGCCGCGCATGCAGTCACTAATTCCCGAAGACATCAAGGTCAGCTTTGAGTTCGACCAGTCCACTTACGTTAAGAACGCAATCCGAGGGCTCGTTACTGAGGGAGGGCTGGGCGCTCTTTTGACCGGGCTCGTAGTTTTGCTCTTTCTCAGAGATTTGCGCAGCGCTTTGATCGTAGTAGTGACTATCCCGTTCGCTCTGCTTGGAGCTCTGGTGGGCCTGTGGCTTACCGGGCAGACGGTTAACATCATGACGCTCGGTGGACTAGCGCTCGCGATCGGGATTCTTGTCGACGAATCCACAGTGGCAATTGAAAACATTCACACGCACCTCGATCGGGGAGAACCGCGCGCGCGCGCCATTCTTCAAGCCGTGCGCGAAGTGCTGACTCCGCAGTTGCTGGCATTGCTCGCAATCCTGGCGGTGTTCGTGCCATCGTTCTTCCTGGTCGGAATCGCTCGCTCTCTCTTCGTCCCGCTATCACTCGCGGTCGGTTTTGCAATGTTCACCTCTTACGTGTTGGCGAATACGCTGGTGCCGGTGCTTTCGACCTGGCTGCTGCGGGACAAGGAACCAGGCGTTCACAAAACAGACTTCTTCTCCAAGATCCAGAATTGGTACGGTGAGCGCGTCAGCCGATTTATGAGTTTCAGGTGGCAGATCGTCGCCGCTTACGCCCTCATTATTGTTGTCGGCGTCTTCCTTGTTGGGCGACACCTCGGAACCGACATTTTCCCGACCGTTGACGCCGGCCAGTTTCAGCTTCGCCTCCGCGCGCCGGCCGGCACTCGGGTCGAACGGACGGAGGAAATCGCGCTCAAGGCGCTCGATGCTATTCGCCAGGAGGCCGGCCCAGATAACGTGGCGATAACGCTTGCCTTTGTCGGAGCGCAACCTGCCAGCTATCCCATCAATTCTATCTACCTGTGGACCAGCGGACCCCAGGAAGCCGTGCTTTTAGTTGCGCTACGATCCGGTTCGCACATTCGGCTAACTGAATTCGAGGAACGCCTGCGGCAAAAACTACCGCTCATCTTGGCTGGGACGAATCTCTCTTTTGAAGCAGGTGACATCGTCAGCCAGGTCATGAATTTTGGCGCGCCCACGCCGATTGAAGTCGGAATGAATGGCCCCGATCTGGCCGCAAACCGCGCCTTTGCCGAGAAGGTGATGGCCGAGATGAAACAGATCCGCACGCTCAGGGACATTCAGTTTGGGCAACCGTTGGATTACCCGACTGTCGAAGTCAATGTGGATCGCGAGCGCGCAGGCCAGCTTGGCGTGACCATGCAACAGGTCGGACGTTCGCTGGTGGCCGCAACATCTTCCAGCCGTTTCGTACAACCGAATTACTGGCTCGACAAAAAGATCGCTATAACCAACAGCGCATGATCACGATTACCGCGAACACTTCGGGAACAGATCTAGGCAGCGCGGCGCAGGAAGTGGAAACCGCAGTCAAACGGGCCGGTGATCCCCCTCGCGGAGTTGCCGTCAATATTCGGGGCCAGATCCCACCGATGAGGCAGACTCTCTTCGGTTTGGAGATTGGTCTCGTCGTCGCTGTTGTCGTGATCTTCCTTATGCTGGCGGCCAATTTTCAATCGATCCGCGCGGCGTTTGTCTCGCTTTCCACGCTGCCTGCAGTTCTCGTGGGCGTCGCTATGGCGTTGTGGATCACCGGTACCACCCTCAACGTGCAATCGTTTATGGGAACGATTATGGCCGTCGGTGTCTCGGTCGCAAACGCCATTCTGCTTGTGACCTTTGCGGAACAGAGTCGCATGGAGGGAGTTTCTGCCGAAGTCGCCGCTGTGACAGGAGCACGTAGTCGGCTTCGGCCAATCGTTATGACAAGTCTAGCGATGATCGCCGGCATGATACCGATCGCCTTGGCTCTAGGTGAAGGTGGAGAACAAACCGCGCCACTGGGCCGCGCGGTAATTGGCGGACTGAGCGCGTCAACGATTGCCGTGCTGACGATTCTTCCGTTGACGTTTTCGATCGTGCAGCGCCATGCGAGCCGAGCTGCCGCCTCATTACATCCGGATGATACCTACTCCCCACTCGTGGAAGCGCGCGATGAGGCTTAACTTATCAGAATGGAGAGGCGCAAGCTCCGACGCTTAGGTTTGAGCAAAGTTTAGAACGCGAGAGGAACATGGATCGCGAACAGCACCTATCCAAATCAGAAGAAGGCTCTTCGGCATCGGTCGAATTACCGGTCGCCGAGGCTCACCCGTCAATTAGGAGTCGCCGCAAACGCATCGCGATCATGGTCAGCGTTTTAATTGCCGCGATTCTGATTTTTACATGGATCCTAGTCAGAAGCCGGGCGAACAGTGCCAAAACACCTGCGGTTACGGACAAGGCAGCGCAAACGCCCACTGTGCTGACTTCGCATGTCGTCTCAAAGGAGGTGGATCGGCAGCTTCGTCTGCCCGGCGAGCTGCATGCGTACCAGGACGTCGCTCTCTATCCCAAGGTGCAAGGCTTTGTGGAGACCATTAGCGTCGACCGTGGTTCTGTCGTAAAGCGCGGCCAATTGCTAATCCGCATGAGCGCGCCGGAGTTAGTATCCCGCACTGCCGAGGCTCAGGCGAGAGTCGGCGCGACGAAAGATCAACGGTTGGAGATGGAGGCGCGCGTGCGCAGCGTGCGCGA
>WNGD01004303.1_pt1 | contig 14083 bp, 15 predicted proteins | sample 5400671 | NCBI WGS metagenome assembly WNGD01 (sample SAMN13153369, study PRJNA577476) | soil metagenome | isolation source: 40 cm soil or saprolite under grassland replicate 2 | place: USA:California | collected 2016-06-15
GGAGCGCCGTGCGGCCTCCTTGCCCGGCCAGGCCACACCCCGGCGGTGGCGCTGACAGACGGCTACGTTGCCGGCCTGCTGGCCGGCTCCGTCATCTTCGCCGTGGGTGCACTCGTCGCGGTGCTCACCATCAACGCCCGGGTCAGCGCCCCCAGGCCGCGGGCCACCCAGCCGCGGCCGCCGAAGCTCGACGCTAAAGCACCACGGGCAGGGGCCGGAACACCGGCAGTGTAAGAACGAGCGGCGAGCGGACGCGTCCCGTTCGCCACTCGGCGGCTGGGATGCAAGGCGAAGAGGCGGGTCACTAGGCTCTGGCTAGCCGAAGTTGTCGACAAGGCCATGGAAAAGGGCAATGAAGGGATGGTGGATGACCTGCTGGCCGGCGCGCGGGCATGGGGATTCGCCCCGGCGGACATCACCGTGCCTGTCCTCATCCTGCACGGCGCTCTGGACCGGATGGTGCCCTGCGCGCACGGTGAGTGGCTCGCGGCGCACTGCCCAACGGCCGAGTTCCGGCTGGCTTCTGGCGCTGGCCACATTACGGTGCTCGACTCAGCCCCGGCGGCTCTGCAATGGCTGCGCGACCGAGTGGCCGTTGATCTGGCGAGCTGCGCTGAGACGCGATGCCTGGAAGATGGTCTCGGCGAGGAACCGGCTGAGGTTCGGTCCCGGCCAGTCGCCCGCCCGGTGGCCGCTCGGTCAGGAAGGTAGCTGAGATGGAGGGCTTCGACCCCAGGATGAGCTTCGGATATGACGAGTCGAAGCGATACGACGCCCTCGACACCCGCGGTGACGAGGACCAGACCGTCGCGTTCCTCGCCGGGCTCGCCGGCCAGCGGGATGCGCTGGAGTTCGCAGTGGGCACCGGCCGTATCGCCTTGCCGCTCAGGGCAGCTGGCGTGCGCGTGGATGGCATCGAGCTGTCGCAGGACATGGTTGACCGGATGCGCGAGAAGCCGGACGGGAGCAACGTCGAGGTGACTATTGGCGACATGTCCCGCGTTACCACCGGACGCACCTACGGTCTGGTCTACCTGGTGTACAACACGATCGGCAATCTGCTCACGCAGGACGACCAGGTCCGATGCTTCGAGAATGCCGCCCGGCACCTGACCGACGACGGCGTATTCGTTCTCGAGTGCCGCGTACCAGTCGCTCCCTCCCGGGCCGGCCATCAGTTCGTCGACGCCGAGCATGTGGGAGCCGACCACGTCGTGCTGGACATCTGCCGGTATGACCCGGTGACGCAGATCCTCGACGAGAACCACGTCCGCATCAGCGCCGACGGTCTCGTCCTCCGCCCGATCAGCCTGCGCCTGGCCCACCCGCCCGAGTTCGACCTGATGGCCCGCGTCGCCGGCCTTCGACTGCGCGAGCGATGGGGAGGCTGGAACCGTGAACCGTACGACACCACCAGCTGGCGCCACGTCAGCGTCTACGAGCAAGCAACTACATGACCGCTGCTCACAAGCTCGGCCAGCCGGGGCCCATCGATGTTGCCGCCGGAGATGACCGCGACCGTCGGCTCCGAATCTGCCAGCTGAGCCGCCGCCGCGTAGGCCAGGGCACCCGCGCCCTCGGCCACCACCTTGTGCCGGAGAGCCAGCTCAGCCACGCCCGCGCGTAGATCGGCCTCGGGTACCTCGATCCAGCGGTCGACCGCGCTGCGCAGCCGATCATGCATGGCCGGCTCATATGGAGCGGTCGTGCCGTCCGCGATGGTGTCTGGCACCAGCGCAGGCGGCGCGCCCTCAGCGAACGTCCGCAGCCACAGCGGGTAACCGCTGGACTGGACGCCGACCACCTCCACCGCCCGCCCCGCCGCGTGCAGCACCGCCCCGACACCGGCTGCCAGGCCGCCGCCGCCGACCGGCACGACCACGCGCCTGATCCCCGGCACCTGGTCCAGCAACTCCACCGCCAGGGTGCCGTGACCAGCCATGACAGCCGGATCCGCGAATGGATGCAGAAAAAGCTCCGGCATGCTCTGCCAGCCCCGCCCGGCCATCCAGGCCAGCACCCGCGGCCGCGGCCAGGACAGCACCTCGGCCCCCAGCGCACGAACCCCGTCGCGCTTGGCCGCCGGCGCCGAATCGAACATCACCACCTTGCACCCGATGCCCGCCATCCGCGCCACATACGCCGCCGCCAGAGCCGCGTTGCCCGCGCTCACCGTCACGATCCCGGCCCGGAGATCCTCGCTGCCAAGCCCCCGGACAGCATTGAGAAACCCGCGCACCTTAAAGCTGCCCGTCGGCTGGAGGTTCTCCAGTTTCAGCCACAGATGCCCGGACACCGCGACAGCGGGAGTAACCGGGAGAACAGAAATCCGGTCCACCGCACGGCGAACCTCACCCTCATCAAGCCCGGAACCGGCCGCCATGACCGGCGATACTAGTCCGTCCGCTGCCAGGAAGCGCCGGCCCCTTGAGACCCTCCGCCACGCTCGGTCCGGAACTGGATGCCCTCTACCGGGCAACCGCATCCGAACGCTCCATCCTGGCCAAAGACGGCCGCCCCGACCACCGCATCGTGGCCGAAGTCAGCTAGTACCGGCCTGGCGGGGGAGCGTGGCCGTGCCGGCCTGGCGGGGGAGTGTGGCCGAGCATATGCTTCTCGGGTCGCCATCCGAGAAGGGCGGGTCGTCATCGCCAGGATCGTGATTGTCGGTGCGGGGGTCGTCGGCCTCGGTGCTGCTCTGCTGCTTTGCGGGGATGGCCATGAGGTGACCGTCCTGGAACGAGACGCCGAGGCACCGCCGGCCGGGCTTGCGGAGATCTGGGGCAACTGGCAGCGCAGAGGGGTTAACCAGTTCCGGCTTCCGCACTTCTTCCTGGCCCGCTATCGCGGCCTGCTGGACTCGGAGCTGCCCGAGGTGAAAAAAGCGCTGGCCGCCGCGGGGGCCGTGCGCCTCAACCCTGTCCTCGATGCGCCTGAGGAACTGAGGGGTGCCGCCCGCGAGGAGGATGGCGCGTTCGAGTGCGTCTCCGGCCGGCGATGCGTGGTGGAGGCTGCCGTCGCTTCGGTGGCCGGCCGTGCCCCGCATCTGGAGATCAGGAGAGGCACCGCCGTCGCAGGGCTCGTCACCGGGCCTTCCGCTCACGACGGCGTGCCGCACGTCGCCGGGGTCCGCCTGGGCACGGGCGAGGAGATCACCGCCGACCTCGTCCTGGACATGACCGGTCGGCGCTCGCCGCTGCCCCGGTGGCTCGCGGAGATAGGGGCCAGGCCACCGCACGACGAGCTCGACGACTCCGGTTTCGTCTACTACGGTCGGCACTTTCGCTCGGCCGACGGGAGCATTCCGCCGGCGCTGGGGGGCTTCCTCACGCACCTCGGCACGATCTCGGTCCTGACGCTGCCTGCCGACAACGGCACCTGGAGCATCACCCTGGTGACCAGCGCCAAGGACAAGCCGCTACGCCTGCTGCGCGACCCGGTGATCTGGGAGAAGGCTGTCCGGTCCTTGCCGCTGGTGGCGCACTGGCTGGATGGGCAGCCGATCGACGACCGGGTCGTGGTGTTGGCCGGGATCGAGGATCGCCACCGGAACCTCATGGTCGACGGTGCCCCGGTGGCTTCTGGGGTGGTACCGGTGGGCGACGCCTGGGCGTGCTCTAATCCGACGGTGGGCAGGGGTGTCTCGATCGGGATGCTGCAGGCCGTGCTGCTGCGTGACACGATCGCCGGGGCCGGCCTCGATGATCCTTGGGAGTTCGCCTGTTCCTTCCACCACGCGACAGCCGAGATGATCGAGCCCTGGTACCGTGACACGCTGGCCGGCGACCGTCACCGTCTGGCGGAGATCGATGCTCTTATCGGCGGTGGTGAGTACCGCCCTCGCGATCCCGGCTGGGAGATCGGCCAGGCCTTTGCCGCTGCCGCGTTCAAAGACCCCGACTGCCTGCGGGGCTTCGTCAGCGTCGCCATGCTGTTAAGCCGGGCAGCTGACGTGGCGGCCCGCCCGGGCTTGCTCGACAAGGTCACGGCCTCAGGCGGCGGCTGGCGCGACGAGCCGGTTCCGGCCCCGGGCCGTACCGAGCTGTTGTCCATCATCGCCGACGGTTAGGGGCGGATTCGTGCGAGTTGACGCAGGCGAAGTGGGCATCGAGTACGAAGTAACCGGACAGGGCAGGCCGGTGATCCTGCTGCACGGGTTCCCCGACTCGGGACGGCTGTGGCGCAACCAGGTCCCGGTCCTGGCCGACGCCGGGTTCCGGGTCATCGTCCCTGATCTACGCGGCTACGGGCGCTCGGATAAGCCCGGAACCGCCGATTCGTACTCCTTGCCCTCGCTGGTGGGAGACGTCATGGCCGTCCTGAGCGATGCCGGGGCGCAGCGGGCCCACGTCGTGGGCCACGACTGGGGAGCGGCGCTGGGATGGGTATTCGCGTCGCTGGTACCTGACCGGGTCGATCATCTCGCGGTGCTGTCGGTCGGCCATCCCTCGACGTTCCGCAGGACGCTGGAACAGCACGAGAAATCCTGGTACATGCTCTTGTTCCAGTTCGTCGGCGTCGCCGAGCAGTGGCTCAGCGACAGCAACTGGGCCAACTTCCGCTCCTGGGGCCGCCACCCCGACAGCGAGGCCGTCATCACAGAGCTAAAGGCCACGAAGTCGCTGACGCCCGCCCTCAACTGGTACCGGGCCAACGTGCCTCCCGAGTCCTGGGTCGCGCCTCCCGTAGCGTTGCCGGCCGTGCAGGCACCGACCATGGGGATATGGAGCAGCGGTGATATAGCCCTCACCGAGACACAGATGACCGACTCGGCCCAGAGCGTGTCTGGTCCCTGGCGCTATGAACGGGTCGACGGCCCCGGCCACTGGATGCAACTAGAGGCTCCCGACACGATCAACCGGCTGCTACTGGACTTCCTCCCCAGGTAGCGGGTGCCTTCGCGCAGATGCCGCTAGGCCCTGGAGCATCGCAGCCCTGGGGTGCACGGGGGTCGCGGCAGGCCTCGCGGGCGTCGTCTAAGCTCGGCGCTGATGCCGACGCTGCTGATAGTCCATCACACGCCCTCCCCTGCGCTGCAGGCCATGTTCGAGGCAGCGGTCAGCGGATCGCGGACCGATGAGATCGAGGGCGTCGAGGTCGTCATCAGGCCGGCTCTGACCGCGGCGGCGGCTGACGTGCTCCAGGCCGACGGCTACCTGCTCGGCACCCCGGCCAACATCGGCTATATGTCCGGCGCGCTCAAGCACTTCTTCGACGGCATTTATTACCCCTGCCTGGAAGCCACCCGGCGGCGGCCCTACGGCCTGTACGTGCACGGCAACCTGGATACCGGCGGCGCGGTACGAGCGGTGGAATCGATCACTACCGGCCTGCAATGGCGCGCGGTCCGGCCGCCGGCCTGCGTCACCGGAACTCCCGGCAAGGAGGATCTGGAAGCCTGCTGGGAGCTGGGCGCCCTGCTCGCCGCCGAGGTCGCCGGATGATCGCGGTTGGTGAGCCCAGCGGACTTTCAAGCCGTCAGTGATGAGCGATTTCGGTGACGAGCGCGACGATACGCGCGGCGGCCCGGCCGCCGGGGTCCAGGTCGGGGTTGTAAATGGCGATGCTCCAGCCGCGGCATCCGTCCGCTCGCACAGCCGCTGAGCCGACATCCGTGAGCTGCTGCCAGGTGAGACCGCCGGGCAAGGCGACCTCGCCTGGTGCGCCACAAGCGGTGAACTCACTACCCGCTAGCACATCCAGGTCGGTGTGCAGCCACCATCCGGAGGAACTGGACGCAACATGCGCAACTGCCGCGAGGGCCACCCCGGCGGGATCCGGGGACACCTCGTCAGGCGTGCGCAGCCAGACGCGGTCCGCCAGCGTCGGGACGTCAAGCACCCGCCGAAAGGCGTCGTCGCGCTGCCCCAGCATCGCGAGACCATCCGCGCTCAGGGCGGGCAGCTGTGCCCGCACCGCCCGAGGCGCCCGCTCGCCGGTGTGGCCAAGCAGAAGCGCGATCTCCATATTGGCGGCCTCGCCGCTCAGCGAAGCCTCCATCGATGTGGCGTCCTCGTGCCCGTCAAGAAACACCAGGCCCGCCTCGCCGACCACCGTCCGCAGCGCCGGCACCGTAGCCAGCAGCACCGCGCAGTCGCCGCCATATACCAGCGGAAACCGGTCTGCCACCAGCGACGCTCCCACCCGCGCCTGCACTGCGGCGATCATTTCCAGCAGCGCTGCCTCGTTCAGCAGACCCGATGCGGCGGCCCGCTCCGCACGGGGCTCGGAAACCAGGACGTCCGCGCCCATGGTCGCGTTCTCGCCTACCGCCGCGCACAGCCCGGCCGCCCGCAGCGCTGACGGGGCACGCGCCTGCCCACCGATGCGGCCCATCCCGTCGAATCGCACCCCTATGAGTTCGATCTGCCTGCCGCCAAACGGCTTTCCCACCGCAACCTCCGATTGCTTATTGAAGTGCCAGGAGACGCTTCCGAGCTCGCCCCGGCTCGACATCCTCAAGAAGCTCTGCCCGGCCACTGGCCGGCGCGGACGTCCTTCACGTCCCGGCGGGACGTGCCGGAGTGAGGCCGGTCAGCTCCTCGCTGAGCTGCCACAGCCGCTTCGCTGCCGCGTCGTCGCGGGCGGCCGCTGAAGGCTCGCGCCGCTGGCGTTTGGCGTAGTAGCCACCCGTCGCGGCCGCCACTTCCGGGGACGTGGCCAGGTACACGATGGTGTCGGCGCCGCGTCGCGGTGACAGCATGAACGGCCGTGCGAGCGTCACGCCAGCGCGCAGCGGCAGGCGGGCCTCGCGCCCGAACCGGGTCCGCACCATCCCGGGGTGCGCGCAGTTGGCGGTCACCCTGGTGCCCTCGAGCCTGCGGGCGAGCTCGCGGGTGAACAAGATGTTCGCCAGCTTGCTGTTGGCGTACGCGCGCCAGCTCTCCCACCCGCGCGCCAGCTGCGGGTCATCCAGATCGAGGCGGGCGGCAGCGTGCGCATCGGAAGTCACCGTGATCACCCGTGCGGCGGCGGCGGTCAGCTTGCCCGTCAGCAGATTGGTCAGCAGGAACGGCGCCAGGTGATTGACGGCGAAGACCTCCTCGAAGCCGTCCGCAGTGACCCGGCGCCGGCCAGCCATCAGCCCCGCGTTGTTGACGAGCACGTCGATGCGCTCCAGCGCGCCCAGACGACCCGCGAGCGCGCGCACCTGCGCCATGGAGGCCAGATCGGCAATCTCAAGCCGCGGCGGCGATGCTCCCGCCGCGGCCACCTCCGCGGCAGTCGCCGCACCGCGGTCACGGTCGCGCCCGACCAGCACAACCTGAGCGCCAAGCCCGGCCAGCGCGACAGCCGTCGCCTTGCCGATCCCCGAGGTGGCGCCTGTCACCACACAGACCTCGCCGTCCATGGCCGCATGCTAGCCCTCGTAGCGGCCTGGTCGCGGCAGCGGGAGCGTTCGCAGCCAGTGCCGTGGTGGGGTTCTCGATCGCCGGATCAATCACCGTTACAGGCTGCCGCCGATACCCCCTCCAGGCCAGTGAAATTCAGCCTCGCTCGAGCTCGCAACCCACATTCACATGTCGCGGAGGGCGTGAAAACCGGTGGGCGTTGCAGAGGTCTTCTGCGGTACGGTCCGGCGATGGACGATGCGGATGGCTACTTCGGAGAACGTGTCGCGGCGACGTACGACGAGTCGTCGGCGGACATGTTCGAGCCGGGCGTCGTGGACGCGGCGGCCGACGTTCTGGCGGGGCTCGCCGGGGGCGGCCGGGCCCTGGAGCTGGGCATCGGGACGGGACGCATCGCACTACCGCTGGCGCGCCGTGGCGTCGGTGTGCACGGCATCGACCTGTCGCGGGCGATGGTTGCCCGGCTGCGCGCCAAGCCGGGCGGCGACCAGGTCGGCGTGACGATCGGCGACTTCGCGACGACGAAGGTAGCCGGGACGTTCTCCGTCGCGTACCTGGTCTTCAATACGATCATGAACCTGACCACTCAGGCGGCGCAGGTGGCCTGCTTCCGCAACGTCGCGGCTCACCTTGAACCCGGCGGCTGCTTCGTCATCGAGGTCGGGATCCCCGAGCTGCGCAAGCTCCCGCCCGGGCAGAACGTCGTGCCGTTCCACGTGAGCCCGACGCGGTGGGCGTTCGACATCTACGACGTCGCCACGCAGGCGATGAGCTCGAACTACGTCGAGGTCGCGGGCGGCCGTGGCGAGTACACCTCGATCCCCTTCCGGTACGTGTGGCCGGCCGAGCTTGACCTGATGGCCCAGCTCGCCGGGCTGCAACTGCGAGAGCGGTGGGACGGGTGGACGCGGGAACCCTTCACCAGCGAGAGCCGCCAGCACGTCTCGATCTGGCAGCGGCCCGCCCCGGCGCGGTCTTAGGCTCACGAACAGCACTGGTCAGGCAGTGGCCGTAACGACCGAGGTGAATGGTCCGCTCAGCGCAGCCCACTGCAGGAGCATGATCGGTTTCCCGTCGGCTAGAACATTATCTGGCTGGGTGTCAATCCCATCGGCCGTTTGAATGCGGCCGGGTTGAGGCGCCTGGCAAGCGGCGCTTTCGGTCACCACGAGGGTGACGTTGGGTTGGCTGCGGCGGGGCTGGGCGGTCTTGTGGGCTGGCCGTCAGGCTGCGGCTATGGTTGGGGCGCTGAGCAAGTGGTCGCCGTGTACCAGTTCCGTTAGCGCGAAATCGGCCACTTCGGCCCGGCTGACTGAGTCCCAGATGCTGATTCGCAGGCGTGGTCCGGCCCGTAGCCGCCGGGTGAGCGGTCCGTTGGTCAGCCGCGCTGGCCGGACGACCGTCCAGTCCAGATCGCTGGCGGTGACCAGGGCCTCCTGACGTTCCTTGTCGGCGAACTCGGCCCGCAGCAGCAAAGGCACGACGATGTGCTCGAACAGGAAGCCGGAATGGCCCTGGCTATCGCCCACGCCGTGGCTGGAGATCCAGATCAGCCGGCTCACCCGGGCGGTCTTCATCGCCTCGATGATATGAGACGCGCCGGGATGCAGGTCGTGGCCCTTCGGTGCTGGTCGGCTGTGTCCCAGCGCACTGATCACGGCGTCGTGCCCGGGAACGGCAGCCGCTACGGCGCGGGCGTCGAGTACGTCGCCGGTCACCTCTCGCAGGCCGGGCTGCGGGCCTAGCCGTCCGGGGGTGCGGACGAAGGCTGTGACGTGGTGCCCGGCGGACAGGGCGCTGTCCACGACGCGGCGCCCCAGCGGTCCGGTGGCACCGAAAACAAGAATGTTCATGACGGTCCCCTCAGCCGATCGCGAATCCTGCGCAGGTGAGCGCGAACCCGATGAGCAACAGCCAGGAGCGCAGTCCCTGGAAGATCTCCCACCGGCTGCGCACCTGCTTCCAGTTCTCCGGCGGATGCTGCGCATCCCAGCGGCCGGTTGCCAGGTTGATGGGAACGTTGAAGATCACGGTCGACGTCAGCGCGGCGATGTAGGCAGCGGCTGCTGCCCACCGCCACCCGATCGGCCCGCCCTGCCCGCCCGCGGCGACCGCGTTGGCCACTCCCAGCGCGAGAGTGGCCGTCATCAAGACCGGCATCACCCGGCCGAACGTCCGCAGCAGGCCCTGCTCGACCTCGATGTGGTAGGCAGCCGGGAGCCGCCGGATCACCGGGTGGACGAACGCGTACGAGCCGAACTCGGCGCAGGCAGTGAAGCCGCCGACCGCGATGGTGGCAAATCCCAGGACATCCACGGCGACCTCCGCTTGTCATTTGGCCCTGCGGGCTGGTTGGTGCCCTCACCAAAGCCCCGCAGCGCGGAAGCCGGCAAGGATGATCGATGATCATTCTCATCTCCGCAGGCTGGGTCGCCACGGCCGTTAACTGTTCCGGCGCGCCCTAGCCGCTGCTACCTTCTCCGGCATGACCGCCGAAGGCGACACAAGCCCGCCTCGCCCGCGTAATCCCCGCGGAACCGGCGAACGGCTGCACGACGAGCTGGTCGAGGCCGCGGTGCGGGTATTGGCCACCCAGGGTGACACCGAACGGCTGTCGATCCGGGCCGTCGCAGCCGAAGCGCAGGTCACTCCGCCTGCGGTGTACCGCCACTTTCCCGACCGGCGGGCGCTGGTGCGGACGGCCGTGGAGACCTGCTTCGACCGCTTTGAGACCCAGCTCGCCCAGGCCGAGCAGGGGGCACCCGAGCCGTTCGAGGCGCTGCGCCGCCGGTGCCGCGGCTACGTCGCCTTCGGCGCCGCCCAGCCGCATCTGTACCGTGTGATGTTCGGCGTCTGGTCGGCCGGGCCCAAGGCGCTGGGTACCTACGGCCGGCGCCCGCATCCCGGTGCGGGCGCGTTTACCGCGCTGATTGCCTCGATCCAGCGCTGCATCGACGCTGGCGCACAAACCCGCCGGCCCAGCCCGTTCCTGGCATTCCAGTTGTGGTCGCTGCTGCACGGCATGACCGACCTGCGTGCCGGCAAGCCGGAGATGCCCTGGCCAGGCCCCGATGAAATGATTGACAACTTCCTGGCGTGCCTGGGACTGCGTGTCCCCCGCCGGCCCAGTGCGTGACGAGCCCGCGGCGCGCAGCCCGGTGTCGTGACGGCGGCCCGGTCAGCGGTGCTACCGGAGGCCAGGCTGGGAAATGTCGTTGGCCGCTCCGCCGCGCAGCAAGCCGAGTCGCCGCCCGTGCGGCCGCCGGCGCGGAACCGCGGTTTCCGACCGGGCCGCGGGTTCCCCGGACGGATCTGCTCGGCGCACGAGCACCTGCGGGCTGATGGTGTGCAGCGCGGACAGCAACTCGCCGAGCCCTTCGTTGTGCGTGAGTTCGACCACGACATCGCCGGTCATCTCGGCGGTACCGGCCGCAGGTGTCAGCCGGACCTGGCTGACTGGCTGGCCGGCCAGCGCATCGTTGAGCAATGCGTGGCTGCGCGGATCGTCGGACAGGGTGATCCGGATTCTCCACATGGACATACAGGCCTCGCAGTCGTCTCTTTCCAGTGTCGACGGTGCCGCTGTCCTGTTGCGGAAGTGCTTCCTGTTCGTAACGACGACGTGAACGCTCAGGCCGGTGCCACCAGTGCGCTAATAAGTGGCACCTGTGCTGCCAGCGTGTCACCCTGTCGTCGTGCCTGACCTGGTCCTTCCGACGCTGGCCGTGCGAGCTTCGTTTCTCGCAGGCGAGCTTGCCGGGTGCGCGGAGGATGGCACGTCACCGTCGTGGCTGGAGGGCGCTGCGGCGGATTTCGCGTCCTTCGTCGCCAGCCGCCGGGAGACGCGAGAGATGTGGGGCGTGCCCACCACCGAGCTGTGGTTCGTGAGCGGCCCGGTCTACATCGGCACGCTCATGATCAGGCACCGGCTGACGCCGGACCTGCGCCGCGAGGGCGGCCATATCGGCTACAACGTCGTGCCAGCGCACCGGCGTCGCGGACATGCGACGGCGATGCTGGCCGGCGCCTGTGAGATTTGCCGCGAGCGCGGCATGCGCAGGCTCCTGCTCACCTGCGCGGAGGACAACATCGGCTCACGTCGGGTCATCGAAGCGAATGGCGGCGCGCTGGCGAAAGTAACAGACAGCATTTGCCATTACCGGATCAGGCTCTGAGACGACATTTTTACCCGCTGACCAGTGCGGTCCCCGCCGAGCGGTCCGGCCAGCATGCGCTGGGAGCATGGTGGCGTGCTCAGGCTCCTCGCGTTCGTGTTGCCCCTTGGCCTGGACTCCTTTGCCATCGCCGCGGCGCTGGGGACCCGGCGGCCTGCCGCTGCCGGGCGATGGCGTGTCTCGGCGTTGTTCGTGGGGTTCGAAGCCGGAATGCCGCTGGTCGGCCTGGGCATCGGCGTTCCGGCGGCGCGGCTAGCCGGGCCGGTGGCCGACTACATCGCCGCTGCCGCGCTGGTGGCTGTCGGCATCTGGATGCTTGTCTGGGAGGACGGCGAGGAAGATGCGGCGGCCAGGCTGCTGGCCGCGCGCGGCCTGGCGGCGGTGACGCTTGGGCTGAGCATCAGCCTGGACGAACTCGCGATCGGCGTCACCCTCGGCCTGGCGCAGCTGCCCGTGACACCTGTGATCATCGCGATCGCCGTGCAGGCGCTGGCCGCTTCCCAGCTCGGCCTGGCGCTGGGGTCGCGGATCGGGACGATATGGCGGGAGCGGGCCGAATACCTGGCCGGGACCGCGCTTGCCGTGCTCGGTGTCGTGCTGATCGTGCGGCGTCTGCTCGGCTAACCGAGCATGCCTGGCCGGCGGCCGGCCCGCATCGAAGCGGAGGCAGCCGGGCGTGCAGGCGTGACAGCGACTGGCAGACTGGGCCCGAATGATCACAGCGGATGAGGGCCATGCCAGGTTGCTCCGTCGCGGGTTCGCACTGGAGTACGCCACGCTGGGCTGGAATGTGGCGGGCGTCGTCGTCCTCGCGCTGAGCGCGGCCGCCGCCCGGTCGGTGGCGCTGGCCGGCTTCGGCCTGGACTCGCTGATCGAGATCGGCGCGTCCGCCGTGGTGATCTGGGAACTGTCCGGCACTGGCGAGGCCAGGCAGCGTCGCGCGCTGCGCCTGATCGGCTATGCCTTCGCCATCCTGGCCCTTTACCTGCTCATCCAGTCCAGCTGGGCGCTGATCTCGGGCCACCGGGCTGCCCACAGCCCGGTCGGCATCATCTGGACTGCGATCACCGCCATGGTCATGTTCGGCCTGGCCGCGGGGAAGAGTCGGGTCGGCAAGGCACTGGGCAATCCAGTCCTGCGCACCGAAGGACGCGTCACCCTCATCGACGGCATCCTCGCCGCGGCGGTCCTCGCCGGTCTCGCCCTGAACGCCGCCGCCGGATGGTGGTGGGCCGACCCGCTCGCCGGATACGTCCTCGTCTACTACGCCGCCCGGGAAGCCCGCGCCAGCAACCTTTTCCGCTAGCCACGATCGCGTGCCTGGCCGCCGCCGAGCCGGGCTGCGCCCTGTTTCATGATCGCGGCGGGTTTCGGGGCGGCGAGCACCCACAACCCTCCGTGATCATGAATGCTGCGCGTCGCTGGCGATACTTACGACAGCGCAATGTTTCTTTTCCAACTTAGCAATGCGCGGTGCGAAACTGCGGCGCTCGTTGTTATCTTGTTTGCCGGAATCGCAGTCGCCGGCACTTGCCCGCCGGTAGGCCAACGGCAATGATGTCGGCTTGTCTGGGCGCATTATCGGCCTTGCGGATACACCGGGCGCCTTCGCCGAACTGTCCGTTAAGGGTATCAATCCGGTGGTTAAGGTCAGCACCAAGCAGTAAAGCCAGCGCCTAAGAATTCGTTGTCACGGCACTAAGAGCGTCGCGCGGGGGTGCGGTCGGTGGAGGACCAGGAAACGGAGACGCTGCCCTCGGCGTATCCGGCAACGGGGATGCCGCCGGCCGGATACGGGGCAACGGGGATGCCGCCCGCAGCGGCGTCGCCGTCGCCGTCGCCCCGTAGCCCGTCGGCGCGGCGCCCGCCGCGGGGGCGGCCGTCGCGGTGGCGGCACGCCCGCAAGGTAATGCTGCTGGGCGCGGCGGTACTCGTCGTGCTCGCCGCGGGCACCGTCGCCGCGGCCTACCTGGTGGCCAGGCACGACCTGAGCAGCATGCGGCGGATTCCGGATCCGTTCGCGGCCATTCCTGCCCCGGCCAGGGCGCCGCAGCCGACCGGACCGGCGGCCAAGGACGTCACGTTCCTCGTCGGCGGGCTGGACACCCGCTCGGCCGCGCCGACGACGGGCACGGATGCGGTCAGCGGCGCCAGCGGCCGGACGGACACGCTGATGCTCGTGCACCTGATGGCCGGCGGCCGCGGCGCCTACGTGGTGTCGATACCGCGCGACTCCTGGGTGCCGATCCCCGGCCATGGCGACGGCAAGGTCAACTGGGCCTACGCCTTCGGCGGGCCCGCCCTGGCGATCCGGACGGTCGAGCATCTGACCCACGTGCGCGTCAACCACTTCGCGATCATCGACTGGGATGGCTTCCGCGCGGTGACGAACGCGCTCGGCGGGGTAACGGTGCATATCCCGGCAACGTCCTACGATCCGGCCAACCGGGTGACCTGGACCGCTGGCGCTCATCACCTGGACGGCGCCCAGGCGCTGCTGTACGTCAGGGACCGCTACGGCCTGGCCAGCGGCGACTTCGATCGCGAGCGGAGACA
>WNGD01006793.1_pt1 | contig 14071 bp, 11 predicted proteins | sample 5400671 | NCBI WGS metagenome assembly WNGD01 (sample SAMN13153369, study PRJNA577476) | soil metagenome | isolation source: 40 cm soil or saprolite under grassland replicate 2 | place: USA:California | collected 2016-06-15
ATCGCCAGATCGCCCAGGCCGACCAACGCTTCACCGACGAGGTCGAGCCGCTCTACGCAGGAATAACCGCTCCTGTGCTGATCCTCTGGGGCGAAGAGGACGAATGGATACCCGCGGAGACAGGTCATCGACTGCACGCGCTGATCCCAGGCTCACAGCTGCAGCTGATCCCCGCCGCCGGACACTTCCTCCAAGAGGACGCACCCGACGCAGTCGCTCATCACCTAGCCCGATTCTTCTCGAAGACAACACAGCAAGCCTCCGTCAACGACTGAAGCAGCCTAGATGTCGACCGATCTGCTTCGACCCATTCTGAAACAAGCTCTAAGACCGCCCGAGCCGCCGGGACCGATGAATCGCCTGAGGCCCTGCATCGGCACAGGTTCATCGCGGTGATCAGTCGCATTCATGCCCTCGTCACCGCCGGACATCAGATCCATTTGAGATAAACAGGATCCGACCTGCACGGTCGACTGTGACCCCTTCTGATCAGCGAGGATCAAGGCGGGCTGGTTTTGAGTAGAGGGACCCACGCTCGGCCTCACGTGCAGACCCTCGTCAGGGCCAGATACGCTCAACACGAGGGACCCGTGGTCTCCGCAGAACGCCCATCCTGACCGCTCGTGCAAGGAACCTCGTCGCGCCGTTCCTCTACCGCAACCTCGTCGAGGTCAGAGCCGCTCAAGCTCGACACGCATCGGCACGTTGCCCGCGATGGCGCGGCAGACGGGGCACTCGTGCTCCGCCTCCTGCACGAGCTGCTCCAGCTCCGCCCACGGCGCCGACGAGGCAATCCGGACGCGCACTGTCGACGAACCAAGCCGGTGGTCGCCCTGACCGTCGCTCCAAACGAGCTCCGTCGTGACCGTCGTCTGCACGCGTTCGAGCGGCAGCTCGCGCCGCCGTGCGAGCGAGGTGAGCGTCGAGGTGAAGCAGTTTGCATGCGCCGCGGCGAGCAGTTCCTCCGGGTTCGTCCCCTCACCCGGGCCGCCGAGCTCGGCCTGCGTCGACGTCGGCGCCACGAGCGCGCGACTACCGCCGCGCACCTCGCCGCCGTAGCCCGACCAGTCAACCTTCGCACTCGCCTGGAGCGACCCCATCTCAGTCGCGAATCCTTGCACGCCCGAAGGGAGGACGGAGCGGACGACGACGGATTAGACGTCAACCTTCCAGGCGGGACACGTCAGTGCGCCTGAAGAGACGCCAGTACGCAAAGCCGATTCCGATCAGGCTCGCGAGCATGATTCGTGTCGTGAGCGTGTAGATGAGCGGCACGGTCGAGGAGTGACTCGAATCCTGCGCCCACACATACAGGGGCAGCGTCGTGACCGGCCCGCTGACGAAGATCGAGCGAAGGAGCTCGCTGAACGAGAGTAGGAATCCGAACAGAAATGCAGCAACGATCCCTGATCTGACGACCACCGCTCCGAAATGCGGCGGCTCGTTCAGGTCATGTGTGCTGTCCGCGAGCGGTTTGCGGTGTCCGTTGCGGGCGCGGCGGGATGTTCTGGTTGCGACGCAGGACGTTGTTCGGGTCGTACTGTCTCTTCAGCGCCTGGAGGCGTTCGAACGCCTGATCGCCGAAGGCGGCACGAAGGCGCTCGATCGGCTCGTCGGCCTGCATGTAGTTGATGTAGCCGCCGCTGACAGACCACGGCTCGATCGCCGCTGCCGTATCACGCGCCCATTCCATCTGCCGCTCGTCAAGGGCCGGGTCCAGCCAGCTCGCCATGACGCTGACATTGAAAGCCGCTTCGCGGAAGCCGACAGCCGCGGTGCTTGGATCGGTGTCCTTCGGCGCGCCGTGCAGGGATTCGATCAGAATCTGGCCGGGGGGCCGGCCGAACGCAACCATGCGCCGGAGCAGCTCGTCGAGCAGCTCGTCGGGGAGCTCGCGCACGAAGTGGCCCTTCCAGTAGTTGCGGTCCGCACCGTAGGCAGGGTTGAAGACGTGCTGCTGGGCCAGGAAAGAGTGCACGCGCACCCCGTCATCGACAAGCCCGGTCACCGAGCGCAGCGCGCGCAGCTCCGCGGGATTGCCATTCGAGCCGGTGTAGCAGGGTGCGACGACGAGAGCTGGCACCAGCGACTCGTCGAGTGAAAGCACCGCCTCGCAGCTGAGGTCACGGGGCGCGCGCGCGGCGACATCGCGAAAGACTCGGAGCGGCTCCGAGACGCTATTTCCGGAGTAGGTGAGGCGACCGCCAAGGACGCGTTCGAGCGGTTGCAGGCGGAAATGAAGTCGCGTCGCGACGCCGAAGTTGCCGCCGCCTCCGCGGAGCCCCCACAGCAGCTCGGGATTCTCGTCGGCGCACGCGCGAACCACGGTGCCGCTGGGGGTGACGACCTCGGCGCCGACGAGGTTGTCGCACGTCAGCCCGTGTTGCGCGGTCAGGTGGCCGATGCCCCCGCCGAGGGCGAGGCCGGCGACGCCGGTCGAGCCGACGACGCCGCCGGGCGTGACGAGGCCGAAGGCCTGGGTTGCCGAGTCGAAATCGAGCCATGTCGCGCCGCCCTCGGCGCCTGCGATCCGCCCGTCCCCGTCGACGTCGACCCTGCGCATCAGCGAGAGATCGACCACGAGCCCGCCGTCGCAGACGCAGTGCCCGGCAGGGTTGTGCCCGCCCCCGCGCACGGCGACCTGGAGCGCGTGCGCCCGTGCGAAATCGAAGGCGGTCGCGATGTCGTCCGCGTCGAGGCAACGCGCGATCACGGCTGGCCGGCGATCGACCAGAGCGTTGAAGCAGCGGCGCGCCGACTCGTACCCGGATTCGCCGGGCACGAGCACGGCGCCGGCGAGCGATCGCCGCAGCTCGGTCAGGTTCTCGTCCATGTTGCCCATCTCGACTCTCCCGTTCGCTGGTTCTTCGGGAATGACCGACTAACGGAGCGAAAGTCATCGCTTGGCCGTCGAAGGCGTTGCGAACAACGACGCCAAGATCGTCTGCGATCGAGAGCTGCTCTGTGCAGTTAAAAGCCGTTGGCGACCGGCTGCGGTTGGAGCATGGTAAGGACGGATCGACGGTTCGAGTCCATCAGAGGGCTTCTCACCTGGCGCATAGTCGTATAGAGCTCTAACGCCCGAGGTTCTCGATGATGCGCGCGAGCGCCGCATTCGCGGCTTCGAGGGTAGTGGGCCCGATCTGCTCGCCTGCCGCGTCCGCCCACGTGCGCTGGGCCTTCTGGATCCGTCGGAGCGTGCGGCGCCCGGTGGCCGTCAGCCGAACGAGCTTCGCCCGGCGGTGCGCCGGGTTGTCCTCGTAGACGATCAGGCCGTCTTGCTCGAGCAGGTCTGCGACCCGCTGAACGCTCTGGCGGGCCAGGTTCCAGTCGCTGAACGCATCGCCGAGCTCCGAACGTTCGACAGTATCCTGTCGTTTTGGTAGCCTCTCTTGACGCACGACAGCATTCTGTCATTTCATCGAGGATCGGAGTCGGACAGATGGACTGGAAGCTCGAGCTGGTGGTGATCCCTGTAAGCGACGTCGATCGCGCGAAGGCGTTCTACGAGCGCGTCGGCTTTAGCGCCGACCACGACCACGTTGTCACCGACGATCTGCGATTCGTGCAACTAACGCCTCCGGGCTCTGCGTGCTCGATCGCCATCGGCACCGGCCTGACCGACGCGCCGCTCGGCTCGGCCCGGGCGCAGATCGTGGTCTCCGACGTCGAGGCGGCGCGCGCCGAACTTCTCGAACGAGACATCGAGGCGAGCGACGTGCAGCGCCTGGATTGGGGGGCCTTCGTTTTCTTCAGCGACCCGGACGGCAACCGCTGGTCGTTGCAGCAGCTGCCGGCACGCAGCACCCTCAACTCTGGCTAGTAGTCGGATGCTCAACCCAGACGGCTCGATCGCCCACGTTGAGGACACGATCGGCAACTCGATCGTCATGCTCTTCGATTCGTATCAGGGGTGGCCTGAGACACCTGCCTTCTTCCGGCTCTAGCTCGAGGACGCCGACACCACCTACCACCAAGCCTGACGGCCGGCACAACCTCTGTCACGGAAGTAACCGAGCTCTTGTGGGGCGACCGCGTCGGAGGCGTGCGCGACGCGTTCGGCAACATCTGGTGGCTCCAAAGCCACTTTGGCGACGTGCCGAACGACGACATGCTGTGGCGTGAACGTCAGGCAGCGCCGTGAAGAACGCGCGCATCACATCGGCGTAGGCGTCGACTCCCTCGATCGTTCCGACGATGATCTCGCTGCCCTCCTGCACAGTCTGCGTGCCTCTGTGAGCGTTGAGGTCGGTTGCCGTGTAGCCGGGATCGACAGCGTTGCGCGGGCTGGGTCGAGCGCCTTGCCGTATTGGACGGTGATCATGTTCACTGCGCTCTTCGACGACGGGTAGGCGATCGACGTGAAGGTCGACGCCATGTGCTCGGGGTTGGTCGCTCGACTGATCGAGCCGAGCCCGCTGGAGACGCGTGACCGGCGGCAATCAGCCGCCTGGCGGTCTCATAGCCGAGTCCCTTGTTGGCTCCGGTGATCAGGGTCGTGGTCACGGTGTGCTCCTATCGTCCGTGTCTTCGGGTGTCCCGAGCCGCTCGATGGCACCTCAGCAGACGGCCGCACCGCCCGCTACATGTACTACCACTGCTCGACCCGCTACAAGTACGGCCCGGCCAAGTGCAGTGGCGAGCGCATCCCCAAAGAGCGACTCGAATCCGCCGTGCTCACCCAAATGGCCGAGCTCTTCCGCGACGGTCAACTCATCGAGCGAGCACTAGCCGACGCAGCGAGACTCACTGAGAGCGTGCGGCCCGAACTCGAGGAGCAGCTCGCCTCAACCCGCGCCGAGATTGCGCGCGTCGAGAGCAAGCTGGAACGCTACTTCCAGGGCTTCGAAGACGGACGGCTGGCAGCCGACCTCTTCCAGGAGCGCGTCCGTGGCCACCGTGACCGCCTCGAAGTGCTCCGCGAACGAGAAGCCGACCTCGACGCCCGGCTCGCCGCACAGGCGCACACACCGCCCGACGGCGCTGCCCTCAGCGGCCTCGCCGACCAGCTCGAAGCGATCGTCGCCCACGAGAACCCCGAACAGGCCAAAGAGCTACTACGCCTGCTCGTCAAGGCCATCCAAGTGCACGACCGCCGCCGGATCATCCCGACCTACCGCCTTCCGGCGGCGGTTCGCGCAATGCCTTCTAAGGTGGGCGGAACTTGTCAGTGCGCAAACCAGGCCCGGTTCGCCGCGCCCACGCTCAACTTGAGCTGAGCTCTAGAAGCGGATCGCGTATAGCCCTACCCTTCGGGCGTGCCCGTCTGCCCGCAGTGCGGCCAGGAGAGCCCTGAGGGCTTACGCTTCTGCGGCGTCTGTGGAGCGGAGCTCGCACCGGTGCCGCCTGTACCAGCCGAGGTCCGCAAGACCGTCACAGTCGTGTTCTCCGATATCACCGGCTCCACCTCGCTCGGTGAGCGGCTCGACCCCGAGGCACTCCGGCGGGTGATGAGCCGCTACTTCGACGAGATGGAGCGCGTGCTTGAGCGGCACGGTGGAACGGTCGAGAAGTTCATCGGCGATGCGGTGATGGCCGTCTTTGGCATCCCGCAGCTGCACGAGGACGACGCCTTGCGGGCGGTGCGGGCGGCCGTCGAGATGCGTGAGCGGCTCGCAGCGCTGAACGAGGAGCTCGAGCGGGACCGTGGCGTACGGCTCTCGATCCGCACCGGCGTCAACACGGGTGAGGTCGTCGCCGGTGACGCTTCGGGTGGGCAGAAGCTCGTCACGGGCGACGCGGTCAACGTCGCGGCACGCCTGGAGCAGGCGGCGGAGTCGGGCGAAATCCTGATGGGCTCCAGCACGCGTGGTCTCGTTCGGGAAGCCGTACGAGCCGAGGCCGTGGCGCCGCTCGCGTTGAAGGGGAAGACGGAGCCGGTGCCCGCGTGGAGGCTCGTCGAGGTCCTCCCGGAGGCAACTGCGGTCGCGCGGCGGATCGACGCGGCGTTCGTCGGCCGCGCCAACGAGTTGGAGGAACTCGAGCAGGCTCTCGGGCGAGCAATCAATGAGCGGACTTGCCAGCTCCGCACGATCGTGGGGCCGCCCGGAATCGGAAAATCACGGCTGACCCGCGAGTTTCTCAAGCGTGTCGGCGACGGCGCGCGGGCGGTAGTCGGCCGTTGCCTTCCTTATGGCGAAGGAATTACATACTGGCCGCTCGCCGAGATCGCCCGACAGGTTGGGGACGATCCGAGCGCTCAGGTCGCGGCGGTTCTCGAGGACGACCAAGACGCCGAGCTGGTTGCCGCGCGGATCAGCAGTGCCATCGGGGCGCGGGAGGTAGGCGGAACGTCTGAGGAAATTTCCTGGGCGTTTCGCAAGCTGTTCGAGGCGCTCGCCCGCGAGCGGCCGCTGATCGTCGGCGTCGACGACATCCAGTGGGCTGAGCCGACGCTGCTCGACCTGCTGGAGTACCTCGTGACGTTCACGAGCGACGCGCCGATCCTTCTCCTCTGCCTCGCCCGGCCCGACCTGTTCGACGAGCGTCCCACGTGGTCGAACCCGCGGCGAAACGCGACCCTGATCACGCTCGCCCCACTCTCTGAGGGCGACTCCTCGGCGCTGATTGAGCGCCTCGTTCGCGAGCGGGCGCTGGCAGAGGTTGAGCGGGCGCGCATCGTCGAGGCGGCGGAAGGCAACCCGCTCTTCGTCGAGCAGCTGCTCGCGATGCGCGCGGAGGGCGGCAATGGGAAGCTCCTGATTCCGCCGACCATTCAGGCGCTCCTGGCTGCGCGGATCGATCGACTCGAGCCGGAGGAGCGAGCCGTGATCGAACGCGCGTCGGTCGAGGGGCGTATGTTCCACCGCGGCGCGGTCGCCGAGCTGCTGCCGGAGGGAGCGCGCGGCCGCGTTGGCAGCCACCTGATGACACTCGTCCGCAAGGAATTCATTCGCCCCGACCGCGCCCTGTTCCCGGGCGACGACGGCTTTCGGTTCGGACACATCCTGATTCGCGATGCGGCGTACGACTCGATGCCGAAGGAGCTGCGCGCGGAACTGCATGAGCGCTTCGCGGACTGGCTCGAGGCGCGAGTCGCGGGAAGCGTGCATGAATACGAGGAGATCCTCGGTTACCACTTGGAGCAGGCCTACCGATACTGGGCCGAGCTGGGGCCAGTGAACGAGCGTGCGCGGGTGGTGGGCAAGCGAGCGGCGGAAAGGCTTGCCGCGGCCGGCCGCAGGGCACTTGCGCGGGCGGACATGCCTGCGGCTGCCAATCTCCTCGACCGCGCCGTGGCGCTCTTACCCGCTGACGACCTCCGCCGGCTCGACTGGGCTGTCGACTTGTCGGTGTCGTTGATCGAGGTCGGCGAGCTGGCGCGAGCCGAAGCATTGCTGGACTCGGCAACCGAGGCGGCCCGGGCCGCCTGTGACCGGCGCCTGGAATCCCGAGCCTCCGTGCAGCGGGCGTTTCTGCGCATCCACACGGATCCGGAGCGCTCGACGGACGAAGCGCGCCGTGACGCGGAGCAAGCCATCGCGGTCTTGGAGGAGCTGGGTGACGAGCTCGAGCTCGCGCGTGCATGGCAGCTTGCGGCACACGTCGAGTTCTTCGACGGCGCGCTGGCGACGTGCGACGGGATGCTCGAGCGCGCGCTCGTCCACGCCCGTCGCGCTGAAGACGTCCGCGAGGAGGCGCGGATCCTGCGCTGGCTCGCTTCGTCCACGCTGTGGGGGCCGGTGCCCGTGGAGGAGGGGATTCGCCGCTGCGAGGAGATCCTCGAGCGCACAGAGGGCAATAGCCTCGTCCAAGCGAACTGCCACATTCGACTCGCCGGTCTCGAGGGCATGCGGGGCCGGTTCAGTGAAGCGCGGGCGCGGGTCGCGCAAGCGCGCGCAATCCTGACCGAGTTCGGCCTCATTTACTTCCTCGCCCACAGCCGCGACGTAGCCGCGTTGGTCGAGACGTTGGCTGGCGATCCGGCCAGCGCGGAAGCCGAGCTGCGAGCGAGCTACGAAGAGCTGCGGGAGATGGGTGAGAAGACCTTCCTCGCGGAGAACGCGGCACAACTCGCCCAGGCGCTCTACACGCAGAGAAGGTACGACGAAGCGGACCGCTTTGTACGGGTCAGCGAGGAGGCCAGTTCCGGTCGCGCGCAAAGGGCGTACTGGGGGCCTGTGCGCGCGAAGCTCCTCGCGCGGGGAGGTGACCCCGAGGCGGCCGAGGGGCTCGCCCGCGAGTCGGTCGCAATCTGGGCCGAGCGCGATTGCCTGCTCTGGCACGGGTGTGCGGTGATGGACCTGGCGGAGGTTCTGCGGCTGGCTGATCGCCCGCAGCAGGCGGTCCCGATCGTCGAGCAGGCGCTCGAGCTGTTCGAGCGCAAAGGAATCATCCCCGCCGCCGAGACGGCACGGGCGCTGCTCGCCACGCTCGAGCCCGTCGCGTGAGGGATCTCTTCGTCGTCACGCCCGAGGTTTGCGCAACGCCAAGTTCAGTGGGCGGCACTTGTCAGTGCGCAAACCACATGGTGGTGATCGCGGACACGATCAGGATCGGGTGAGTGGCGGGCGGCCCACGCTCTGACAGCGGTAAGCCTCTAAAGACGCTTACTTGAAGATGTCTTCGACGCTGAACAGCTGTACGCCGTCTGTCGCGGCGCGTTCGCGCAGCTCGTCGCTGAAGCCGCTCTTGGAAAAGAGGACTAGCGTGGCCTGGTTCGCCTTCGGGCCAATCACGCTTTGCGCTTCGACCAGGTCGTCGAGCACGCCGATGTCGACTGGGTCTCTCGACCATTTGCACTCCCCGAGGACGGTGTAGCCCTTCTTGTTGAGGGCCGCGATGTCGACCTCGACATTGCTCTTCCGATTCCACCAGGCGCCAACCTCGTCGGCGTCCGAGCCGAGTGGCGAGAGGCGGCCGATCCAGTCGCTGCAGATGTCCTCGAAGATGTGCCCGGTGTAGGTCGGCAACTGCTTCTCGATCTCCCGCGCGACCTCCTCGATCCGACCCCGGGCGAGCCGGCTGCGGTTTGGGAGGACGTGGCCGAACCAGAAGCGGAAGTAGGGATCGCTGATCTTCCAGTAGGCACGGGCCTTGCCTTTGCTCCGTGGCTCGAGCGGCTCGACCCTGGCGATGTAGCCGAGTTCCTCGAGGCGCTTGAGGTACTTGTTCACCCATTGCGTCCCAGCCTCGAGGCGGCCTCCGATCTCAGTTGGCGTTGTGTAGCCCTCTGCGATCGCCTCGAGCGTGCCGAAGTATGGGCCCGGCTCGCGGATCTCGTCCTCCTCTCGAATCAGGTGCTCGGGATCGCGATGCAGAGGCGCGTCCGGGGAGAGGATCACGTCGCGGAGGATCTCTTTGAGCGGACGAGCGCTGGCCCAGCGCTGGTACTGCGGCGTGCCGCCAAGAACCGAATAGCGCTCGACAAGGTCGATCGGCGACAGGTCCTTAGGCGCGAAGGCCGCTGCGTCGCGGTAGTTGAGCGGCTGAAGCACCGGTCGGAAGACGCTGCGGCCATGGGTCGGCTTCTGGCCAGAAAGGAGCCCGGCCATGAAGGTGAGCGCACTTCCGGAAAGGACGAGCAGGATGGGCGTGTTCTCGTGGTCCCAGCGGTCCCACCACTTCTGGACGGCCGACACGAGACCGCTGTCCTCGTACGCGACGTATTGAAACTCGTCGAGGACCGCAACCAGGGCACCATCCCGCTTTGCTTGGGCGTCGAGGAACGCAAAGGCGTCTTCCCAACTCGCAAAGCTGAGGGGCGCGCCGCCGACCAGGTGCGCGCACTCGCGGGCGAAGGCGGCGAGCTGCAACGAGCGTGGTTGCTCTTCCGCCTGGAAATGGACGACGCGGTCGCCGGTCAGAGCCACTCTAAGGAGGAAGCTCTTGCCGACGCGCCGGCGGCCGCTCAGGATGGCCAGGCCTGGCGGCGATGCAGCCAGGGTCTGGAGCTGCTGCAACTCGCGCTGTCGGTCGACGATCTTGATCGTCACCGCGAAGTAGGCTAGCACATAAGCAAACTCACGAGTTTGAAACTTAAGAGTTTGAAACTTCCAGGTTGCAAAGCCTGCCTTACACGCCTGTGGGTGCCGAGAATTCGGTTTCGTGTTGACCCGCCAAAGCGGATGTGGCTGCCGCGGCGCACGCGGCCATATGTGCATGTCGATCGAGTATGAGACACGGCATCGCGCTCGTTTCGGCCGGACCGCGGTCCGCCTGCTACGCCGCGAGCGCGTAGTACTCGTGGAGCAAGCCGCCCAAGCGGTCCCGCCGCTCGACGTCCACGAAGAGCTGCAGCGCCGCCGGAGGCGGCTTCGCGAGCGGCGGGCGCCGATCGAGCGAGCGGTGCGGCCGGTGCTCGTTGTAATGCCTGATGTACGCGCGCACGACCTGCTCCAGGTGGCGGCGGCCGAGGATCAGGATCCAGTCCAGGCACTCCCGGCGCAGGCTTCCCACCCAGCGCTCCGCGTGCGCCTTCGCCCGCGGCGCCCGCACCGGCGTCCGGATCACGCGGATGCCCTCGCAGCGAAAGACCTCGTCGAAGGCGGAGCTGAACTTGCGGTCGCGGTCGCGAACGAGGAAGCGGACCGGCGGCTCCCGGTCGGCGAGCTCCATTAGCAGGTTCCGCGCTCGCTGGGTCACCCACCGCTCACGCGGATTCGCTGTGACCCCGCCGAAGTGGACACGGCGGGTCGCGAGCTCGATGAAGAACAGCACGTGTAGGCGCCGCAACCAGACGGTGTCGACGGTCAGGAAGTCGCAGGCGATGATCGTCGACGCCTGCGTGCGGAGGAACTCCGACCATGTCAACTCGGCGCGCCGCGGCGCCGGCTCGATCCCATGCCGGCGCAGGATCTCCCACACCGTGCTCGGGGCCAGCGAGATCCCGAGCCCGACGAGCTCGCCGTGGATCCGGCGGTAACCCCAACGCGGGTTCTCACGCGCGAGCCGCAGCACAAGATTCGAGATGCCGCTGTCCGTCCGCGGCCGGCCGACACAGCGCCGCGTCCAGCGGCGCGCGGCCAGCTCTCGGTGCCAGCGCACCAGCGTCGCCGGCGAAACGAAGAACGACGACCAGGCCGACCGCGGCAGCGACCGGCTGAGCGCCGCGAGCAACACCCGATCGGCCGGGCCCAGCCGCGGCCGCGCGACCTGCCGCTGTAGCACCTGCAGCTGCTGGCGGAGCACGAGAATCTCAAGCTCCTTCGACCGCTCCGAACGCACGCGCAGCACCACCAGCTCGAGCAGGCGCCGCACCACCCAGTACACGAGCGACACCACCACCCCGATCCCGCGGATCCCGTCGATGACGCCGACCCTACGACGTCAGCCCACCCCGCGAGACGTCAAGCACCGCCAGCCGCAGAGTCGCTTCGATCGAAGCCGGACACCGAAGCGTCGCCGTCCGAAGGCGAATCAGGATATTCGACACGCACAGGTCGCGCCGGCGGCGGTGATGGGCGAGATGTGTCGCCAGCACCCCCGGTTCGGGGCGCCTCGCAGACCCGCTCGGCGAGCTCGACGACCGCCTCGATCAGCTTCTCCCCGTCGAGCAGCGCGCGGTCGTTGTGGTCCGCGCCTGCGATCTCCACGACACGAGTCTCCCCGGCCGCCGCTGCCGCGACCGCGCGACTTTGCTCGGGCGGCACGATCGAATCCCGGGAGCCGTAGACCACCGTCGTCGGCACCTTCACGCTCGCGAGACGCTCCGCGAGCGGGTAGCGGTCGCGGAGCAGCGTCCTGACCGGCAGGAACGGGTAGTGGAACCGCCCCACCGACGCGAGATCGACAAACGGCGAGCGAAGCACGAGTCCGGCCGGTGGGTGCTCGGTGGCGAGCTCAGTCACCACCGCCGAGCCAAGGCTCTCGCCGTAATACAGGAGGCGCGCGGGCACGACCTCGACCTCGTCGATCAGAAACCGGCGCGCGGCACGAACATCGCGGGCGAGCCCGTCCTCGCTCGGTCGCCCAGGATTGCCACCGTAGCCGCGGTAGTCGAAGAGCAACACCGCCAGACCCGCCTTCGCGAGTGCGCGCGCCACCGTCGCTCGCAACGACCGGTTACCGGCGTTTCCGTTTGCGACCAGCACCGCCATGCCACGGTCAGGCTCACCGGCCGGGACCAGCCACGCGCCCAGCTCAAAGCCATCAGCGGTCCGCAGCGTCACCTCCCCTGCGCCGGGCACCACCTCCACAGCCCGCGGCACCTCCGCCGGGAAGGGAAAGTAGATCAGGCGGCGCTGGAGTCCGACGAGCACGCTCCGCTCAACCCATCAGTCTGCCGCAAAGCATCGACCGGTCCCCGTGGCGTCGCCGCGGGCTCCAGCAAACCCAAGCCTTCGCCAGATCAAGGGGCTGAACGCCGACCCGAATGGGGTCTTGTGCAGGTGAAACTGAGTTTTCGGCACCCACAGTAGAAAATGGGTACAAAATTCGCGTCAGTCCTGGCAACACCAGATGCGAGGTTCGGTTCCGATTTGGGACCACAGACGCCTCGGGCGGCGGAAGACGCCATGGATTCGCCCCGGGCAGAGGGCGTCGCCGCCTTGAGGCCAGCGTCTCCGGCACGCCGATCTTCGTCGCCAATCACTTGAGCGCCGAGAAGACGGGGAAGGTTGCGTACTTGGCGAGTATCCCCGGGATCAGGTCGATCTGCGCGCGGATTCGGCGGGCGAGCCGGTGCCCGTAGCGGTGGACGGCCTCGACGCTGCGCTGCTCGTAGACCGCGCGGACGCGGTCCCAGGTCTCGATCGTGTCGGCGATGATGTCCCCGCGATCGACGATCGTGAAGCCATGGCGGACAAAGAGCGCGGGCCAGTCCGTGACCAGCTCAGCCCCGCTGTGATACAGGACAGCCCTCAGCGCGTAGTCCTCCTGCTGCGACGGGCAGGCGCGTAGGGCCAGATCGGAGAAGCCGACGTGCCCGCCTGGGCGAAGCACCCGGTGAAGCTCGCGCACGAGCTGGTCCTTGTCCCGCTCGCTGACGCAGACGTCGCCGGCGGCCTCCAGGCACACGATGGCGTCGAACGACCCGTCGGGGAAGTCGAGCGCCCGCACGTCGCCCCTCACGATCCGTACCCGCTGCGACATACGCCCCTCCTCGATCAACCGCCGTCCTTGGCGCACCTGCTCGCGGCTGATGTTGACCCCGGTGATCTCGCAGCCGTAGCGCTCGGCGATACGCAGCGCCGGCGCCCCGATGCCACAGCCCGCATCGAGCACGAGCTGCCTCGCCTGCAGGCGCGCCATCTCACCGACCAGATCGGTGTGGGCGTCGAGCGCCTCCGCCAGCGTCTCGCTACCCGAGCGGAAGTAGCCGACATGGAAGTTGTCGCCGTAGAACAGGCGCGCCTCGTCGGTGATCAGGTCGAAGTACGCGCCGACGCCGGCCGCGCTTCGTCGTCCCCCCACCAGGACCGGCAGCGCCAGCCTGATCGCCGCCCAGAGCTTGCGTGCGGAACCCGCCGGACCTCCGTCGCGCCAGGTCGTGACGAGCATCTGAGCTGGCAACCCTCCTGCGCCCTCCGATCTCCGCGGTCGTGCCGCCGTCCGGTGCGCGGCCGTCCGGATCAGTCTCGTGGGCGCCGGGCTGGCTGTGCTTGTGAGGCTTCCGCCCCGCGCCGCCGACACACTAACCGGGAACCTCACTTCTGGAGTGGATCAGCGGCGACGAACAGAGGAGTGAAGCTCGTGCCCGCCCCTTGAGCGCAAGCGACCGCTTCACGCGAAGAGCGAGCAACGACCGCTTGGGAGCCACCACCTCCAACGTCCGAGTAGCGAAACGAGAAGGCGCACGTGCAACGGTCTGACGACGGTCGCATCGAGGGGGATCCAGCGTGCAAGTCAGGCACCCGTAATTACACCGTCAACCAGACAGTCCCGATGGAAGATGAACGAGCGCACTCCGGGGCCGGAAGTACTTCATATGCAGGAGGATCGAATTTGCGCACCCCACAGGGTCGTAGAGAGCCGCGTCGACGGAAACCGTCACTAGTGCGGCCTCTCGTTACGTTGCACCTGAAACTCGGTCATGGCTCAGGCGGCGAGGTTGAGGCGTTTCGCTGCTCGTTCGAGCCGCTGCCGGCGTCGCGCGGGATCGTTCCGGTAGCTGATGTGCTTGCTCATCGCG
>WNGD01004583.1_pt1 | contig 14068 bp, 12 predicted proteins | sample 5400671 | NCBI WGS metagenome assembly WNGD01 (sample SAMN13153369, study PRJNA577476) | soil metagenome | isolation source: 40 cm soil or saprolite under grassland replicate 2 | place: USA:California | collected 2016-06-15
GGTAGGCGCCCCAGATCGCACAGATGAATACGACGATCTGCAGCGCGGACGGATGCAGGTCGGGATGGAACACCGCCGACAGGCCCACCGCGATCGGCAGCCAGAGGCCGACGACGACGAACTTCCAGCCCGCGAAATATGCGAGGTCGTAGTGGAGGATGTACATCGGCTTGATCAGGTCGCCGGCGAGGCGCCCTTCACGGATGCGGTACTCCCAGAACGGCGCGCCGAAGACGATGTTCATGTTGCGGACGAGCGTCCAGACGATGTAGTACGCCGCGAACTCGCCCGTGGTGATGCCGTTGACGGAGCCGCCCTGCTGCCGCGCGATCGTCGTCCAGACGACGAGATAGACGACCGGCTCGGCGATCATGCCGAGCATGTAGAAGTAGTTCGTGACGCGGTACTGCAGCTGCGACGCGACGGCCGTACGCATCGTCGTCACGTAGAAATCGAAGAGCGAACGCCAGCGCCCGGCCTCCGGAAGGCGAGCGACGTCGACGCTCACGCTGAGGCGGGTTGCGCGAACACCGACTCGATCACGTCCTCGATCGGCGGCTCCTCGATCGTGAGGTCGAGCACCTCGTGGTCGGCGAGCAGCCGCGCGGCGACGCGGGACGTCTCCAGCTTCGGAACACGCAGCGAGACGCGGTCGCCCTCGTGGTGGACGACCTCGCCGTAGGCGTCGAGCGGTGCCGCTCCGTTGGCCAGGACGACGCCGATCGTCTTGTACGCGGCGAACTCGTCCGCGAGGGTCGCGAGCGCGCCGTCGAAGAGGATGCGGCCGTGGTGGATGACGATCACCCGCTTGCACAGCGCCTCGACGTCGGCCATGTAGTGGCTGGTCAGGAGGACGGTCGCGCCGTGCCGCTGGTTGTATTCGGCGACGAACATCCGGATCCGCTTCTGCATCGTCACGTCGAGCCCGATCGTCGGCTCGTCGAGGAAGAGCACCTGCGGCCGATGCAGCAGCGAGCCGACGATCTCGACCTTCATGCGCTCGCCGAGCGAGAGGTTGCGGACCGGCTTGCGCACGAGATCCCCGACCTCCAGCAGCTCGACGAGCTCGTCGCGCATCGCGAGGTAGTCCTCACGGCGCAGCCGGTAGATCGCGCGGTTCAGCTCGAACGAGTCGAGCGCGGGAATGTCCCACTGCAGCTGGTTGCGGTTCCCCATCACCATCGTCATCTGCCGCAGGTATTCGCGCTCGCGCTTCGACGGCACGAACCCGAGCACCCGCGCCTCTCCTCCCGTCGGGTAGAGCAGCCCGGCGAGCATCTTCAGCGTCGTCGTCTTGCCCGCGCCGTTCGGGCCGAGGAACCCGACGACCTCGCCGGCGCCGATCTCGAACGAGATCGCGTCGACGGCGCAGACGGCGCGCGTCTGGCGGCGGAACAGCGCCTTCGCGGCCGCGCGCAGGCCGGCCTCGCGCTCGGGCACCTTGAAGATCTTCGTAAGCTCGGAGACGTGAACGACCGGCTCGGACACGGCGCTCAACCTACCCGCACGTGAGGATCCTCCTCGTCTCGCAGATGTATCCCGGCCCGGCCGATCCGGATCTCGGCGTCTTCGTGCGCGGGCTCGAGGAGGCGCTCGCCGCCCGAGGCCATGTCATCGAGCGCGCGGTCCTCGATCGCCGGAGCAGCGGCAAGCGCAAGTACATCACGCTGTCAGCCGCGACGCTGCAGGCCGCGCGGAGGTTTCGGCCGGACGTCGTCTACGCGCACTTCCTCGTGCCGACGGGCTTGATCGCGGCGCTCGTGGGACGCGCGCCGCTCGTGGTGACAGCGCACGGACGCGATGTGCGCAACGTCGGTTGGCTGCCGGGAATCGGAGCGGCGACGCGACTCGTCGTCCGGCGCGCGGCCACAGTGATCGCAGTCTCCGACTACCTTCGCCGCGAGCTCGAGGTCAAGGTCCCGCAGGCCCGGGGCAAGACGGTGGTAATCGACTCGGGCGTCGACCTGGAGCGATTCACGGTCGAGCCGGCGCCCGACGACGGGCCGCGCTTCCTGTGCATCGCGTCGCTGATTCAGCGCAAGAACGTCCTGCGTCTCGCGGACGCTTTCGCCCGCGTCGGGAAAGGCATGCTGACGTTCGTCGGCGACGGCCCGTTGCGGTCGCAACTGGAAGGACGGAACGGCGTCGAGCTCGCCGGGCGCGTTGCCTACGACCGCGTCCCGACGCTCATCGCGGCGTCACACGTCGTCTGCCAGCCGAGCCTGATCGAGCCGTTCGGCCAGGCGCTGCTCGAGGCGATGGCGTGCGGGCGCTCGGTCGTCGCCACGCGCATCGGCGGACCGCCCGAGTTCGTCCCGCCCGAGGCCGGCCTGCTCGTCGATCCGGCCGACGAGGACGCGTTGTTTGCCGCGCTCGAGGCGGCCGCCGACTTTCCGTGTCCGAATCCGGCCGCCCGCGCAGCGGCCGAGGCGCACGACGTCAGGGCTCAGGCGGAGAAGGTGGAGCGGGTGCTCGAGGGAGCCGCTCGAGGTCGGCGAGCCTGAGCTCGACGAGCGGCCGGATCGATTCCTCGAGCCCCGCCTCGCGCGCAGCCTCGAGCGCCTGCTCATAGCTTTGCCGCGCCTTGGCGGGGTCGACGCCCTGCTTCAGCCGGTTGTCGCCGGTGACCAGGAGCTTCTGAATCCGCTCCCGAGCATCTTCCCCCTTCACAAGCTCACCGTAACAAGTCACATTGTGAGCAGGAAGAAGCAGCTGGAGGCCGTCGTCGACAACCTGCCGCAGAAGATCCGCGTGCTGATCGCGGACGACCATCGCATGTTCGCCGAAGCGCTCGAGGCGATTCTCGGCACGGACGCGCGGCTCGAGGTCGCCGGCCAGGCGAGCGACGGGGCGGAGGCGGTCCGCCTCGCCTTGAGGCTCCAGCCCAACGTGATCCTCATGGACATCGCCATGCCGATCATGGACGGGCTTCAGGCGACGAAGCAGATCCGCAAGCAGTGGCCGTCGGCGTGTGTCCTGATGCTCACCGGCTCGAATTCGAAGAGCGACGTCGACCGTGCGCGCGAGGCCGGCGCGGCAGGCTACGTCACGAAGGAGCGCATCGCCGCCGAGTTGATCGACGCGATCTTGGAGATTGCAACGCGCTGATACCCTGGCGGGCCGATGGTTCAGGTGCTCGCCGTCATCCAGGTTCTGATCTCGATCGCGCTCTGCTCGCTGATCCTGCTGCACTCGGGTCGCGACACCGGGCTCGGCGGCATGGGCTTCACGCCCGCGTCGCAGGGGGGCACGCATATCGTCGAGCGCAACCTGACGCGGCTGACGGTCGTCGTCGCGATCCTCTTCGTCGCAAACTGCATCGCGCTCTTCCACGCCCTGAAGTAGCGGCGCTCTGCCTCGCGGTCGCGCTCGCCGCCGGATGCGGCTCGGGAAGCGCGTCGCGCGTCGTCGTCTCGTCTGCAGGCGGTCCGTCCGGCGTGGTCCGCGTTGCGCTCACGAGCTTCCGCTGGCCGCTCGACCCCGCGCTTGCCGCCGGCCGCGATGAGACAACGCTCGCCCGGGCGCTGTACGCGACGCCGCTTCGTACCGATCCGGTCACTGGCGCTGTCGTTCCCGGCCTCTGCAGGGCGTGGACCGCGTCGGGAGATTTCCGTTCCTGGCGCTTTCAGTGTCGCGCCGCGCCGGCGATTGCCGCCGCGGTGCGGCGTGTCGCGAAGCTGCGGGCGGCGCCTGCGCACTGGTTGTTCGCGGGGGCACGTGTCTCCGTGGCGGGCTCGGCGCTGGTGGTGCGACTGCCGTTCGCGTGGCGCCGTTTTCCCTACGCGCTGACCGTCGTCGGCGCGGCGCCGCGTTTCGTGCCCGGGCCGTTCCGGCTCGTGTCCGGCTCGCCGCACCGCGTGGTCGTGCGTAACGACGTCCTCACCGTCGTGTTTCGCCGGTTCACCGTGCGCGGCGCGGAGCGTGCGTTCGAGCGCGGCGTCGTCGACGAGGCTCCGGTTCCGCAGGGGGACGTCGCCGGCACGCGGGCGCGCCTGGGGGACGTCGTGCACACACGGACGCTGCTGGGGCTCGACGCCGTCACCCTGCGCCGCCTGACCCCGGCACTACGTCGCGTGTACTGGCAGACCGCGAACCGCGGCGACTACGCGGAGCTCGTCGCCGAGTCGAGCGGCGCGGCCGCCTTGTCGCTCGTCGCCGCGAGGGTAAAGGCGAGCCCGCAGGCCTTCCGCGACGCGATCAAGGCGATTCACTCGCTTCCGCGTGTCCGGGTGCGCATCGGCGTCCCGGCGGATCCCGACCTTCGCTACGGCGCACGCCTCCTGTACGCGGGCTGGCGCGACCTCGGACTGGGGCCGGAGCTCGTGACGCAGCCTGCCCGCGGGCTCGACGGCACCTTCGGGCGTTGGCTGGCGGCGTACCCGCAGGCGGAGGCCATTCCGGCCGAGCTCTCGTTGCACGACGGGCTCGGGCCACGCACGCTTCTCCTGCGCGCACTGGCCGCGACCGGCCAGCACGCAGCGCTGCAGGCGTTCGACGACGACCTCCGCGCGTCGGCGCGCTTCGTCCCTGTCGCGTGGGTCGTCGACGCCCGCCTCGTCTCACCGCGGTTGCAGGGCTGGCGGGAGGACGATCTCGGCGACATCGACTACGCCGTGGTCAGATCCCTGGCTTCGAGCCGACGCCCGTGATCGTGAAGCGCGCCGCGGCGATCGCCGGCGCCAGCACACCGTACGGGTACCGGTCGCCGTAGAAGTTCTGTGAGTTCACCAGCGCGGCCTTCTTCGTGAGGCCGTAGACCTCGCGCAGGAGGTCGGGGACCGCGACGGTGAAGCGCAGGTTCACAAGCGGTTCGGCGATCTTGCCGTCACGGATGCGAAACGTCCCGTCGCGCGTCATCCCGGTGACCACCCCCTCGCGCGGATCCACGACGCCCAGGTAGTGCAGACGCGTGATGTAGATACCGTCGTCCACGAGCTCCGCCAGCTCTTCGACCGACTCGGCTTCGCCCGGGGCGACCGACAGCGAGTACGGCAGGGGCCCCCAGTCGCGCGACTCGACCGGGCCGGCATGTCCCGTGGTCGTCGCGCCGTTGCTCGCCTGCGCTGCCGTCGTGCGGTCCCAGACGACCCCGCGCGCGACACCGTCCTCGACGAGGAGCACGCGCTGCTTCGGCGTCCCCTCGAAGTCGAACGCCTTCGGCAGTCCGTGCGGATCGATCGGGTCGTCCGTGATCGTGATCTTTTCGTCGACGATGCGCTCGCCGATCCGGCCGCTGAGGTAGCTCCGCTCCTCGAGCAGCCCGAGCGCGCCGAGCGAGTCGTGGGAGAAGTAGTCGAGGAGGTCGGCGAAGGCATACGGCTCGAGGACGGCCCGGTACACGCCCGGCTCGAGCTCGCCCGCGTCCTTCGTGCGCGCAGCCTTGTCCGTCGCCTCGCGCGCCACCGCCGCCGGGTCGATGTCGGCGGCGCGCCAAGCGGTGTGCTCCGCGTAACCCGAGCATCCCTCCGCCGCGGCGACGACGAGTGCGGTTGCGTCGGTCATCCGCTGCTCCACGGTGAGACCGGTCGAGGAGGCGATCGCGAGCGCCGAGGCTGCGCTGGTGAAGAAGCCGTACACGGGCATGTCGCCGGCTGCCTCGATCGCCGCCGCGGCGCGGCGCGCCTGCTCGTCCGGCCCGAGTGCGGCGGTGTCTTCGTCATACCCCTCGACCCGGGGCGGCTCAGCGGCGGGTGCGAGGCCCGGGAAGCTCTCGTCCGGCGGTGCGCTCTCGGCCGCGGAGGTCGCGCGCCTCGCGAGCTCGGCAAGCCCGTCGCCGTCCACCCTGTTCGTCGTCGCGACGCCTGCGCGCTTCCCGAGGACGACGCGGAGCGTCACGACGACGTTCTCGATCAGGGTCGGCTGGTGCACCTCGGAGCCGGCGAAGCGCGCAAGGCCGGAGCGCTCCGAATGCGCAACGGCTTCGGCGTCGGCTCCCGCGGCCTCGAGCGCCGCGCGCGCAACCTCGAGCGCGCTCATGGCTTGACCCCCACCTGCACGTTGCGGAACCGCGCGGGCGCCGCCCCGTGCGACACGTGCGCGCTCTGTCCCGGCTGTCCTTTGCCGCAGTTCGTCAGGCCGTAGAGACGCCAAGCCTCGCGTCCGGCGACGGCGTCGAGGGAGCCCCAGAACTGCGGAGTGATCCCCGTGTACGTCGCATCGCGCAGCATGCGCCCGAGCCTGCCGCCCTTGATCTCCCACGCGATCTGCGTGCCGAACTGGAAGTTGAGCCGTTTGTCGTCGATCGACCAGCTGCGGTTCGTCTCCATGTAGATCCCATCGTCCACGTCCGTGAGCAGGTCGTCCAACGTCCCCTCGCCCGGCTCGATGTGGAGGTTCGTCATGCGCACGAGCGGCATCCGGTTCCAGCCGTCCGCGCGCATGGATCCGCCGGCGCCGGCGCCGATGCGCGCTGCGGTCTCGCGCGACGTGAGGAAGCCGGTGAGCCTGCCGGCCTCGACGACCGGCGTCGGCTCCGCCGGCACGCCTTCGTCGTCGAAGGCGAAGCTGCCGAGGCCGCCGCGGGTCGTCGGATCGGCCGTGATGTTCATGTGCTCGGAGCCGTAGCGGAGCGAGCCGAGATCGCCGGGCTTGAGGAAACTGGTGCCGGCATACGACGCCTCGGTCCCGTAGACGCGGTCGAGCTCCGTCGGATGGCCGACCGACTCGTGCACCTGCAGGGCGACCTGGTCGCCGTCGAGCACGACGGTGGTGATCCCGTCCGGGCACGGATCTGCACGGAGGAGCGCGACGGCCTGCTCGGCGACGCGCGGCGCTTCGTCGACGAGGCGCAGTCCGTCGACGTACTCCCAGCCTGCCTGGCAGCTCGAGCCGACGTGCGCACTCGGGTAGCTGCGCATCTGGAACACGCCGTTGCGCGCGGCTGCGCAGTCGATCCCGGCGCCGCACTCGGTGAGCACCTGCTCGACCTCGGTTCCTTCCGACGAGAGCAGCAGCTTGTGCTCGCGCTGCGCGCGCACCATCGCCTGGCGCACGATCACGTCGGTACCGGCGAGCGCCTCGTCGGCGCGGAGACAGAGGTTGACCTTGTCGGCAAGCGAGACGGCGAACGGATCCCGTTCGACCGGGCTCTCGTACCGGCCGTTCTGCGGCTCGATCGGAGTCAGCGCGCGCGAATGCTTGCCGGCCGCGGCACGGGCGAACGTGCAGGCCCGGATCGCGGCCTCGCGTGCGCCCTCGGCCGTCAGCCGCCGGTCGCAGGCGAACCCCCACGCGCCGTTGACGAGCACGCGCACGCCGATCCCCTCGCTCTCCGCGTCCATCATGCGGTCGACGCGACCGTTCTTCGTCGCGACGAGCTGGTCGCGCTTGAGGACGACGCGGGCGTCGGCGTACTCGGCGCCGGCGCTGGTCGCGGCGTCGACGGCGGCTGCACAGAGGTCGCGCACGGGACGCGCACTTTAGCGTCGCAAAATCCGCTCGCTCCGCTCGCATGATGATTTTGCGCCGAGCGAGGGCGCTATCGGAGAGCGTCGGGAGCAGGGCCGGGCAAAGCCCGTCCCTGCGGCTACACTGGCCTTCCCTCGAGCGCTGGTGGCGGAATTGGTAGACGCGCTAGGTTGAGGGCCTAGTGGCCTTAGAAGGCCGTGGAGGTTCAAGTCCTCTCCAGCGCATCGACATCGAAGTCCGGCCCGCTTCGCGGGCCATGATGACTTCGATGGTCTTCTTCCCTGGATCCGAGCTGGCTCCCGACGCTTCGTCGCCGCGCCGTTGAGCCTTGGGGCTTGACGTCGTCCGAAGGAATCTCTACCTTGATGGCGAACACACGTTCGCCCGACAAACCAACCCTGGAGGCGGAGATGCTGACGGGACGGCAACAGGAGATCTGGGATTACCTGGTCGACTACGTCGACCAGCACGGCTACCCCCCGACCGTGCGGGAGATCGGCGAAGCCGTGGGCCTCGCATCGCCCTCGACCGTGCACGCGCACCTCGCGAATCTCGAGCGCGCCGGCCTGCTCAAGCGCGATCCCGCAAAGCCGCGTGCACTCGAGCTCGTCGGCCGCGACCGCGAAGCGGCGCCCGCGGCGACGATCGCCCGGCTACCGCTCGTCGGCCAGATCGCGGCAGGCGGGCCGCTGCTGGCCGACCAGAACGTCGAAGACCACCTCGCCGTGCCGGAGACGCTCCGCGGTGACTTCCTGCTTCGCGTCAAGGGCGACTCGATGGTGAACGCCGGCATCCTCGACGGCGACATCGTCGTCGTGCAGCGCAGCCAAGACGCGCGCAACGGCGAGATCGTCGTGGCGCTCGCGGGTGACGACGAGTCGGCCGACGAGGCAACTGTGAAGCGCTTCTTCCGCGAGAAGGGACGCGTGCGCCTCCAGCCGGAGAACGACGCGCTCGAGCCGATCTACGCACAGCACGTCCAGATCCTCGGCCGCGTGACGGGCGTGTTCAGAGAGCTGTGACCGCTGTCGCGCCACTCCATCGCACGCTCGAGCAAGAGCTGCAGGCGTTGCTCCGGGGCGCGAGCCTCGAGTGCCTCGTCTGCGGCGAGTTCGTCCTGCACGCCGGCGGCATGGTCACGTGCCCCGAGTGCAACTCGAGCCTGCGCGCGGAGCTCGGCGGAGCACAAGCACAGCTACAATTCGACTCGCAGGCCGGGTGACCGCGGGCCTTCGCGGCTCGAGGAAAGTCCGGACACCGTAGGGCAGGACGCTGGGGCGACCCAGGCGGCGAAAGCCGACGGAAAGTGGCACAGAAAGGAGACCGCCGACCGGCGAGCTTCTCTCCGGAGACGCCGAGGCAAGGGTGAAACGGTGGGGTAAGAGCCCACCAGCGTCGTGGCGACACGACGGCTAGCCAAACCCCGTCCGGTGCAAGGCAAACAGGTCCCGTCATCAGGCGGCCCGCCGAGGGACCGGGTTGCTGCACAGAGGGATGGTCACCAAAAACAGAATCCGGCTTACAGGCCTGCTACGGAAAAAGCCCTGGAGACGGGGCTTTTTCTATGGACCCGATTCGCCGGCGACTCGTCAGGCTCGCCCCGCGGCGGGCTGACTGCGGTCTCCGTGGAACCGCCCGGCGCGGTCGCCCGGCGTCGCCCTTCGGAGGCTGTGCCGGCTTCGGTCCGTGCCGCGTCTTCGACCTACCAGCCCGGGTCGGCGAGTGATCGGTAGCAGGTCCGTAATCCGTGGTCACGTCAGGCTTGCCTGACATGATGGGGATGACGACCCGTGCTTGCGGATGCTCAGGCTGTTCGTCGACGCGTGCTGGTCGCCGCCCGGCTCCTCGCTACGCGGTTTCGGTGGGGCCGGGAAGGAAGGGCGCGAACATCGCCTTGTGTTCGTGGTTCGGGCCGCAGCTACGCGTTGTCTCCTCGAGAAAGCGTGTCGGCGGCAGGCCCGTGAGTGTGACGCACTCACGTGTTAGGTGCGGCTGGTCGGCGTAGCCGGCCGCCCAGGCAAGGCGGCCGAGTCCGTCCTCGGAGTTCTGCGCGTTCCAGTTCAGCGCGAGGAAGCGTTGGAAGCGCAGGATTCTCTGCATTGTCTTGGCGCCGTAGCCGAAGGCAGCCCGGCAGCGGCGGCGCAACTGGCGGTCGGACAGGAAGAGGTCGGCTGCAACCCGGCGCGTCTCAAGGGTGCGTTTGCGGCGAAGCGCGTCGAGAGTGGCCGCGGCAACCGGATCGCGGTCGCGACGTCCCGCTAGTCGTGCGGTGACCTCCATCTCGAGCAGCCTGGTGGCCTCGGCCGGCGAGTCCGCGTCGGCGAGCCGTTCGGTGAGGACCGTAGCTCGCTTGCCCCAGATGCTGGTCAGCTCCACGGTGCGCCCAAGCAGCTCGAACGCTGGCACGCCGAGCGCGTCGGGCGCGGCGCCGGGATGAAAGCGCAGGCCGATGACGGTGGCCGCCGGCTCGAGCACATCGACGGCAGGGTCGCGCCGTGGCCCGATCACGGAGACGTGTTCGACGCCCAGCATGTAGGTGAGCTCGATGCAGCCGTTGGGGACCGTCCGGTGGACGTATGGGGGCCTCCCGGCAGCGATGCGCTGGATCCATGTGCAGGCGACGTGGGACGCGGCGGGCGGTTCCGGCAGACGTTCGCGGAACGTCTGGCCCGCTTTGACCGAGGTCTCCATCGCCCCCACGACCGTAGCGAAGGTGCTGTGGCCCGAGGATCCGCTCGCGCGTCCGTTTCCTTCAATACCCGAGCGCTCGGCGACGCTCATGCTGTCCGTTCAGGAGTGCGACATCGCCAAGTGCCGGACCGTGTTCGAAAGGGGCGGGCGAGTGAGCCTGCTCCACGAGCCACGCTTGAGCGGCGAGCTCCGCGCCTCGGTGCCGTCATAGCGAGGAAGACCACCGTGAGAGAGAGGACGATCTCATGAAACTGATCACCAACACGCAGGTCACCGTCGATGGAGTGGTCCAGGGAAACGGCGGGCGAGATGAGAACCGCAGCGGCGGATTCGAGCGCGGCGGATGGGCAAGGCCGCTGTTCGACAGCGAGGCGATGACGTGGAATGACCAGGTGTACCAGCGCGCCGACGCGTTCCTGTTCGGCCGGCGCACCTACGAGCTCTTCGCCGGCTACTGGGGAGTACGAGACGATCTGCAGAACCCCATCGTGGGTGCATTGAACACGAAGCCCAAGTACGTCGCATCGGACACGCTCACCGACCCGCAATGGGCGAACACAACCGTCCTCTCAGGTGATCTCGCGGCGGCCATCGGCGAGCTGAAGGCCAGGCCGGGAGGCGAGCTGCAGGTGCCCGGCAGCGGCACCCTGATCCGCTGGCTGCTCGAGAACGACCTCGTCGACGAGCTGAATCTGCTCATCGTCCCCGTGGTCGTCGGCCAGGGCATGCGGCTGTTCCCTGACAACGGCCCGGACCTGGCGCTAGACCTGGTCGAATCGCGCGCCTTCCCGAAAGGCATCACGCTCCAGGTCTACCGGCCCAACGGGCACCCGGAGTACACGACCTGAAGCACGATGAGTGCCGTGGTCGACGAGAGTCGGTGAACCAGAACTCCATAAGTGAGGCGGGAGGTCGCAGCGTCCTTCTGTCGACCGTGGCTGCGAGTTCGCTCTAGCACTCCGGGGATCGGGGGCATCGAATGGCCGGCGCGCGCTACCAGTCTTGTATACGTCCGGCTTACAGGCTGCTACGGAGAAGCCCGCGCCTCGCGCGGGCTTCTCTACTTGTCGGAGTGTTCGCGTTTGCGCCGCCCGCGCCACAGGCGCCGATCCCACGCGACCCCGCCGCACTCGCGCAGGCGCTCTCGGCGACGAGCACAGAACTGCGCGCGGCGATCGCGCGCTGGACGCCGAAGAACGCGGCTCCGCCTCGCGACGTCGTGCTCTATGCCCTGTACCAGCAGCGCACCTATCGGCTGCTCACTGGAGACGAGAACCTGGCACTGAAGACGTTGCCGCTGCTGGCGCCCAGGTTGCGGGCCCTCAGCCGCGACCTGTTGCGCGCACACCACGAGCTGTACCGACTGACACCTCCTCTGCCAGCCGCGGCGATCAAGGTCGGTCGCGCAGCGCCGGCCACCGCGCTTCTCGCCGACTACCGCGAGGCGGAGCGACGCTTCCGTGTCCCGTGGGACGTGCTCGCCGCGGTCAACTTCGTCGAGTCGAAGTTCGGAAAGCTGCGCAGCGCGAGCGCCGCGGGCGCCCAAGGACCGATGCAGTTCGTGCCCGCGACGTGGCGCCGCTACGGGCTCGGCGGCGACGTGCACGACGCGCACGACGCGATCCTCGGAGCGGCGAACTACCTGCATGCTTCCGGAGCGCCCGGCCACATCCGGCGCGCCCTGCACGCGTACAACCCGTCGCACGCATACGTCGATGCAGTGCTCAGGTACGCACGCACGATGCGCGCCGACCGTGCGATGTTCTACGCGCTCTACAGCTGGCAGGTGTTCGTGAAGACACCAAGCGGCGACCGCCGTGTCACGGGGCCGGGCCTTCCCTGACCCAGATGCTCAGCTCGCCGACGTGCTCGAAGCCGAGTCGCGCGTACACCCCTTCGCCTTCCTTGCTCGGCGCGAGTATCGCCGGCAAACCTGTCTCGGTCAGCATCGCGGCGCGCGTCATTGCGGTTCCGTAGCCGCGGCGCCGGACGGACGCGACCGTCGTGACGCCGAAGACGCCGACGGCGCTCTCCGTGCGATAGCCCATCGCGGCGGTCACCGCCTGCCCGCCGACCCTGCCGATGAACATCTTCATGGCCTGATCCGAGAGGACGGTCGGAGGGTGGTACATCCCGGGCTCGACGCTGTGGTCGCCCCCGCCGAAGCCGCGCACACTGACCGCCTCGAACTCGTACACCTCCTCGGGTGTCGAGACGGTGACGATGTCGAGTTCCGGCGGCGTCGTGTCGAGGAGCGGTCCGGGTGCGCGGTAGAACCACGGTTCCTGCCGCCAGATGTGGAACCCACGGGGTGCGAGGTCGAGGGTCTGCCACGTATCGCAGATGCTTCCCGGCACGCCGGCGATCGCCTCGGCCCGAACATCCGGCCGTAGCGTGATGCCGGCGAAGTAGATCAGCGGCGGCCTTTCGAGCGCCCGCCACGCCTCGGGGTCGCGCTCGGACGGCAGCCCGAGCGCCGTCAGCCACGACGCGTGCCAGCGGGCTGCTGCGTCGGCGCAGCGGGCAACTCGAGCTTCCACGGGCGGAGCCTACGTGCGCGGATCCCCCAAATTGAGGAGGCCGCGTCACCCATTTTTGGTCGAAATGACTTGGAGGCCCCTTCGGTCAGACGGGACTTTCATGCGGCGAGACACATCTGAGAACCAGCACGACTGCTCGGCTTGCCACGCGGCGGGCACTCGCGTGGAGGTGCAGCGCTCCCGTCACGAGCTCGAGCGTGTGCTCTGTAAGCACGGCGCGCACGAGGTGCTGTTCGTCGAGGCCGACGCGAACGCGTCGATTCAGTTCGCGATGCGCGGGCAGTACGTGCAGCTCGCGTTGCCACTTCCCGATCCGGACAGCGCTCGGTTCACGCACACTGCGTCGGGTCGCCGGCGTACGTTCGCCGCGCAGGAGCGGGCGTACGAGCAGGCGCTGCGCGCGCACTGGCGTTCACTTGTCGTCGCCGTCAGGGGAAAGCTGCAATCCGTCGAGACCGGCATCTCGACTTTCGAGCACGAGTTCGAACCGTTCCTCGTTTCGCGTTTTCAGGATGAGCGGAAGAAGAGGAATCGGAAAGCCCCGAAGGCGGTCGGCTGGTTGCTCGGCGGATCGCACACGCTTGCGATCGGGCTGGTCGCCGCGTTCCTCGTCCCGGCATCGGCTGTCGGCGCGTTCGCTTTGCCCGCGAACGTCGTCGATCATCTCGCGGCACCGTTCCGCTCGGCGCTGCACGATGACGCCACGGCCTCGGGCTCGAACGGCATCGCCCTTGCACGCGGCGGTTGGGCGCCGGCATTCGACGCCGGCTCGCCCGGCGATTCCGGTCGGCTGATTGCACTCGGCGATTCGTCGAACCTGATCGGCGCGACGGACGGCGAGCTGCGCCAGTCGGCGAGCCTGAACGGTTCTCCGCTCGATCCCTCCCCGCTCCCGGCAGCCAACACCGACACGAGCCCAGTTGTCGGCAACGGGACGCCGAGCATGCCGTCCGGCGGCGGATCGTCGGGCGGAGGCGAGTCCTCGCCGCCCTCCGGCGACGGCGCCGGTGTCGGCTCGACTCCCCCGAGCGGCGAGCAACCCCCACCGACGGCCGACCCAGATCCCGAGACGCCTTCGAACGACACGCCTGCCGACGCCCCCGATACGCCGAACGTCGACGGGACGTCGACCGATGCACCGGCCGCCGACCCCGCCGCGGACGGCGCCGAAGGCACGACGCCGCCCGCCGACCCGGGCACGGACCCGGGTGCCGGCGCGCCTGATCCGGGCAACGGCCAAGGGAACGGTCAGGGCAATGGCCAGGGCAATGGCCAAGGGAACGGTCAGGGTCAGGGCAATGGCCAGGGCAATGGCCAAGGGAACGGTCAGGGTCAGGGCAATGGCCAGGGCAATGGCCAAGGGAACGGTCAGGGTCAGGGCAATGGCCAAGGGAACGGTCAGGGTCAGGGCAATGGCCAAGGGAACGGTC
>WNGD01004308.1_pt1 | contig 14062 bp, 14 predicted proteins | sample 5400671 | NCBI WGS metagenome assembly WNGD01 (sample SAMN13153369, study PRJNA577476) | soil metagenome | isolation source: 40 cm soil or saprolite under grassland replicate 2 | place: USA:California | collected 2016-06-15
GCGTCCCGATCGGCGTCGGTGCCGGGATGTATCTCGCCGAGTACGGGTCCGGAAAGCTCGGGTTCATCGTGCGGTTCATTGCCGACGTGCTGAACGGCACGCCGTCGATCGTCATCGGCATCGTGGCATGGACCTTCATTGTCCGGCCCACCCACCGCTTCTCCGCCCTCGCGGGAAGTGTGGCGCTCGCCATCCTGATGATTCCGATGCTGGCGCGGACGACCGAGGAAATGGTGCGCCTGGTGCCCCACTCGCTGCGGGAAGCGGCGCTCGCGCTCGGCTACCCGCGCTGGCGGACGTCGCTCAAGGTAGTCGCGCGCACCGCGCTCACCGGGATCGTGACGGGATGTCTCGTCGGCATCGCGCGCGCCGCCGGCGAGACCGCGCCCCTCCTCTTCACTGCACTGGGCAACCTGAACTTCACACTGTCGGTGACCCAGCCGATGCAGACGCTGTCGCTGCAGATCTACGTGTATGCGACCGGCCCTTTCGAGGAGTGGCATCGCCTGGCCTGGGCCTCCGCGCTCGTGCTCATGGGGCTCGTGCTCATCATCTCCCTCTCCGCCCGCTGGGTGACCCGGCAACGCTATGGTAGCGTCAGCTAACACCCGGCTCCGGCTCGAAGCATCGCATCTCACCGCGATGTTCGGACAACACCGCGCGGTGCGCGACGTGTCGCTGCTGTTCCCCGCACACACCGTTACGGCGATCATCGGCCCGTCAGGATGCGGCAAGAGCACCATGCTCCGCTGCCTGAACCGGATGCACGAGTTGACCGCCGGGGCGAGCGTCCAGGGCGAGGTGTTGCTCGATGACGTCAACATTTACGGCGAGGAGGTCAGTCCGATCGAGCTGCGGCGCCGGATCGGCATGGTGTTCCAGCGACCCACGCCGTTTCCCACGATGTCGATCTACGACAATGTCGCAGCGGGACTGCGGGTCAATGGACGCCGGTCCCGCGCGGAGGTCGACGCCGCGGTCGCACGGGCGCTGCAGCAGGCCGCCCTGTGGGAGGAAGTGAAGGATCGCTTGCATGCGAGCGCGCTCGCGCTGTCCGGGGGCCAGCAGCAGCGCCTCTGTATTGCGCGCGCCGTCGCACCGCAGCCCGAGATTCTGCTGCTGGATGAGCCCACCGCCTCGCTCGATCCGGCAGGCACCCAGCGCATCGAGGAGCTGTGTCATGCGCTGAAGCGGCTCTACACGATCGTGATCGTGACCCACAACATGCAGCAGGCTGCTCGCGTGTCCGACTACACGGCGTTCATGTATCTCGGCAGCCTGATCGAGGTGGGACGCACCAACGAGCTGTTCACGAAACCCACGGTCGAGCAGACTGAGGCGTATATCACGGGGAGGTTCGGCTGAGGATGACGGCGGATCGGCGGATGGGCGGATCGGCGGATGGAGCGGCGAAGCTCGATCCGCCCATCCGGCCATCCGCCCATACGCCGGTGCTCGAGTCCCGCGCTTACAGTTTTTGGTACGGCCCGACCCAGGCCCTGCACGGTGTCTCGTGCGCCATTCCGAGGCACGCCATCACCGCGCTCATCGGTCCGTCCGGCTGCGGCAAGACGACGTTCCTGCGCTCGATCAACCGCATGCATGATCTCACGCCGGAAGCGCGGCACAGCGGCGACATCCTGCTCGACGGCGGGTCGGTCTTTGCGCCCGGCACGGACGTCGTCGCGCTGCGCCAGCGCGTCGGGATGGTGTTTCAGCGGCCCAACCCCTTCCCCAAGCCGGTCTACGACAACGTGGCGTACGGGCCGCGCCTGAATGCGCTCGCGTCGGCCCGCGAGCTGCCGGACCGCGTGGAGCGGGCGCTGCGTCAGGCCGCGCTGTGGGACGAAGTGCAGGACCGGTTGCGCGAGCCCGGCACCGCGCTGTCCGGCGGCCAACAGCAGCGCCTCTGCATCGCGCGCGCGCTGGCGAACGAGCCCGAGGTGCTGCTGCTGGACGAGCCCTGCTCCGCGCTCGATCCGATCGCGACGCAGCGCATCGAGGAGCTGCTCGTGGAGCTGAAGCAGACCTATACCATCGTGATCGTGACACATAACATGCAGCAGGCCGCGCGCGTGTCGGACTACACGGGATTCTTCTACGTGGGACACCTGGTGGAATTCGGGACAACACAGCAGGTCTTTACGCGTCCAACGGACGAACGGACTGAGGCCTACATCACAGGAAGGTTTGGATGAACGCGCAAGCGACGAGCCATCGCCATTTCCACGACGAACTGTCGGAGCTCAAGGTCGCGCTGCTCAACATGTCGGGCGAGGCCCAGGCAGCGCTCGCCGCGGCCGTCGAGGCCGTGTTGCAGCGGGACGGCGCCAAGGCCAGTGAGGTCATTCTGGGCGACAAGGACATCGATCAACTCGAGCTCGACGTCGAGGAAACCGTGATCCGGCTCCTGGCAACCCAGCAGCCGATGGCCCGCGACCTCCGCTTCCTGACGGCGGCGATGAAGATCTCCAACGACCTCGAGCGCGTGGGCGATCACGCGGTCAACATCGCGCAGTCGGCGGAGCGCCTGCTCGCCAGCCGGCCGATCGTGCCGGAGCCCGAGCTGCTCGAAATGGCGCGCCAGGCGCGCACGATGCTCGCGGACGCGCTCGATGCGTTCGTGCGCGGCGACGCGCAGGCGGGCCGCGCGATCTGCCGGCGCGACGACAGCGTCGACGCGCTCCACGCGTCGATGTTCCGGATCCTGCTCACGCACATGATGGAAGACCCGCACATCATTGGGACCGCGATGGAGCTGTTCCTCGTGAGCCGAAACCTCGAGCGGGTCGCGGACCTCGCCACCAACATCGCCGAAGACGTGGTCTTCCTGGTCGAGGGCAAGTCGATCAAGCACCACTCCGAAGAACGGCCGGACGGCCCCCCCCGCACGGCCTGACGGCCGTGCCGACCATTCTGTTTTTGTGTGTGAAGAATTCCGCGCGCAGTCAGATGGCGGAAGGCTTGGCGCGATCGCTGGCACCCCCGGGGTATCGCTTCCTGAGCGCAGGGTCCGATCCAGGAACCGTCAATCCGCTCGCCATTCAGGCACTGGCCGAGCAGCAAATCGACATCTCGACGCAGCGCGCCAAGGGTCTGGCGAGCGTCCCGCTCGAGGACATCGATACGATCGTGACGCTCTGCGCCGAGGAGGTCTGTCCGGTGGTGCCGGGTCAGGTCAGCCGGTTACATTGGCCGCTGCCCGATCCGAAGGACCTGCCGAGCTTCCGCACGGTCCGTGACGAGCTCCGCCGACGGCTACCAGCGCTGTGGGGGCATGGGGCGCCGCTGTAACACGTCCTCGGAAGCGAACAGCTTGACCAGCACGAGTCCGGCGATGAATCCGCCCATATGGGCAAAGAACGCGACGCCCCCCTTGTCGATTTCGCCGAGGCTCCCGAGCCCGCTGAGCAGCTGGAGGGCAATCCAGTAGCCCAGCATCACCCACGCCGGCAGCGCGACCGTCGTGATGTAGATCGGCAGCACGATGAGGGTGTGGACGCGCACCTTCGGGTACAGCAACAGGTACGCGCCGAGGACACCGCTGATCGCGCCGGATGCGCCGACCATGGGCACGACAGAATGCGGACTGACGAGGGTCTGGGTTGCGGCCGCCGCGATGCCACACAGCAAGTAGAAGATCAGAAACTTGCCGTGCCCTGTTGCGTCTTCGATGTTATTCCCGAAGACCCACAGGAACAGCATGTTACCGATCAGGTGGAACCAGCCGCCATGCATGAACATCGAGGTGATCACGGTCCAGTACTTCGGCACCGCGTCGACCATACAAATCATGCCCGGCGCGAGTGCCACACCGCTTCCCGGCTTTGCGGTCTGAAGGATTTCGCCGGGGATTAAGCCCAGGTCGCAGACTGAGCGGGCCAGCGGCTCCTGCGCTCCCGCTCCCTGCACAAGAATGAAGGCGAGGACATTGGCGATAATGAGGGCGACCGTTATGACAGCGGGATGTTCGGTGGGGTTCTCGTCTTTGTACGGAAACATGAGGCAGAATCTAGGCGGTTAAGCGGCAAACCGCCTGCCTTATTGGCAGCGAAAGTGGGCACGATGCTTGCCTTCTGCGACCCGCAGCATCTGGCCCGCATCAAATCCCTATCAGGAGCTGAAAGCTTATGGCTGAGAAGATCATCGGTATTGACCTCGGGACGACCAACTCCGTCGTGGCGGTCATGGAAGGTGGCGATCCCGTCGTCATCCCCAACGCGGAAGGCGGGCGCACAACGCCGTCGGTCGTCGCCTTTACGAAGGACGGTGAGCGACTCGTTGGGCAGGTGGCCAAACGTCAAGCGGTGACCAACCCGCAGAACACGATCTTCTCCATCAAGCGGTTCATGGGACGGCGCATCGAGGAAGTCGGTGAAGAGATCAAGCGCGTCCCCTACAAGACTGTCCGCGGGCAAAACGGCCTGGCGGCGGTAGAGATCAGCGGCAAGCAATACACGCCGCCAGAAATCTCGGCGATGATCCTGCAAAAGATGCGGCAGACGGCGGAAGACTACCTCGGCCACAAGGTCGAGAAGGCGGTCATCACCGTTCCCGCGTACTTCAACGACTCGCAGCGGCAAGCGACGAAGGACGCCGGCAAGATCGCGGGGCTCGACGTGGTCCGGATCATCAACGAGCCGACGGCGTCCGCGCTGGCCTACGGTCTCGATAAGAAGAAGGAAGAGAAGGTCGCGGTCTACGACCTCGGCGGCGGCACCTACGACATCTCGATTCTCGAGCTCGCGGAAGGCGTGTTCGAGGTCAAGAGCACGAACGGCGACACCCACCTGGGTGGCGACGATTTCGACGCGCGAGTCATCGAATGGTTGGTGGGGGAGTTCAAGCGGGACCAGGGGATCGACCTCTCCAAAGATCCCATGGCGCTGCAGCGGCTGAAAGAGGCCGCCGAGAAGGCGAAGATGGAGCTGTCGACGGTGATGCAGACGGAGATCAACCTGCCGTTCATCACGGCGGATCAGTCCGGCCCCAAGCACCTGAACCTGTCGCTCACGCGTGCGAAGCTGGAACAACTGGTCGACGATCTGGTGAAGCGGTCCATCCCGCCAATGCAGCAGGCGTTGACGGACGCCGGGCTGAAGCCGGGCGAGATCGACGAGGTCATCCTCGTCGGTGGCCAAACGCGGATGCCGAAGGTCCAGGAGATCGTGAAGAGCTTCTTCGGCAAGGAGCCGCATAAGGGCGTGAATCCCGACGAGGTCGTCGCGATCGGCGCGGCGATTCAGGGCGGCGTCCTCGCCGGCGAGGTCAAGGACGTGCTGCTGCTGGACGTCACCCCCCTGTCGCTCGGCATCGAGACGCTGGGTGGCGTGACGACGGTGCTCATTCCGCGCAACACCACGATTCCGACGAAGAAGTCGGAGGTGTTCTCGACGGCGGAGGACAACCAGACCACGGTCGAGATCCACGTGTTGCAGGGTGAGCGCCAGATGGCGCAAGACAACCGTACCATCGGTAAATTCCAGCTCACCGGTATTCCACCCGCTCCGCGCGGCATCCCGCAGGTGGAGGTCGGGTTCGACATCGACGCCAACGGCATTCTGCACGTGGCGGCGAAGGACAAGGCGACGGGCAAGGAGCAGAAGATCAAGATCGAGGCGTCCTCCGGGCTCGGCGACAAGGACATCGACAAGATGGTGAAGGACGCCGAGGCGCACGCGCAGGAGGACAAGAAGCGGCGCGATGTGATCGAGCAGCGTAACCGCCTCGACAACATGGTGTATCAGGTGACCAAGGAGTCCAAGGATTGGGTCGAAAAGCTCGAACCCGGCCTCAAGACTCGGCTTGATACCGCTATTCAGTCCGCGCAGCAGGCGCTCCGCAGCGGAAATGCTGACGAGATCAGCAAAGCACTCGAGGAGCTACAACAGGCATATTCAGCGGCAGGGGCCTCGCTGTACGCGGCGCGGGGAGCGGCAGGAGCGGAAGCCGGCGCGGGGCCCGCGGCGGGTGGTGATGGACAACCCGCCGGTGAGGGCGCGAAAAAGGACGAGAAAGTCGTGGATGCAGACTACGAAATCATGGACGACGATAAATCGAAGAAGTCTTAAAAGGGGGCGCTGATGTCGGGGAAGACGCGGGACTGGTTGAAATTCGGCTCACTGGTGGCAATGGCGTTTGCGCTTGGCCTGGCCTTCGCGTCGGCGTTTCGTTTGCCGACACGCGGCGAGGCGGCGGTCCGCACGGTGCTTCAGGACACGAGCCGGCCGCTGCCGCAGGCCAAGGCGGCGGTGGATCTCGGTGATGCATTCGCTTCGGTGGCCGAGCATGTGAAGCCGGCGGTGGTATTCATCAAGTCGGAACGGCGGGAGCGCGTGTCGAACCGCCGCCTGCCGCCAGGGTTCGACGATTTCTTCCAGGTCCCGCGCCGCCCCCAGATCGAGCAGGGCTCGGGGTCCGGCTTCATCGTCTCGCAGGACGGCTACATCCTCACCAATAACCACGTCGTCCAGGGCGCCGACCGCGTGACGGTGCGGCTGCTCGACAACCGGGAGTTCATCGCCCGCACCATCGGGACCGACCCTTTGACGGACGTCGCGGTCATCAAGATCCCCGCCACCGGTCTTACGACCGTCCATCTCGGCAATGCCGACTCGACGCGCATCGGCGAGTGGGTGCTGGCGATCGGCAACCCGCTGGGCGAGGCGTTTACGTTCACCGTGACGGCTGGAATCGTGAGCGCCAAAGGAAGGCTGCTCGCGGGGCTGAACTCCAGCCGTTACGCGATTCAAGACTTCATTCAGACCGACGCCGCGATCAATCCCGGCAATTCGGGGGGACCGCTGGTCAACGTGCGGGGCGAGGTCATCGGCATCAATGCGGCTATCGCCAGTCCGACCGGATATTACGACGGGTACGGGTTTGCCATCCCGATCAATCTCGCCCGCACCGTGATGACACAGTTGATCTCGACGGGCCACGTGGAGCGCGCCGTCATCGGCGTGTCGATCCGACAGATTACGCCGGAGGACGCGGAAGACGTCAAGTTGAACGAGATCCGTGGCGTGGTCGTGAACGAGTTCACGCCGCCGGACGATTCGCCCGCCAAACGCGCGGGCATTCAGGAAGGCGACGTCATCGTCTCCGTGGACGGTCAGCCCATCGAGTCGATGGCGCAGCTGATGCAGCGCATCGGCTTCAAGAAACCGGGCGACGTCGTGCAGGTCACCGTCGTCCGCAAGGGCGGCGTTCGGAAGACGCTGCCGGTCCGCCTGACGGCTGCACCCGCGAGCCAACCCGAGGAAGTGTCCAGCAACCAAGATGGCGGCAGCATCCGCGACCCCGGCCCGATGGACAAGACGTTGGGGATCTCGGTCGAGCCGCTGTCGCAGGAGAACGTGCGGGACCAGGACTTGCGTCAAGTGATGCGCTCAGGAGGCGGCCTGATCGTCTCTCAGGTATCGCCCGATGGACCTGCCTATCAGCGTCTCGCGGACGCGAGCGAGGGGAATCCGGACATCATTTTGAAGGTCAACGGAATCCAGACGGGGTCGCGCGCGGAGCTGCGTCAAGCGCTGGCGGGCGTGAAGCATGGCGACATCGTCACGCTCACGGTGTTGTACAGCACGTCGGAAGGATGGCAGCAGCGCGTGGTGCGGCTACGGGCGAGTTAGCGGTCCAGTTTGCGGCTGACGGCGCTCCGCCAGCATCACCACGGCGGTCGCCGCCAGCCAGATGACGAACAGCGCCTGGCCGTAGTACATGAACGGCGAATACTCGCTGAACACTACGGCCACGGCGCCATCCACGGCCGCCACAATCCACGCTGCCCACGCGAGCCACTTCGGCCAGATGCCGCCGTTGCGGATCGCCCAGCCGAACATGTAGGCCACCAGTCCCAGCATGAACGTCGCGAGCCGCTCGGCCGCCAGCCCCATGGGGTGGAGCATGTCGTAGATGAAAACGGCGTGCGTGCCGGTGAGCCCGGTGTCCGACGCGGTGTATGCGCGGGCGAGCTGCCAGCCGGCCCCCACCATGAACAGGATGTTGATCGACCACACGGAGAAGGCGAACGCGCCCATCCGCACCGCGGCGCGACCCGGCGTCGCCCCCGGCGTGTCGTTGTGGCGTAACGCGACGCCGATCACGCCGGCGTACATGAACGCGAGCCCGAAGAGCAACGACCAATGAATTATGCGCCAGCCGCTCGTGTTCGCGATCGTAGCGAGCTGCGCGGCGCCATCGCCGGAGAGGATCGGATGGATGGCGCCCGCGCCGCCGAACAACAACGTGCCGACGAGGAGGCACAATCCGTAAAACAGCGGGCGCCGTGTCACGACCATTGGTCACTCCCCGAGTCCCTAGCCCCGAATCCCGAGTCCCCAATCTAGCACGCACTCGGGCCGGCGATATATTGAGCGCCCATGGACCTGAACCGCATTCTGCGCGAGGGCTTCATCGCCGGGTGCATCGGCGCCGCCGTCGTGGCCGCGTGGTTCCTCGTTGTCGATTCGATCAACGGACAACCATTCTTCACGCCCGCCATGCTCGGCAGCGCCGTGTTCTGGGGTGCCCACGACCCCAGCGCGGTCGTGATCGAGCCGGCACGCATCTTTGGCTACACCATGATTCACGTGAGCGCCTTCGTCGTGGTCGGCTGTATCGCGGCGGCGCTCGCCGCGGAAGTGGAATTCGCTCCCTCCACGCTGTTTCTCGTCATCGTCGGATTCTGCTTCTTCGAGGTCGGCTTCTATATCCTGGTCGCGCTCCTGGCCAAGCCGTTGCTGGGCTATCTGGCCTGGTGGAGCGTCGCGATCGGCAATGGCCTGGCGGCGCTCGGCATGGGCTACTTTTTGTGGCGGGAGCACCCGAAAATCGGCGAAGAACTGCGCCGGCACCCCCTAGGAGAGACCGAGGACGGCGAATGATCGTGCCGGCGAATGATCAATGTCCAATGATCATTGATCAATGATCATCGAGCGTTGATCATTGATCATTCGGTCCCGTACGCTTCCTCCGGAACTTTCGCTTCAGCATCCCCTCTCTGGTCCCAAACGGAGTATCGGAACCAGATGACCGTCATCACGATCCACAGCATCAGTCCGCCTAACACCCACATCAACAATCCGCCGATCTGCTGATCCTCGAGTGGCGACAGCCCGCCGACTCGCGGGAGGGGGGCCGCGGCGTAGAACGGATAGAGCACGGAGCCTGAGAGGGTAATCAGCGCCCCGGTCACCGACATCGGGATGCCGAGCAGGAACAGGTAGAGCATCTGCAACAGGTGTGGGATGCGCGGCAGTTCCGGCACGGGCGAGAGCACTGGCCACCACATGAGCACGGCCGTCGTGAGAAAAACAAGATGCTGGAGGATGTGGAGGTTGTGATGACGGAGCGCAGCCTCGTAGAGACTGGGCATGTGCCAGATCACGATCGGGCCTGAGAAGAGCAGCGCCGCCGGAAGAGGCCGAGTGACCACCCGACCCAACGCCATCACCCACCGCGGCCGCAGCAACGGCCGGATGACGTGCGCCGGCGTCCCGTAGAGGAGCAGCGGCGGGAACACCAGCGTCAGCAGCAGATGCTGCGCCATGTGCGCGCTGAACAGGTAGGTATCGGAGAGGTTGTGTAGTGGCCCGTTCAAGGCGAGAAAGACCACCACCAGAGCGCCGACGAAACTTGCAACGTGCCGACGTGCCGACGTGAGACCCCCCAAATACACATAAAGCCCGCCCAGCAGGACGAGCCCTGCCACCACGCTCGGGTGTATATCCCAACGATTCCAGGCTGGAATGTCCAATGTCCAATGATCAATGATCATTGATCATTGGCCATTGATCATTGGACATTCTTTAGCTGCCGCTCCGTAGCCGCACCGCTCCATAAAAGATGAACAGCAGGCTGACCGCCACCGCGAGCGCCAGGATCAGCGGGCCGCCGAACAGAAACGTGAAGAAGCGGTTGTCGAACTTGAGGTGCATGTAGAACATCACCACCAGCGCGAACTTCACCGCCGACAACACGAGCAACACAGGAACGACCACGCCCTGGAACGCCGGCACATAGAACACGCCCACCTCGATCAGCGTGATCATCACGAGGATCGCGGCCACCCGCAGATATGTGCCCGTCGTGGCGTGTGCCTGCTCGCTCATTCCACCCTTCCCTTTCGCCTCATTGAATCAGGTAGACGACCGTGAAGATCACGATCCACACGACGTCCACGAAATGCCAGTACAGTCCGGTGATCTCGACCGTGAGCGCGTTGGCGGGCCCGAGCTTCCCGCGCAGGGCCTGAATCCATAGCGTCAGCAGCCAGATCACGCCCACGGTCACGTGCGCGCCGTGCGTTCCCGTCAACACGTAGAACGTCGAGCCGAACAGGTTCGTGGTCAGGCCGAGCCCTTCATGCACGAAGTGGCTGAACTCCCAGAATTGCCCGCCCAAAAAGACGAGGCCCAGGAGCGCCGTGATCAGCAGCCAGAGCTTGCCCTGTTTCATGTCGCCGCGCTGGACCGCCGCGAGCGCAAGCACCATCGCGAGACTCGACATGAGCAGGTCGAATGTGCTGAACGACGTGAACGGAATATTCAGAACCTCGTGCGGATACGGCCCGACGAGGCTTCTTCCCTTGTAGACCAGATACGTCGAAATGAGCGAGCCGAAGAGCAGGCATTCCGAGCCAATAAACGCCCAGAACGCCATCTTGCGGCTGTCGAGCCCCATGCTCGTGTGGTGGCCCCCGCCCCCCCCGTGCGTGGCGTGTGCCATCTACATCTCAAAGGGCTCGAAAGCCCAGCGATAGATGCCAACCATCACGACGGCCGCGCCGGCTATCACGATCGGGATGAGGTGTGACAGCGCGCCGATCGCCATGACCGGCAAGCCGACTGCCGTGATCATCGGCCACCACGAGCCTCCGGGTACGTGGATCGGCGCGGGCGGCCGCTCGGGCAGCGGGGCCATCGGCGCGTGGCGTTCCGTTTGCCACAGCGGCATGCGGCTCTCGACGGTCGGGATCACGGTGAAGTTGTAAACCGGCGGCGGCGACGGAGTGGCCCACTCGAGGGTCGCGCCTCCCCAGGGATTGTTCGGCGCGTCAACGGGCCGCCACCGCGTGCGGAGCAGATTCCACAGGAAGACGAGCGTCGCGATCCCGATGAGAAACGCGCCGATGGTCGAGATCTGGTTGAACCTCGTGACGCCGAGCTCGGCCGAATAGGTATAGATGCGCCGCGGCATGCCGAGGAGGCCGGACAGATGCATCGGGAAGAACGCCAGGTTCATCCCGATCATCGTGAGCCAGAAGTGCACCTTGCCCAGCGGCTCGGAGAGGAATCGGCCCGTCATCTTGGGCCACCAATAGTAAATCCCTGCGAACAGCCCGAGGATCGTCCCGCCGAACAACACATAATGAATGTGGGCGACCACGTAGTAGGTATCGGTCTGCTGCAGATCCGACGGGGCCGACGCGTGCGTCACGCCCGAGAGCCCGCCGATGATGAACATGGCGATGAAGCCGACCGCGAACAGCAACGATGTGGTGAAGCGGATCTGCCCACCCCAGAGCGTGCCGATCCAATTGAAGATCTTCACCCCCGTGGGGATGGCGATGAGCATGGTCGTGCCGGCAAACACCGAATCGGCGATCGGACCCAGCCCCGTCGAGAACATGTGGTGGCTCCACACACTCCATCCCAGGAACGCGATCACGACGCCCGAATAGACGACGACGGTGTAGCCGAACAGCGGCTTCTTCGAGAATGTCGGCAGCACCTCCGACACGATGCCCATGGCGGGCAAAATCAGGATGTAGACCTCGGGATGGCCGAACATCCAGAACAGGTGCTGCCACAGAATCGGATCGCCGCCGCCCGACGGCAGGAAGAAATGCGTCCCGAAGAACCGGTCGAACATGAGCAACACGAGCGCGACCGTGATGACCGGAAACGCCGTAATCACGAGGAACTGGGTGATCAGCGTCATCCAGGTGAAGACGGGCAGGCGCAGCATCCGCAGGCCGGGCGCCCGCATGTTGAGGATCGTGACGATGAAGTTGAAGCCCGCGGCGAGCGAAGCGATCCCCAGGATCTGCAGGCCGAGCAGCCAGAAATCGACGTTGGGTCCCGGTGAAAACTGCCGCGACGTGAGGTTCGCGTAACCGAACCAGCCGGCGTCGGGTGCAACGGACAACCGGTCGGCCCCGAACAAGGGCCCCGCGATGAAGCTCGCGTTCAGGAACAGGCCGCCGAGCAGGAAGACCCAGTAGCTGAACGCATTCAGCCGCGGAAACGCGACGTCGCGCGCCCCGATCTGCAGCGGGATGATGAAATTGAAAAACGCGGCCGAGAGCGGCATCAGCGCGAGAAACACCATCGTGGTGCCGTGCATCGTGAACAGCTGGTTGAACGTCTCGGCGCTCACGCCGAGGCCACCGTCCGGCCGTATCAGCTGCGCGCGGATGATGAGTGCCTCGAGGCCGCCGATCAGGAAAAAGCCGAACGCCGTCCAAAAGTAGAGGAGGCCGATCCGCTTGTGGTCGGTGGTGGTCAGCCAGCTCTTCATTTCAGGCTCTGGAGATAGGCGACCACGGCATCGAGATCCTGGGGCGATAGATTCTGCGGCGGCATCAGCGCCCCCGGCTTGAGCGACGGCGCGTTCATGATCCAGCGGTGCAGCGTCTCGGTCGTATTCGGGAACAGCGCGCCGGCAATCGTGGCGCGGCCGCCGACATGGCTCAGATCAGGCCCCACCGTGCCCTGCGCGATCCCGGTAATGGTGTGACAGCCGATGCAGGGGCTGCGCCTGAACACCTGCTGCCCCGCTTCGGCCGGCGATCCTTTGGCGGGCGTGGCGGGGCCGGCGCGCTGCTGGTCCACCCAGCCCTGGAACGCCGAATCGGTTTGCACGAACACGCGAAGCCGCATGTTGGCATGCGATGCGCCGCAGAACTCGGCGCATTGGCCCCAGTACTCACCCGCCGAGTCGGCGCGGAACGCGATGCGGTTGGTGCGTCCCTGAATGAGATCCCGTTTGCCGCCCAGCCGCGGCACCCAGAAGCTGTGGATTACGTCGGCCGACGTCATCTCGACCTGTATCGGCGTCCGCACCGGGATGTGCAGCTCGTTGTAGGCGCTGATGTTCAGCGTCGGGTAGCGGTATTCCCACCACCATTGGTGCCCGATGACCTCGACGCGCAACGCACCATCCGGGGCCTGACCCGCCGTGGCGAAGATCTCGCGCATCGTGGGGACGGCGATGAAGACGAGGATCAGTGCCGGCGCCAGCGTCCAGCCGATCTCGAGCGCGGTGTGGCCGTGCACCGGCGTGGGCGCCGGACGCCCCGGGCGCGCGCGGAACCGGGCGATCGCGACGAGCAGCAGCGTCTCGACGACGACGAAGACGCTGACCGCCCACCAGAAGATGTTCTTGTAGAGACCGTCGAGATCGGTGCTGAAATCCGATCGCGGAGCGAACACCGATTGCGGGAACGGTCCGCTGCACGCGGTGAGAAGCAGGAGGAGCAGGGCGAGTACTAACGGCACCGCGTCAAACTAGACCGACCCCCGCAGCCCGTCAACGCGCACTATCTTAGGTCGGACATGGCGGAATTTTCCGAACGTCTGCAGGCCGCGCTCGGCGCGGCGTATCGAGTCGAACGAGAGCTCGGCGGCGGCGGCATGAGCCGCGTATTCGTGGCCGAGGAAACCCGGCTCGCGCGCCGTGTCGTCATCAAGGTGCTGCCGCCCGACCTCGCGCTGGAAATGCGCGTCGATCGCTTCAATCGGGAGATCCAGCTCTCCGCCTCGCTCCAGCATCCGCACATCGTCCCGCTGCTCGCGGCCGGCGGGGCTGACGACGTCCTCTATTACACGATGCCCCTGGTCGAAGGGGAGGCACTGCGCACGCGCCTGAGCCGCGAAGGTGAGCTGCCGGTGCGCGACACTGTGCGCATCCTCAAGGACGTGGCCGACGCGCTCGCGTATGCCCACGCACGCGGCGTGGTGCATCGCGATATCAAGCCGGACAACGTGCTCCTCTCCGGACAGCACGCCGTCGTGGCGGATTTCGGCGTGGCCAAGGCCGTCAGCCAGGCCAAGAC
>WNGD01005362.1_pt1 | contig 14061 bp, 13 predicted proteins | sample 5400671 | NCBI WGS metagenome assembly WNGD01 (sample SAMN13153369, study PRJNA577476) | soil metagenome | isolation source: 40 cm soil or saprolite under grassland replicate 2 | place: USA:California | collected 2016-06-15
GGACTCGGGCTGTGCCGCAGGAGGTCGGCGACCGCGACGACGAGCCCGGGCGTGCAGAAGCCGCACTGGACTGCGCCGGCCTCGACGAAGGCCTCCTGCACGGGATGGAGCGAGCCGTTCGCGCCGAGGCCCTCGACGGTGACGAGCTCGTGCCCGTCCGCCTGCGCGGCCAGGACGAGGCAGGCGCAGACGAGCGTCCCGTCCATCAGCACCGAGCACGAGCCGCACTCGCCCTGCTCGCACGCGTTCTTCGACCCGGGCAGGCCGAGCCGCTCGCGGAGCGCGTAGAGCAGGCTCTCACCGGGCCAGATCTCGGTTTCGCGCCGCTCGCCGTTGACCGTCAGCGAGATCTTCATGCGAGACAGCGGTCGAGCGCCCGCTCGGTCAGCACGCGCAGCGCGTGACGGCGGTACGCGGCCGTGCCGCGGACGTCGTCGATCGGGCTCGCTGCGGCGGCGACCCGCTCGGGAAACTCGGCCCGCTCCGCGAGCGGCGCACGCACGAGGCCGGTTACCGGACCGGCGGAGCCGAACGACGCGACGAGCTCGTCCCCTTCGACGCGCAGCGCGAGCGAGACGACCGCGATCACCATCGCGTTCCGCGGCCCGACCTTCATGAACGTCTCGCTTCCTTGCAACAGACTGTTACTTGGAACGAGGACACCGGCGATGAGCTCGTCCGGCGCGAGCGCATTCTGCTTCGGACCGGTCAGGAACGCGGTCAGCGCCATCGTGCGGACCCCGCGCACGGACACGAGCTCGACCTCCGCGCCGCGCACAACCAGGGGCGGCAGGGCATCGCCCGCGGGAGAGGCCGTGCCGAGATTGCCGCCGATCGTGCCGCGGTTGCGGATCTGCGGCGAGCCGACCGTCCGGGACGCCTCGGCGAGCGCCGGGAAGGCCTCTGCGAGCTGCCCGCTCATCGCCTCGGTGTAGGTGAGGCTCGCGCCCAGGCGCAGCGTCCCGTTCTCCCGCGACCAGCCGCGCAGCTCGGCGACCTCGTTCAGGTTCAGGAGCGCCGGCGGCCGGGAGCGGTCGAAGTTCAGCTCCACCATCACGTCGGTTCCGCCCTGGATCGGCCGGGCCTCGGGACGCTCGGCCTTCAGCCGCAGCGCCTCCGCGACCGTCCGCGGGGATAGAACGTCCACGGCCTGAACTGTACGTTCTCCACCAATGGATTCACCCCTTGCGCGCCGTCTTGCCGTCGCCCGGGGCGACGAGCCAGCCGATCTCGTGGTTCGCGGCGGGCGCGTCTTCTCGGTCTTCACCCGGGAGTGGCTGGAGACGGACGTCGCGGTCGTCGACGGGTGGATCGCAGGGCTCGGCGAGTACGAGGGCCGGGAGACGCTCGACGCGTCCGGCCGCTTCGTCGTCCCGGGCTTCATCGACGCCCACATGCACCTCGAGAGCACGAAGCTCCTCCCCGACGAGTTCGCCCGGCTCGTCCTGCCGCTCGGCACGACCGCGGCTGTGCTCGACCCGCACGAGCTCGCGAACGTCCTCGGCACCGACGGCGTCCACTGGCTCCTCGACGCCTGCGCCGACCTCCCGCTCGACTTCTACTTCATGGCGTCGTCCTCGATCCCGGCCTCGCCGTTCGAGTCTCCTCGGCGGCCCCTGTTGCTCGGCGATCTCGAGAGCCTGCTGCGCCGCCGGCGCGTGCTCGGTGTCGCCGAGATGATGAACTTCCCCGGCGTGATCGCCGGGGACGCGGACGAGCTCGCCAAGATCGCGCTCGCCGGCTCGTCGCACATCGACGGGCACGCGCCCGGAGTACATGGCAAGGAGCTGAACGCCTACGCGGCGGCGGGCATCCGCTCCGACCACGAGGCGCTCACGGCCGCCGAGGGCCGTGAACGGCTACGCGCGGGAATGTGGCTGCTGATCCGCGAAGCCTCGATGGCGCGAAACCTGCATGCGCTGCTCCCGCTCGTCAAGGAGTTCGGCGCGGATTGGATCGCGTTCTGCACAGACGATCGCGACCCGGAGGACATCGCGGAGAACGGGCACATCAACGGGATGATCCGGGAGGCGGTCGCGGCTGGAGTCGCGCCGGAGGACGCGATCCTCCTCGCCTCGCACAACCCGGCGCAATGGCACCGGCTCTGGAATCTCGGCGCGATCGCGCCGGGCTACCGGGCAGACCTCGTCGTTCTGCCCGACCTCGAGCGATTCGAGCCGGACGTCGTGCTCAAGGCCGGGAAGCGGCCGGTCGAGATCCCGCGTCCCGAGGTGCCGGAGTGGGTGAAGCACTCGGTCAGGATTCGCCGGATCGAGGCCGGCGACTTCCGCATTCCCTGGCGCGGCGACGGGACGAAGGCGCGCGTGATCGGCCTCGTCCCCGACCAGGTCGTCACGGAGCATCTCGTCGAGGAGCCGACGACCGCCGACGGAGCCGCTGTCGCCGACGCCGCGCGGGACCTGGCGAAGGTCGCGGTCGTCGAGCGTCACCTCGGCACTGGACGGATCGGACTCGGCTTCGTGCGCGGCAGCGGGCTCAGGCGCGGCGCGCTCGCCTCGACCGTTGCCCACGACGCGCACAACATCGTCGTCGTCGGCGTGGACGACGACGACATGACGCTCGCCGTGCAGCGGCTCGCGGAGCTCGGTGGCGGCATCGTCGCCATCGACGGCGGCGAGGTCAGGGCCGAGCTGCCGCTGGTCGTCGCCGGGCTGCTCGCCGACGCTCCCCTTGCGGACGTGATCGAGCAGAGCCTCGCGTGCAACGACGCCGCGCGCGAGCTCGGCTGGTCCGGCGCGACACCGTTCCTGACGCTCGCATTCCTCGCGCTCTCGGTGATCCCGAGCCTCAAGATCACCGACCGCGGGCTCGTCGACGTCGACCGCTTCGAGCTCGTGCCGCTGGAGGCCGGATGATCCTCGCCAACGCGTGGATCGTGACCATGGACGACGCGGGTACCGAGCACGAGCACGGCTGGGTGCGGATCGAGGACGGCCGCATCGCCGAGGTCGGGGGAGGCGAGCCGCCCGAGCGGGGCGAGGATCTCGCCGGCGCCGTCGTCACGCCCGGGCTCGTCAACACGCACCACCACCTCTACCAGACGCTGACGCGCGCGCGGGCGCAGGAGGCGAACCTGTTCGAATGGCTGCGCGCGCTTTACCCGGTCTGGGCGGGGATCGACGCCGAGACGGAGTACGCGGCGGCGCGCACCGGGCTCGCCGAGCTCGCTCTCTCGGGCTGCTCGACCGTCTTCGACCACCACTACGTCTTTCCACGTGGCCGCGACGGGCTCGTCGAGGCGGAGGTGCAGGCGGCGCATGAGCTCGGCGTGCGCATCGTCGCCTCGCGCGGCTCGATGGATCTCGGCGAGTCGGAAGGCGGCCTTCCACCGGACTCGCTCGTCGAGGAGATCGACACGGTGCTCTCCGACACCGAGCGCCTCGCCGCGCTGCAAGACGGCGACCGCGTGCAGATCGCGGTCGCGCCGTGCTCGCCCTTCTCCGTGACGACGCGACTGATGGAGGAGTCGGCCGAGCTTGCGCGGCGCCTCGGACTCGTCCTGCACACGCATCTCGCAGAGACCGTCGAGGAGGACGAGTACTGCCGCGAGCTCTACAGCTGCACGCCGGTCGAGTACCTCGAGCGCGTCGGCTGGCTCGACGGCGACGTCTGGTGCGCGCACTGCGTCCACCTCTCGGAGGCCGACGTCGGCCGTTTCGCGGAGCGGGGTGTCGGCGTCGCTCATTGCCCCACGTCGAACCTGCGCCTCGGCGCGGGCGTCGCACCTGTGCGAGAGCTCGTCGGCTCGGGCGTCCGGGTCGGCCTTGGGGTCGACGGCAGCGCGTCGAACGAGCGCGGCGACCTCTTCTACGAGGTGAGGCAGGCGCTCCTGGTCGCGCGCGGCCGCGGCGGGCCGGCCGCGATGACGGTGCGCGAGGCGCTCCGGCTCGGTACGCGCGGCGGCGCGGTCGTGCTCGGCCGGGACGACATCGGTTCGCTCGAGCCCGGGAAGCGTGCCGACCTGGCGATCTGGCGCACCGACGTGCTCGCGCTCGGCGGCGCTGACGATCCGGTCGCCGGCCTCGTCCTCTCGGCTCCGCATCGCGTCGACCGGCTGCTCGTCGGCGGCGAGGACGTCGTCCGCGACGGGGAGCTCGCCCGCGCCGACGAGCAGGAGATCGCGCGCGAGCATCGCATCCAGGCGGCGAGGCTCGCCCGGTGACGATCTCGACGCACGTCCTCGATACGGAGCGGGGCCGGCCGGCCGCGGGCGTCCGCGTCGAGCTGTACCGCGGCGACGAGCTTGTCGGGTCGGGTGAGACCGACGAGGACGGGCGGATCCGCGAGCTCGCCGACGCAGGCGCAGGTACGTACCGGATCGTCTTCCACCCGCCCTCGCCGTTCTTCCGGCGCGTCGAGCTGGAAGTCGAGCTCGGCGACGGCCACTACCACGTCCCGCTGCTCGTCTCCTCCTACGCGTGCGTGACCTACCGCGGCAGCTGAGCGTCGAGGAGCTTGCGGAGCTCTTCGAGGGGCGCACCCGCTTCGTCGAACGGCTGGCCGGGGTCGAGGATCCGCTCGGCCGCGCGCCCGAGCTGGCGCGTGAGCTGAGCGACGACGAGAAGAAGGAGGTGCTCGACGCGCATCCGGCGATCGGTGCGTCACGGCTGTCGGCGCGGTCGGCGGCCGAGCAGGGTTCCGAGGACGATCCGGAGACGCTGGCCGAGCTCGCCGAGCTGAACCTCGCCTACGAGGAGAGGTTCGGCTTCCGCTTCGTCGTCTTCGTCAACCGGCGGCCGAAACGGGAGATCGTGCCGATCCTGCGCGAGCGTCTCGGGCGGACGCGCGAGCAGGAGCTCGAGACCGCGCTGCAGGAGCTCGTCTCGATCGCCCAGGATCGGTGGCGGCGCGGATGAGGCTCGTCGCGGTCGACCCGTACATCTGGGACTGGGGGAACCTGCTCTTCCGCTGGCTCCACGTGATCGCTGCGATCGCGTGGATCGGCTCGTCGTTCTACTTCATCGCGCTCGACAACCACCTGCGACCCCCTGCCGACGAGCGCGACGCCGAGCGCGGGGTCGGCGGCGAGTCGTGGGAGGTCCACGGCGGCGGCTTCTACCAGGTGCTGAAGTTCAGGGTCGCGCCGCCGACGCTCCCGGAGCCGCTCCACTGGTTCAAGTGGGAGGCCTACACGACCTGGCTCTCGGGCTTCGCACTCTTCATCGTCGTGTACTACGTGCACGCAGGGACGTTCCTCGTCGATCCGAGCGTCGCCCACCTGTCGACGTGGGAAGCGATCGCGATCAGCATCGGCGGGCTCGCACTCGCGTGGGTCGTCTACGACGGGCTCTGCCGTGTGCTCGCGCGCGATGAGCGGCTGCTGGCGGTCGCCGTCTTCGCGTTCGTCTCTCTGTCCTCGTGGGCGGCCTGCAGGCTGCTGGCCCCGCGCGCGGCGTACGTCGAGGTCGGCGCGATGATCGGAACGATGATGGTCGGCAACGTCTTCTTCGTGATCATTCCCGCCCACTGGGAGCTCGTCCGCGCAAAGCAGGCCGGGCGCGAGCCTGATCCGCGCTGGAACTTCCGGGGCAAGCAGCGGTCCGTGCACAACAACTACCTGACGCTGCCGGTTGTCTTCGCGATGCTCTCGAACCACTTTCCGTTCACATACGGGCATTCGCACGCCTGGCTCATCCTCGTCGCGCTGATGGCGCTCGGCGCGTGGATCCGGCACTTCTTCAACCTCCGCCAGGTCGGCCGGAACGCGTGGTGGATCCCGGCCTCGGCCGCCGTGGGTTTCGTGGTCCTCGCCGTCCTCATCCGCCCAAGTAACAGTGTGTCGCTTGCTGCGGGCCCGGCGGTGTCCTTCGCGCAGGTGCAGTCGATAGTGGAGCAGCGGTGCGTGCCGTGCCACTCGGCGAAGCCGACTCAGCCGGGCTTCTCCACGGCGCCGATGGGGATTCGCTTCGACACGCGCGCAGAGATCGAGGCCCGGGCACAGGCAATCGAGCAGCAGGCCGTCGAGACGAAGGCGATGCCGCTCGGGAACGTGACGAAGATGACGCAGGCCGAGCGTGACGTCCTCGCGCGCTGGCTGCGGTCGCGGTAGCGTCCGCGCATGCTCGAGATCACGGCTGCCGGCTTCCAATTCCTCGCCCGCTTCGAGGAGGAGAGCGCGCCCGCGACCGTCGCGACGTTCCGCGCGATCCTGCCGTTCGAGGACCGGATCATCCACTGCCGCTGGAGCGGCGAGTCGAACTGGATCCCCTGGGGCGACAGAGACCTCGGCATCGGCCCGGAGAATGCAACGAGCTATCCGCACCCGGGCGAGCTCGCGCTCTATCCGGGCGGCGTCAGCGAGACCGAGCTGCTGTTCCCGTACGGGTACTGCAACTTCGCCAGCAAGGCCGGGCAGCTCGCCGCGAACCACTTCGCGACGCTCGTCGAGGGACAGGAACACCTGCGCGAGCTCGGGCGCCTCACGCTGTGGGAGGGCGCCCAGTCGATCTCGTTCCGCGAGAGCAAGTAACGGTCTGTTACTTCGTGCGCCTTTCGGCGTCGAGGCGGCACGAACCCGTGACCGTTCCTTCGGCATGGTGACGAGATGGTTCCGTGTGCTCCACGAGTCTCGCCGCGCCTCGTGACCGCGCTCGAACGCATCGACGACCCCTCACTTCCGATCGCCGAGGTCTGCCGACGCGTCGGCGCGGCTGCGGATCGTCTCGGCCTACCGCGGCCGAGCTATGAGACCGTCCGCGTCCTCGTCCACGAAGCCCGCCGCCGGCGGCGTGAACCGGCGACTGCGGCTCTCGTAGTCGTCGCAGTCCACACCGAGCTGCAGAAAGGGCTCTTCCGACGTCCGTTCCGCAGACCGCGGCGCAACCCCGACGTCCACGTGACAGTCTGTTACTTGGACTCGGTCAGCGTTCCTCGCGGACGTACGGAAGACCGAGCGAGGCAGGAGCCCCGAGCCGGCGCCGCGCACCGGCCGACGAGACGAGCACGAGCACGAGCACCGTCATCACGTACGGCAGCGACTGGAACAGCTCGGGCGCGACCGTGACGCCGCGAGACTGCAAGGTGAACGGCAGCGCCGCGAACGCGCCGAAGAAGTACGCACCCACGAGGCAGAGTCCCGGTCGCCAGAACGCGAAGATCACGAGCGCGATCGCGATCCAGCCGGCGCCCGAGGTCAGGCCGTCCACCCACTGCGGCGTGATCGCCAGGCTGAACGTCGCGCCGCCGAGCCCGGCGAACGCACCACCGGCCAGCGTGTGCGCATAGCGGTAGCGGGTGACGTTGATGCCCATTGCATCCGCCGCGGCCGGCGACTCGCCGACCGCGCGGAGATTCAGGCCCGGCCTCGTCCGCGCGAGGTAGAACGCGACCGCGAGCACGCAGACCCACGACGCGTACACGAGCACCGACTGGCCGAAGATGACCGGGCCGACGACGGGGAGATCCTGAAGCGACGACGGTGCGACCGGATGGAAGGCGTGCTTCGCCGGCGAATCGGCCAGGTGGAGGTCGTTGCCGAGATACGACGACAGCCCGGCCGCCCCCGCGAAGATCGTCAGCGCGAGCCCGGACACGATCTGGTTCGCACGCAGGGTCACGACGAGGAAGGCGTGGATCAGCGCCATCGAGGCTCCTGCGAGCGCCGCGACTCCGAGCGCGAGCGCGAGGACGGCCGAGCCCGAGCCGTCGATGCGCTGCACGGCCCAGAACCCCATCACCGCGCCGACGAGCATCATCCCCTCGACACCGAGGTTCAGCACGCCCGACCGCTCGGCGAGCAGCTCGCCGAGGGCGGCGTACAGCAAGGGCGTCCCGTACACGACGGCCGACGCGAGCACGACGACGAGGATCGAGTTGTTCATCCTGCAGCCTCGAGCGCCGGCCCGCGCCCGCGCGGGCGGGCGAACCGGATGCGGTAACGCACGAGCAACTCCGCGCCGAGCGCCGAGAAGAGGATCAGCCCCTGCATCACGCCGACGAGCCCCGACGGGAAGTCGGCACCCTGCAGCGTGTACCCCGCGTTCTGCAGCCCGCCGAGCAGGAACGCGATCAGTACGACGGCGAACGGGTTGTAGCGCGCGAGCGCCGCGATCACGATGCCCGCGTAGCCGTAGCCGGACTGGCTGAGCCCGCGCGGGTCGAGCAGGTGGCGGAAGTCCCCGTCCTGGCTCGCCCCGCCGATCCCGGCGGCCGCGCCGGAGAGAGCCATCACCGCGAGGATCTTCCGCCGCGTGCGCATGCCCGCGTACGTCGCCGCGCGCGGCGAGTCGCCGATCACCTGCACCTCGAAGCCGAAGCGCGTCCGCGAGTAGAGCAGCCAGACGAGCGCCGCGAGCGCGATCCCGAGCAGGAAGCCGAGCGGCACGAGGACGCCGTGGAGCGTCCACGACGGCCACGTCCCCGACGCGGGCAGCATCTTCCCCTGCGGGAAGACCTTCGCTTCGGGCGTCGACGTATCGCGCCAGTACGAGAGGCTGTCGAAGATCAGGTAGTTGAGGACGAGGGCGGCGACGTAGTTGAGCATCAGCGACGTGATGATCTCGTTCGTCGACAGGAACGCCCGCAGGAAGCCCGGGATGAGCGCCAGCGCGGCGCCGCCCGCTGCACCCGCGAGCACCATCGCCGCGATCACGACTGCCATCGGCAGGCTGTGCAGCAGCAGGGCCGCCGCCGCGGCGAGGATCGCGCCCGCGTAGAGCTGGCCCTCGCCGCGGATGTTGAAGAGCTGCATCCGGAACGCGATCGCGGCGCACAGGCCGGTGAAGGCGAGCGGCGTGGCCGACGTGACGCTCGAGCTGAGCGCGCCGTGGGCGAGGAACGCGGCGTCGAAGAGCCGCCGGAACGTGTGGCCGGGCGCGTGCCCGGTCGCGGCGAGCACGAGCGCCGAGGCGGCGAAGGCGATCGCGAGCGACCCGACCGGAACAACAACCGTGAGCCAACGCGGCTGGCGCAGGCGCCGCTCGATCCGGATCACGGCGACTCCCGGCCGCCGGCCATGAGCAGTCCGATCTCCTCGACCGTGGCGGTCGCCGCATCCACCTCGCCGACGATCTCGCCGTCGTACATCACCGCCACACGGTCGGCGAGCGCGAGGATCTCGTCGAGGTCCTCGCTGATCAGCAGCACGGCCACCCCGGCGGCGGCCGCCCCACGGAGGTACGCATGCACGGTCTCGATCGCGGCGACGTCGAGACCGCGCGTCGGCGACGCGACGACGAGGACGCGCGGCTCGCCCGAGAACTCGCGTGCCAGCACGACCTTCTGAAGATTGCCGCCGGAGAGCTGGCGGGCCGGGACGTGCGGCCCCGAGGCCTTCACGTCGTAGCGGCGGATCAGGTCGACCGCGTGCTCGCGGATCGCACGGAGCCGGAGCAGCGGGCCGAGAGCCAGCTGACGGTAGCGGTACGACTTCAGGACCAGGTTCGAGGCGATGCTCAGGCTCGGCGCGACGCCCGTGCCGAGCCGATCCTCCGGCACGTGCGCGATCCCCGCGCGGATCGCCTCCCGCGCGTCCCCGCCGCGCAGCGCGCGGCCGTGTACGCGTACCGCACCGCCCGCCCGCGGGCGCATCCCGGTCACGGTCTCCGCGAGCTCGCGCTGACCGTTGCCCGCGACCCCGGCGACCGCGACGATCTCGCCCGCCCGCACCGTCAGGGAGACGCCCTTGACCGCGGAGCCGCCGCGGTCGCCGTCGGCCCAGAGATCCTCCAGCTCGAGCGCGGGGCCGCGGATCTCGCCGTCCCGCTCGCGGCGGCGGGTGACGTCGACCTCGCGCCCGACCATCATCGCCGCGAGCGACCGCCTCGTCGCCTCGGCCGTGCTCACGGTCGCCACCGTGCGCCCACCGCGCAGCACCGTGACCCGGTCCGAGACCGCCTTCACCTCGTGAAGCTTGTGCGAGATGAAGATCACGGTCCGCCCTTCCGCGGCCATCGCGCGGAGCGTGCGGAAGAGCGTCTCGGCCTCCTGCGGCGTCAGAACCGCGGTCGGCTCGTCGAGGATCAGGATGCGCGCCTCGCGGTAGAGCGCCTTCAGGATCTCGACGCGCTGCTGTTCGCCGAGCGACAGCTGCCAGATGCGGGCCCGCGGATCGACGTGCAGCCCGTAGCGCTCAGAGAGCTGCGCGACTCCCCGCTCGATCGCCCGCGGACGGACGAGGAACGCGGAGCCCTCCTTGCGATGGTCGCCGAGCGCGACGTTCTCGGCCACCGTGAACGGAACGACGAGCCGGAAGTGCTGATGCACCATGCAGACGCCGGCGTCGAGCGCGTCCCGCGGCGAGTGGAACTCGGCCGGTTCGCCGTAGAGCTCGATCTCGCCCTCGTCCGGCCGGTAGAGACCGGTGAGGATGTTCGAGAGCGTGCTCTTCCCGGCGCCGTTCTCACCGAGGAGCGCGTGCACCTCCCCCTCGGCGGCCTCGAAGTCGACGCGGTCGTTCGCGACGACGCCCGGGAAGACCTTCGTGATCCCGCGCAGCCTCACCGCCGGAGGGGCGCCCTCGGCGCCCCTCCGGTCAAGCTCACCGAGCTCAGGCGACGCGCGCCCCAACTAACCCTTCGCGCTGCCGATGACTCCCTTGACGAGCCAGTTCATCGCGTAGAGATCCTTGACCGTCAGGCGCTTCCCCTTCGGCACCCGCAGCCTCCCGCTCTGGTCATGGAGCGGCCCGGCGAACTCGTAGAACTTGCCGGAGACCAGCGCGGCCTTCTTCGCCGCGATCGCGGTCTTCGTCTTCGCGCTCACCTTCGGTCCGTACGGCGCGAGGCCGACGAACTTGTCCTTGAGGTTGCCGTAGTAGAAGCCCGTCTTCCACGTGCCGTTCATCGCCGCCTTCGTGCGCCTGAGGTAGTACGGGCCCCAGTTGTAGACGGCAGCCGTCAGCCACGACTTCGGAGCGAACTTCTTCGCGTCGGAGTCGTAGCCGACCCAGGGGATCCCGGCCGACTCGGCGAACTGGCCGGCCGCGGGACTGTCCACGTTCTGGCCGATCACGTCCGCGCCTGCGCTGTGCAGGTTCTCGGCCGCCTTCTTCTCCTTGTCCGGCGCGAACCAGGAGTTGGTCCAGATCAGCCTCACCTTGACGCCCGGGTGCGTGGCCTGCGCGCCGAGCGCGAAGGCGTTCGCGTGTCGGATCACCTCGGGGATCGCGAACGGAACGACGTAGCCGATCACGCCCTTCTTCGTCGCCGCGCCCGCCGCCATCCCGGACAGGTAGATCGCGTCTTCCCCGGCGCCGAAATACTCGGCCATGTTCTTCTTCTGGATCGTCCCGGTGGCCATCTCGAACTTGACGTCCGGATACTTCTCCGCCGCCGCCGCCATCGCGGACTGGAAGCCGAACGACGTCGCGAAGATGATCTTGTTGCCGTCGCGCACGAGGCTGTCGATCACCTGCGAGACCTGCGGGCCCTCGGGGATGTTCTCCTTGAAGGTCGTCTCGACGTCGCCGCCGAGCGCCTTCTGGACGTAGAGACGGCCGGCGTCATGGGCCTGCGACCAGCCGCCGTCGTTGTGGGGACCGACGTAGATCCACGCCGCCTTGAACGCAGCGCGCTTCGCCGCAGAGCCCGCCGATGCGCCGATCGCGAGCGCGATCGCGGCCGCGCCGAGCGCGAAGAGGGGCGCGGCGAGCGCAAGCTTCCTCCTGGTCATGGTCTCCTCTCCTGGGGGTCCACCGGGGTGAGACCCGACTATAGGACAGGCTCCGGCGGAGGACTAGACGTGCCCGGCGAGCGGCGCGGCGACGGGCTCCTCGGCGCTCCACGGGAAGGTGATCCAGAGGTCGGTGCGCCGCCAGACGTACTCGCAGGAGACGATGCTGCGTGACTTTTCGTACAGGACGGCGGCGCGCGTCTCGGCCACCTTGCCGGCGCAGAAGTCCTTGACGAGGGCGATCGTCTGACCGGTGTCGGCGACGTCGTCGACGACGAGCAGGCGCGCCTCGCCGAGGTCGACGAGATCGGGAACGGGGGGCAGGATCATCGGCACCTCGAGCCGCTCGTCGATCCCGGTGTAGAACTCGACGTTCATCGTGTACGTGTTCTTGACGTCGAGGGCGTAGGCGACGGCGCCCGCGACGAGCAAGCCCCCGCGCGCGATCGCGAGCACGATGTCCGGCCGGTAGCCGTCCGCATGCACGCGCTCGGCGAGGTAGCGGGCGCCGGTGCCGAGCTCGTCCCAGCCCATCACCTCGCGCTCGTCGTTCACCGGTCGATCCTATCGAGCGCCGCGGCGAGCACGTCCACGGCGAGGGCGATGTCCTCCGGGCTCGACAGCTCGTCCGGCGAGTGGCTGACGCCCCCGTTCAAGCTGCGAACGAAGAGCATCCCGGACTGGACGCCCGCGGCCGCGAGGATCCCCGCGTCGTGGCCGGCACCCGACGCGAGCTCGACGACGGGGAGGCCGCGCTCGACGAGCTCCTCCCGCAGCGCCGTCCTCACCGGTTCGGACATTACCGCCGGCGGGTTGAACGGCGGCGCGGCAGAGCGCGTCCTCGCGGCCTGCCATCGGCGTCGTGCCCGCGTGGCCCGCCTTTCCGTCGAAGACGACGCGCCGGCGCGTGTAGCCGACGATCCCCGTGACGACGCCGAGCGGCGCGCCCGCGTCTGCGAGCCGAGGCCCCTGCTCGATGTGGAGCTCGAGGAATGCGCGCGGCAGCGAGCCCAGGGCGACGCGAGCGCGGCTTCCAGTGCAGCCGCGCTCCTCGTCGCGGAAGGCGACTACGGCGAGCGGCGCGTCGGTCCGCCCGGCCGCCTCGATCCCGGCGACAACCCCGAGGGCGCCGTCGAAGCGGCCGCCGTTCGGGACGGTGTCCAGGTGCGACCCGATCCAGACGTCGGCGGCGCCGCGACGTCCGAGCAGGTTGCCGGCGGAGTCGATCTCGACCTCGAGTCCCGCCTCCTCCATCCAGCCGGCCGCGAGGTCGTGGGCCGCCTGCTCCTCGGGGGACCCGCCGATGCGGGTCGCGCCGATCGCGTAGAGCTGCTCGAGCCGGCCGAGGAGCTCCATCAGGCGTCGAAGCGGGTCGCGCTCCGGGGAAAGTCGCGCTCCCGCCACGCGAACGCGCGCCGCGGCCGCAGGGCGAGCCAGCCGTCCGGCGACTGCGGCCTGTACGCGTACTTGCTCTCGTACGCGTCTGCGATCGCCTCGAACCCGTCCCGCTCGAGCGGCTCGACGCTCCCCTCGAGGATCACGACCTCGTCGCCGCTCTCGAGGTGGACGACCACGCGCGGATCGCGGGCCAGGTTCCTGCCCTTGCGCGAGTCGGGGGCGGTGCTGAAGAGGAACCGGGCGTCGCGCCAGAGCCCCCAGACGGGCGCGGCGTGCGGGCCGGACGGACCGGCGGTGCCGATCCAGTAGTTCCGCGCGGCGACGAGGCGCTTCTCCGCCCACGCCCAGGGCAGGAGACCCTCCTCGTCGGTCGCGATCCCGTACCCGGGCGCGAAGCTGGGGCGGCCCGATCTCACTCGCCGACGATAACCGGAGCCGCTGCGGGGATGTCAGCGGCGAGCGGCGAGCGGGCAAGGACGGCGAAGGAGGCCTCGACGACCGGCCCGACCGCGAGCGCGAACGCGACCGTGCCCACGCCGAAGGTGCCGCCGAGCACGATTCCGGCGATGAGGGCGCAGAGCTCGAGCGTTGCGCGCACGAGCCCGACGCGACGACCCGTGCGGCGCGCGCCGATCAGCATGAGCGTGTCCCGTGGGCCTGCGCCGAGATCGGCCCCGATGTAGAAGGCCGTCGCGGGCCCGATCAGCGCGATCCCCGCGGCGAGGAGCGCGACGCGCGTGCCGAGCGGCGACGATGCCAGCTGCGTCACGCTCCCGATCGAGGTGAGCCCTTGGATGAAGACGCCGACGAGGACGGCATTCGCGAGCGTCCCGAAGCCCGGCGCGCCGCCGAGCGCCCAACCGAGCACGAGCACGCTCAGGCCGACCGCGACGTTCGCCATCCCGAAGGAGAGCGGCGAGTGCTTCGCGATCCCCTGGTTCAGCACGTCCCACGGCGAGAGGCCCAGCTTCGACTCCAGGATCAGCACGATCGCGAGCGCGAACAGGAGCAGACCGGCGACGAGACTCGCGA
>WNGD01004309.1_pt1 | contig 14060 bp, 14 predicted proteins | sample 5400671 | NCBI WGS metagenome assembly WNGD01 (sample SAMN13153369, study PRJNA577476) | soil metagenome | isolation source: 40 cm soil or saprolite under grassland replicate 2 | place: USA:California | collected 2016-06-15
TTCCCAAGCTGTATGTCGAGGGTTCGATTCCCTTCGCCCGCTCCATACATAGCACAACATAGATACCGCACGCGCGGAGGAAGTCGTTGCACCTCATCTGCGAGGCCGGAGGAAGATCGTATGATGCCGCCGAGAATCGTTTTCCCATTGGCAATAGTCATGGTCCTGACCGCTGGGGCTTCTGGGCAGGAAATCGACGATGCGTCGTTCGGGAATCTTGCGAAGCAATGTCAAATGAGAGCGTCAGTTGCGGCATCTTCAAGAGCAACGAAGATCAAAGACGAGGCTATCGCGCAGCATCAGGCATTCAAGGGAAATCGTGTCGGTCGGACAGGACGAATAGTGTTTCTTGGACATGCGGAAGCGGAGAGCGACCAGGAAATCGACGGCAACGTTTCTGCGAGACAGATTCCATGGCGTCAGGTTTTAGGATATTGGGAAAAACTCAATGACAGGAAAATAGGAGAAGGCGCGGGGGGCGCGCTCCAGGTGTGGTACTATCCCGGTGCTCTTAGTGACGACCCGCCGCCCGTTCTCCATCGGAAAAAAATCCAACTACGGCGTCTTTTGAAATTCATATCAGGACTCGATCTGTCTCAAATGGGGGCGGAGTCCGACGACCTACGAGAGGCTCTGCAACAAAGCGTAATCCGCAGTAGTATAAGCGACGTTCCGTGGTCAGCCGCCTTCGTATCCTCCATTATGCGCGCTGTGCCCCTCGACGAGAACACCGAGTTCTCCTATGACGCGAGCCACGTGGCCTATATCACCTCCGCCGTCGAACAATCCCTGAGAGATTTGGTCGGCGGGGAGAGCGCGAGCTTTTACCGTGCTTGCGATCCTGACACGACCAAACCTCGGATTGGTGATCTATTTTGCTATCATCGGCACATCGAAGGTACACCTCACCCGTACGTTCAAAAGGGCCCGTCTCTGTTCAAGTCGCTCTTCCGCGATTTAGCAAAAGGTGAGGAACCGATCAGCCGCAGCCACTGCGACATCGTCGTTAGGGTCGACAGCGATGCCAGTAAAGTAACTGTGGTAGGAGGCAACGTTCAGAATTCCGTGACCGAAAAGGTACTTAATCTCAATAAGAAAGGCGTTCTTTCTAGAGCTCAGGGAAGCAGTGCGTGCGATAGCTACAACCCTGATAAACCCGCTTCGGGTGGCGAGCCCAATTGCAATCTGAATCGACAGAAGTGGTTCGTGCTCCTACAGGCAGCGATCTTATAGATGTATAACGCCGTTGCTCTCGAAGATTAGGAGCTGGGGCACTTCATCCGCCTAATTTTCCAACGGAAACAATGTACGGCGAACCGTGAGCCAGTGCGCTCTACACAGCGATCCTATGTCAGGCCGCAATCCGCTCAGATAGGGAGCAGCCTTGCCGACCACCGCCTCTGGCGATGGAGCAGAGAAACAGATTCCGAAGCTGTATGTCGAGGGTTCGATCCCCTTCGCCCGCTCCAACTAAGTCGAGGACTTGGGCACCGTCTTGCTTGTTCCGGGTTTATCTGACCGCCGGGGCTTTCTGTTCTGAAAATGTTGGGACGATCTGACGATCGCTCACAGCCTCCAGACGTCCGTGCGTCGGCAGAGCGAACACGAAGCGAGATATCCGGTTCACCATAGACTCGGATCGCCCATTGCGGCCTATGAGCATGAGACCGGTGCCCCAGTTCGCCAGCGTCAAGATCGTGGGCTCTCCACTGTACGTGGCCACAGGCTCCATCGCGATATCAAGAGCTTCGCCGAGCGGCTGATTGCGATAGTTCAACCGCAACTGCGGCCCGACCTCAGCAGGGCACAGTTCAAGACCAGCTTCCCTTGCGCGTTCGTACACATCTGAAAGAGACGATTCGTCCGATTCCACGCCGAGTTCCGCGGCTGAAAGCACGGCGAGCTCCACATCTGTTTTTATTTTTGCATAAGGAAACGCGGGCCGGCCGAGGATTTCGTCTGCAGAAAGGCCAATTTTAACTCTCGCTGAATCCAACGCGTCGCGATAAGCATCAACATCCTTGTAGGTGCCGAGCGTGATCTTTCGCCAAATCTGAAAATGAGCCGGCTTATTAACACTCAGCCTACTCGACTGCGCGCCCGGTATTGGCTCGTCCTGCGCGAAGGCGGCGCTTAGGGAGACGGCAAGTCCTAGACACAGCACCAGTGGTGTGAGCCGCCGGCGAGCGCTTTGCGATTTACGCTGCAATCCCATTATTGGCCACCCCAGCAATGGCAAGCGTGTCGCTACGTCATCAGCTGGTTGCAGCCCATATCCCAGCTAGTATGTGGGATAGTGGCGCGGTTGCCCCATGCCGGTGTGTGAGGGACTTCACACGTCTCAAGGCGAAATGACGCATCTCCAGCCTACGGAGGTGTCAGGGTGTTGCCGCCCAACATCGGTTAGCGCGCAATAAAGCAATAAAAATGATTTTTAGCCCTGCTTCCTCGGGAACGACTTGACCTGACGCAGCGAACCGTCGACCCGCTTGCTACAGAGCTCGGTGCCCTTGAGGGCGAGTAGGCCGAGGATGGCCAGGGCATCGAGGCGAACGGCGGTCGAGTAGGACCGGATTAGTGTTCTGATCCGGTCGCCAGAACGTAGGGCCGGCCCTGAGGTCATTGCGCTCGATGTCGGATGGCCATCTCCCCAACTAGGCTTCTGTCATTGGCGGGAATAGCTCGGCCGCGGGATGATTTCCTTCGCCCGCTCCATACATGGCGCTCCAGCGCCACCGTACATAGCGGGCCTCCTCACTCCGCGACGATCAGGGCATCGAGCGCCGTGGCGCCGTGGCCCTTGGCGTGGACCGTCAACGGGTTGACGTCGATCTCGACAATGCCGGGCGTGGTCTGCATCAGCCGGCCGATGGCGAGGACGGCTTTCGCCACCGCTTCGACGTCCACGGGCGGCGCGCCGCGGAATCCGGTGAGCAGCTTCGCCGCGCGCAGCTTGTGCAGTGCCTCGACGATTTGCGTTTCGTCGGCGTCGACCGGCACGAGCTCTACGTCGCCCAGCGCCTCGACCCAGATGCCGCCAAGCCCGAGCAGCAGCACCGTCCCCCAGGCGTGATCGCGCTTGGCCCCGATCATCAGTTCGAGGCCCTTGGGCGACATGGTCTCGATCAGGCAGCCGTCGAGCGTCACGCCGGGCGCCGCGCGTTTGACGTTGTGTTGCATCGTCTCCCAGGCCGCGCGGAGCGCCGCCTCGTCGGCCAAGTTGAGCACGACGCCGCCGGCTTCGGTCTTGTGCGCCAGCGCCGCGGCTTGCGCCTTCAAGGCCACCGGATAGCCGACGCGTTTGGCGACGGCGACGGCGTCGTCCGGGGCGCGGGCAAGCTCGCCATCGGGCACGCGGATGCCGGCCGCAGAGAGGACTTTCTTGCTCAACCACTCCGGCTGCGTGCCCTTGCCGAGCTTCGGCATGCCTGGAAACGGAGCGGAATTGGCGGGCATGCGGGTGCGCGCGAGCGAGCGCCCATACCGGGTATAGAGCGTGATCGCGCGCAGCATGCGGTCCGACGACCGCGAAAACACCGCCGGGCTTTCGTTGACAGCCTGCATGATGTCGGGAGCGAGCGGCCAGGTATCGCCGAGCGCCACCATCACCTTGGGCTTCAGCGATTCCGCCATACCCTTGTTGAAGGCCGCCGCCACCCCGGCGTAACTCATCGGAAACGAGATGAACAGCATCCCAACATTGGGATCGTCGAGCAGCGCCTTGACCGCGACGGGCAGCGCATCCGGCGAGAAGCCGGCGGTGACGTCGAGCGGATTGCCGTAGTTTCCGTAGGCCGGCAGCACCTCGCGGACCGTCTTGAGCGTGGCCGCGTCGAGCGCGGGAAGCTCGAGGCCGGCTTCGTCGGCGAAATCGTTGGTCAGCGCCACGTATGCGCCCGAAGCGGTGAGGATGCCGGGCCCCTTGGTGGGAGGGACCGGATAGCGCACCAGGATCTCGACCAAATCCATCATCTCGTCCATGGTGTGAACCACGACGGCGCCGGCGTCCTCGACCTGGGTTCGTATCGTGGCGAAATCACCGATCAGCGCGCCGGTGTGCGACTGCGCGGCCTTGCGCGCTTTGGTGCCGCGGCCCGCCTGCATCAACACGATTGGTTTGCCGGCCGCGCGCGCGCGGCGGCAGGCGGCGAGGAATTCCTGCGGCCGGCGAATTTGCTCGCAGTAGAGCGCGATCACACGGGTGGAGCGCTCGTCGGCCAGGAATTCGAGGAAATCGGTGCTTTCGAGCCCCGCCTCATTGCCGGTTGAGATGACGTAGGTGAGCGGAAGGCCGCGCCCATCGGCGGCGCGCTGGAAGTGGCCGAGCAAGCCTCCGCTCTGGCCGACAAAGGCAACGCCTCCCTCGACGCCACGCTGCGCCTCGCGCGCATAGAGCATGTGCAGCCACATCCCGTCCACGTTGTTGGTGACGCCGAGGCAATTGGGTCCCACGACGGCAAGTCCGCCCGCTCGCGCGGTGGCGGTGACGGCATCCTGTGTCGCCTGATCGCCGACCTCGGCGAACCCCGCGGCGAATACCAGCGCCGAGCCGACGCCGCGGCGCGCGCAGGCCTCGATCGCCGCGCGCACGCCGGCGGCCGGCAGCGTGAACACGGCGAGGTCCACGCCCTGCGGCAGTTCGTCGGGGCTCCTGAGCACGGGCCTGCCTTCGATCGGCTCGCTGGTGCGGCCGACGAGATGGATGTCGCCCTTGAAGTTGTTGAGCTTGAGCGATTGCAGAATGACCTGGCCGGCGCTGCCGGCGCGCGAAGAGATCCCGACGATGGCGAGCGAGCGCGGGCGCAGAAATCGGGCGACCGCCTTGGGTCCACGCGCGTCGTGCGGACCCCTCATGCCGGACCGTTGTCGGGCTGGAACATCATGAGATGCGTGCCGTCGTCGAGCGCATGCCAATAGGGTTTCACCTTCATGCCGACCTTCAATTCCGCCGCCGTGCAGTTGACGATGTTGGCAATGAAGTTGACGCCGACGTCGAGCGTGACGCTCACCACCGCATAGGGCTCGGCGCCGCGGAACGCCGGCGCGCCGCGGTGAGTGACGGTGTAGGAGAACACCACGCCCTTGCCTGATACCTCGCGCCATTCGATGTCGCGCCGTCGTCCGGTGAAGATACTCACCGGCCGCGGGAAGTGCTGGTACTTGCCGGTGGCCTTGCAATACTGGATGACGAGCTTCTTCTGCTTCGTCCCCTCCCAATAGGGCTCGGAGAAGTCGAAGTGCTTGATGGCGCGCTTGACGCCGACCGTATCGTTGAGTGCCTTGGCCATGGTCGCCTCGCTTATTCCGGAACCAGCACCAGCGCCGCGCTCGAGCCCCAGTTGCGTCCGTAGTTGATCCAACCGATGCCGGTCACCAGCGCGTTCCTGGTATCCTTGACCTGCCGTTTGCCGGCTTCGCCCTGCAATTGCCGCACCGCCTCGACCAGGTTGTGCGAGGAGCACGCCGCCTGGCCCGCGGAAATCTGGCCGCCGCCGGTGTTGAGCGGCAGATCGCCGTTGTAGGAGAAATCGCGGTCGCGGATGAACTGCACGCCTTCGCCGGGTTTGCAGAAGCCGAACGCCTCGAACTGCAGCATGATCGCAATGATGAAGTCGTCGTACGGGTGGAACGACGCGATGTCCTTGATTGCGAGCCCCGCCGCGTCGAGCGCTTTCTTGCCGCAGATTTCATGGCCGCTCTTGGTCACATCGACCAGGTTTTCTCCACCCTTGAAGTTGGTCCGCTCGGCATAGCCGATGGGGATGATGGTCTTGGTCAGGCCCTTTTGCTTGGCGCGCTTGCGACTCATCATGATCAGGCCGGCCGCGCCGTCGGCCCGCATCACGCAGTCGAGGAGCCGAATCGGATCGGCGATCATGCGCGAGTTCATGTAGTCGTCGATGGTGATCGGCACGCGCAGCTTCTCGCAGGCGTTTTCGTTGAGCAATGCGTGGTTGCGCTGCGTCACCGCGAGCTTGCCCAGCATCCTGTAGTCGAGGCCGTACTGCGCCTCGTAGCGGCGGCTAAGCAGGCCGAAGGCGCCGGGCGGCCCCATCAGGCCGTAGGGGTCGGTCCATTCGCGGCGGTAGGAATGGCTGTGGTCGGTATGGTCCTCCAGCACGTGGGTGTCGGCGAACAGCAAGAACGCGATCTCGCACATGCCGTAGTCGATCGCCGCCGCCGCGCGGGCAACGCAGCCCGCCGCGGAGCAGCCGCCGGTGTGGACTTGCTCGCAGAAGCCAACCTCGAGCCCCAGCACGTCGGCCGTGGTCTGCGCCCAGAACGGATTGCCGGCGCCGGTGCCGGTCAGGCCCGCCATCACCAGGCCGTCGATCTCGTTCTTGTCGATGCCGGTCTTGTCGAGCAGGTCTTCGAGAATCTCGCCGGACAGCACCCATACGTCGCGATCACTCTTCTCCATCACCCTCGTTTCGGCGTAAGCCACGATCGCGTTGTCACGCAAACCCATTGCCCGCTCTCCCTGAAAATCTTCGGCCTATTGCGCGAACGTCAGTCCGGCATGCTGACCCGCGGCGCGGTTTTGTTGAGGAACTGATGCAGCCGTTCGATGGATTCAGGGCTGCGGGTGTACTCCGCCACCATGCGCTCGAAGAACAGGCCGTCGTCGTACGACATGTCCTGGAGGCGCGGCAGGCTGTTGGTGATGGCGAAATTCGACAGCGGTGCGTTCTTGCAGATTTTCGCGGCGAGCTCCTTCGCCTTGACCATCGACTGTCCTTTCGGCACGACATATTGAACAATGCCATAGCGCTCAGCCTCGTCGGGCTTGAGCACGCGGCCGGTCAACATCATGTCTTGCATGCGGGCAAAACCGAGTAGCCGCGCCACGCGAACCGAGCCGCCGCCGCCGATGAAGATGCCGCGCGTTCCCTCGGGCAGCGCGAAGAATGTGGATTCGTCCGCGACGCGGATATGCGCGGCCGCGGCCGTTTCGAGCCCGCCGCCCAGCGTCGCACCGTGCAGCGCCGCGATGAAGGGAATGTTGCCGCGCGCCATCGCTTCAAAAAAGGTGTTGCGATTGAACGGAAACGGCAGCCGCTCCGAGCGCCCGTTCTTCCAACTTTCCGCCGCCCAACGCAGGTCCAGCCCGGCGCAGAAATTGTCGCCATGGCCGAAGATGATGCCGCATTTCGCTTCCTCGCCGGCGCGATCGATAGCTTCGCGCAACTGCCGCATCACAGTCGGATTGAAGCAGTTGCGCTTATCCGGACGATTGAGGCCGACGAGGGCGATCTCCCCCTCGAGCTCGTAGGTGACCGTTTGTTCTTCGCTCATGAACTGCTCCTGCTTTTAACGAGGCAAATCCAGCCCCCGCCGCGCGATCACTTTATCTCTGGAACGCTACGCCGTTAGGCCGGTGGTTGCGGCATAGCGGCGTCGTTGCGCTGCCGCGTTCCCGAACAGCGACGACAGCAGCATTGCCCGCTTGAGATAGAGGCCGATGTCGTGCTCGTCGGTGAATCCGATCGCGCCGTGAAGTTGAATGCAAGCCTTGGTGACGATCATCGCTTCTTCCGACACCTTGGCTTTTACGGCGGCGGCCATCCCAGAATCGATGCGGTAGGCGTCGTTGTTGGCCGCGATCTGATAAACCAGCGACCGTGCCGCCTCGATCCGAATATAGACGTTTACCGCCTGATGCTGCAGCGCCTGGAAGCTGCCGATCAGCTTTCCGAACTGCTTACGGATGCGCAGGTAGTCGAGCGTGATCTCTTGCGCCCTTTCCATCGTGCCAAGCAATTCCGAGGACAGCGCCAACAGCGCCAGATTGTAGAGTACATCCACCGCACTGCGCGATGACGAATGCGCCGCGATGAGATCGCCCGGCGCATCCGCAAGGCTGAGCGTCGCAAGCTTGCGGCCCTCCGCCGTCTGCGACGGCGATAGCGTGCAACCGGGCGCATTGCGCGCCACATAGCAGAGCGAGGGTCCATCGCGCCCGCTGGCGCTGACGAGAAAACCGTCGGCGCCGTCGGCGCAGACGAACATCTTCTGTCCGGTCAAACGGAGCGCCCCGTCCTTCCCCGCCACTCGCGTGCGTGGCGCAAGCGGATCGTCGCCGTACGCGCGCTCTTCGAGCGCCGGGACGACGAGTGCCGCGCCTGTCATCGCCGGTTCCAGCATCGGATGCGGCGTGCGCCCCAGCGCCAGGGCAGCAGCCGAGATCGCCGCAAGCCCGATTGGCTCGCAGACGAGCCCGCGCCCGGCCTGCTCAAGCACCAGCGCGAGCTCGGTCAGGCCCAGGCCGAGGCCGTTCATCGAACTCGGAACGAGAATGCCAAGCCACCCGAGTTCCCCCGCCTGCCGCAGCCGCGCCGGCGCGAAGCTCGGGTCCTGCCCGCGGAATCCGCGCGCCACCTTCGGCCCCGCCGCCGCGATGAATTTGGCGGCGCTGTCGCGCAACAGAGCCTGCTCCGATGTCAGATGCAGCTCCATGCCCGGATCGCGCCGTCCGTCAACTTGGAAGGTTCAACACGCGGCGGGCCAGGACGTTGCGCTGAATTTCCGAGGAGCCGCCATAGATTGTCGCGCGACGCGACTGCAGGAACGCCGCTGCCACATCCACCTCGCCGAAATTGCTCGCGATCGGCTTGTCCGCCGGCGCGTGGCCGCCTGCCGCCTCGATCAATAGATCGTTGAGCGCCTGAAGGAGTTCGCACGCAACAATCTTGATCACAGATGATTCCGGCCCGGGGCTCTTCTCGTGATTGGTGAGCTCCACGGCATGGCTGAACAGCGCTGACAGCGCCATGACATCGATGCTGGCCGCCGCGAGACGATCTTGGAAAGCCGGATCCGCGATGATGCCGGACGCGCGCGCCATTGTCTTGACGCGCTCGAGCGCCATCAATGAGAATTGCGGGTTCGAGGTCGCCAGGCGCTCATGTCCCAGCAACGCATTGGCGATGCGCCAGCCATCGTGCAGCTTTCCGACCAGGTTTTCGGCGGGGACGATGACGTCATCGAGAAATACCTCGCTGAACTCTTCATCGCCCACGATTGTCTTGATCGGCCTGATCCTGATGCCCGGGCTGTGCAGATCAATCAGCAGGAAACTGATGCCGGCGTGGCGCGGCTGGGCCTGTGGATCGGTGCGCACGAGCGCGAACATCCAATCCGAGTGATGTGCCCAGGTCGTCCAAATCTTGTGCCCGCGCACCACGAAATGATCGCCCGTGAGCGTTGCCCGGGTAGAAAGGCTGGCAAGGTCGGAGCCCGCACCGGGCTCGGAATAGCCCTGCGCCCAGATCACGGTGCCCGCGATGATGGGCGGTAGATGCTTGGCCTTCTGGGCGGCGGTCCCGAACTCCATGAGAATGGGGCCGATATGATTGAGACCTTGAACCGGCAGATGCGGCGCGCCGATGCGCGCCATCTCCTCGGTCATGATCAGCTGCTCGTTGAGCGTGGCACCCATCCCGCCGTATTGCTTGGGCCAGTGCGGCGCGATCCAGCCTTTGCGCGAGAGCGTGTGATACCAGGGCATCAGTTCCGCGGGCGGCGGACGCGTCGTGCGGCCCCGAAGGGCGAGCGGAAGATTGGCTTCCAGCCATGTCCGCACTTCCATGCGGAATTGGGCTTCGGCAGGCGTGTCACGACGGAACATGGCGATGAAATTTTTCGATGCTGATGCGGGTGAAAGAATACGGGGCAGAAGGCCGCAAGACTCATTCTACCTTGATGTTGGCGGCCTTTACGACGGCGGTCCACTGCGCGAGCTCGTTTGCGAGCAACTTGCCGAACTCGGCCGGCGTGCCGATCTTGATCTCGGCGCCGAGGGTCGCGAGTCGCGCGCGCGTCTCAGGCTGGGCAAGGCTGTCGCGGAACGCAGCGTTGAGCTTGTCGATGATGGCGGGAGGCGTTCCGGCCGGAGCCACCACGCCCAGCCAGAACGGCGCCTGCAGCTTGGGATAGCCCGCCTCCGGGGTCGTCGGCACGTCGGGCAATTTCGAAAAGCGTTCGGCGCCGGCGATCGCCAGCGCACGCAGGTTCCCGGACTGGATGTGGGGCAGGCTGGTGGTGGCCGGGTCGGCGGCCATCTGCACCTCCCCGGCTACGACGGCGCCGAGGAGCGGCGCCGTCCCGCGGTAGGGCACGTGCACGATGTTGACGCCGGTTTCGAGCTTGAACATTTCGGCGAGCAGATGCGGCGCGGTGCCGAAGCCCTGCGAGCCCCAGCTGATCTTGCCCGGATTGGCCTTGGCGTAGGCCACGACCTCGGCCAGCGATTTCACCGGCAGGCTCGGATGCACGAAGATGATGAGAGGCGTCTCCATGAGCAGGCCGACCGGCGTGAACACCTTGGCCGGGTCGTAGCCGATGTTGCGATGCACGGCCGGGCCGGTCGTCAGCGCTCCTCCGGGGGTGATCAGGATGGTGTAGCCGTCGGGATCGGCCGTCGCGACCGCTTTGGCGCCGACGCTGCCGCCTGCGCCGCCGCCGTGATTCTCGACCACGATGGTCTGGCCGAGCACCGCGCCGAGCCGCTCCGAGATGATGCGCGCCATGCCGTCGGTTGGGCCGCCGGCCGGGAAGGGCACGACGATCTTGATCGGCCTGGTGGGATAGGCTTGGGCGTGCGCGAGGTCGGCGTCCGCGAGCGCCCATCCGGCGCACAGCGATGCCGCAAGTAGGGCTCTCATCATTTAAGTCGCCTCCCGCGTGGTCGGGCAATGCGGGCGGTATTCTATCGCGGAATTTCTCAGATCACTCGCGGCCGGACGTGAATATTTTGCGTTTTCTGCCTTGCAGACGTCCGTCTCAGCCTTGCTGCTCCGCGAACCGAAGTCCAATCGAGCGCGCCGAGCTCCTCCTTGATCCAGCGTCCGAAGGCCTGCACCTGCGGGCGATCGCGGCGGCCAGTGGCGCGGACGAGGTGATAAGCTCGGCCAGAGGGTAGCGCCAGCGCCACCGGGATGATCAGGCGGCCAGTGCGCAGGTCGTCGTACGCGAGTAGGTCGTGTGCGAGTAGGACGCCAGCGCCCTCACTGGCGGCATCGAGCGCGTGATCGGAACTATTGAAGCGCAGCCCGCGGGTTACGTTGACGCCCTCGATGCCCGCCGCTCTAAACCAGTCGGCCCACGTCGGCACGGCGGCACGGCTAGCGAATGTATCGTCGTGAATGAGGGGCGCGCGGGCGAGGGCCTTCACGGTCCGCAAGGGCCCGTGGCGTTCGATCAGTCGGGGGCTGCATACCGGTACGAACGACAGCTCGACGAGCTTCTCAATCACCAGCGCCGGGTCGGAGCGTGGATCGATCGGCAGATTACGCACCGCGACGTCGATGCCATCGGTTGTGAAATTAGCATTATTGATCGAGGAGGAGATGCGGAGGTCAATGTCGGGGTAGCTGCTGGCGAACCGGTAGAGCCGCGGCGCCAGCCATTTTGAGGTGAGACCCGGGGGTGTGCTGACGACAAGGATACGCTCCTGCCCTGCACTCTGGATGTTGGCCACGGCCTCGCGAATGTAGAGGAGGCCGGTCTGCACGCCGGGATGGAGCAGCTTGCCTCCAGGGGTGAGCGCAATCGACCGGGCGCGCCGTTCGAACAATTCGACGCCGAGCAGCGTTTCGAGCCCGCGGATCTGGTGACTGATGGCGCCCGGGGTGACGTTGAGCTCCTGCGCTGCCTTGGTCAGGCTCAAGTGCCGCGCTGCCGCCTCGAAGGCCCGCAAGGCATTCAGTGGCGGCGCCACACGCATGAGAAAAACTCACTTATATGCCGAGAACTTATCCTTTGTCACGCGGGCGAGGCGGGGTCAACATCCATGGGACTAGGTTTACGAATGAGAATGCCTCAAAAATCAAGAGCGGATACGCTGCCATGAACGCCATCGTTCCTCGCCATGATTTCGCTCGCTGCCATGCCATTGCGCCGCCGCCGCGGGATGCCCCTCCTCGCAGCGGATTCCTCCGTTGCATCGTCGATACCATCATGCGGGCTCGCCGGCGTCGGGAGGAGCGCGAGCTCGCGCGCCGGTTCAATCGGTACGGCGGGCAGCTGACCGACGACGTCGAGCGCCGGATTTTCGAGGAGATGATCCGCAACTGCAATTTTCGGGTCTGAGGGCCGAGTGGACCGCGATGTCGGAAATTGTCCTGGTCGAGAAGGAGGGGCCCCTCGCGCTGATCACGCTGAATCGGCCCGAGAAGCTCAACGCGCTCGATTACGCACTGGTCGATCGACTGATGGAGGTGCTTGACGCCATCGAGGACGATGATGATACCCGCGTGCTCGTCCTGACCGGCGCCGGCACCCGCGCTTTTTCGTCAGGGGCCGATATTGCGTGTTTTGCGGCAAGCGTGCGACGCGGCCAAGCAGTCGCCTTGCGAGAGTTCGTACGCCGCGGGCAAAGGCTGACCGGAAGGATCGAGACATTCCCAAAGCCGATCATCGCCGCGGTCAACGGGCTCGCCCATGGCGGAGGCTGTGAAATCACCGAAGCCGCGCCGCTCGCAATCGCCAGCGACCACGCCGAATTCTGCAAAGCCGAGATCAATCTCGGATTTGCGCCGCCTTTCGGCGGCACGCAGCGGCTTCCGCGGCTGATCGGTCGAAAGCGCGCGCTACGGATGATCCTCAGCGCGGAACCCATCACCGCGTCGGAAGCCTGCGCTCTGGGTCTCGTCAACGACGTAGTCCCGCATGAGCGTCTCCTCGACGCAGCATTCGCCCTCGCGCACAAGATCGCCGCCAAATCCCCGCTCGCGGTCGCGGCCTGCCTCGCAAGCGTGACGCGCGGCATCAACGTTCCGATCGACGAGGGTCTCGCGATCGAGGCGAACTACTTCGTCCGAATGGTGCCGACGCGCGATATTGAGGAAGGACTCTCAGCCTGGCTTGAACGGCGAAAGCCGCAATTCACGGGTTGCTAGATTTCTTGATGGGCGTTCCGTTCCGTATGTCGAGGGTCCGGTTCGCCTGCTTCCAACCCTTTGAAGAGGCTATCGACAGGGAAATGCCTGAGAAAGAGCCAGCGGCCCAGCCCAACCTACGGACACGCCGGCGTTTTTGGGATTGTCCCGCACCCACTGCTCGATAATCAGCCGGATTTGGTCCAAGTCGGGAGTTGGCGGCGGGCAAAAGGCACTCTTCGTGTCCTCCACGATCTTCGCCTGCTGCATGCCATCAAACAGGCCTCGAAGATAGGCCATGCAAACCGCATACGACCGAGTATTTGCATTCTCTTGGCACATTTTATTCAGTGTCAGCATCGTCGTTCCGGGCTGAATTGATAATGGTGCGGACTGTTTCGTTGCCGGCTGAATCGATAATGGCGCTGACTGCTTCGTTTCCGCCAAGCATGGCGCCGTCGAGATCGTCAAACACAGTAATGGCACGTAAGCTTTCATCTGGCCGTTCCTACAAATCGATCACGCCTTGCCGCGCGCCCGTCGCGGGTGGCAGGCGGGTTGCGCTTGCGGCGGTATGTCGGCATCGGTCTTGAGCATAGGATGAAGGCGCCGACATCCGCCAGTGCGGCGAGGCGGGCTCGGGTCGTTTTCCTTTACTGATCCCGATCGATCGCGCAGCATCCTTGGGTCACCTGACAGGCTGCGCTCAGGTCCCGAAGGGGAGCACGATGAAACTTCCGCGCCGACAATTTCTGCATCTGGCAGCAGGTACTGCGGCGCTCCCGGTTCTCTTGCGCGCCGCAACAGCGCAAGCCTACCCCTCGCGACCGGTGCGCTTGATCGCTGGGTTTCCGGCTGGGGGTCCGACCGACATTACAGCGCGGGTGATGGCGCAGTGGCTCTCCGAGCGGCTTGGTCAGCAAGTCGTCGTCGACAACCGGGCGGGCGCCGGCAGCAATATCGCCGCCGAAGGCGTCGTGAATGCGCCGCCGGACGGCTACACGCTTCTGCTGGTCGGCGCGACAAATGCGATCAACGCAACACTCTACGAGAAGCTCAATTTCAATTTCATTCGCGACATCGCACCGGTTTGCGGCATCATCCGCGTGCCGCTCATCATGGAGGTTCATCCATCGGTCCCGGTGAAGACAGTTGCTGAGTTCATCGCCTATGCCAAAGCTC